>Ga0209863_10000032_pt1 | contig 79768 bp, 65 predicted proteins | sample OrgsoiDNA2013046_FD_185796 | JGI IMG/M metagenome (GOLD analysis project Ga0209863, IMG submission 185796) | Permafrost soil microbial communities from the Arctic, to analyse light accelerated degradation of dissolved organic matter (DOM) -... | ecosystem: Environmental > Terrestrial > Soil >...
CTGAACTGTTAACAGTTACACAAAAGAATAGCAAGGTTAAAATCAGCGTGGAAAGGTATTTTAAACTAATTTTGCCCCCGTTGTTCATACATTACAATGTTACAAAAATAGGGGTATCTATCTAAGTAATTATGAAGATTAACATCTTGACAGTCAAAAGAAAACCATGCTGAGATCGTTATTTGGCCTGTTCATTTCCATTTTAATTTCTTTTACTTTTTCGTCTTTTAATACGGGTAACGGTCCGGCCGCTCTGAAACTCCGCACCATTGTGATCGACCCGGGTCATGGCGGTCTGTATCCAGGCACGCGCGGACTGATCTCCGCAGAAAAGGATGTTACCCTCGATATTTCCCTGAAACTGGGAGAAGCCATCAAAGCAAATTTCCCCAATACCAAAGTTGTTTTTACAAGAACAACCGATGCCTGCGCGAACAATGCGACCAATCTGCACGACGACCTGCATGGACGCGCACAAATCGCGAATCAGGCTAAGGGCGACTTATTCATCAGCATCCATTGCAATTCCACGCGTCAGCCGGCAGGTGGCTATTATGAGAAAAGAGTAATTGGCCATAAAAAAAAGCTGGTATATGTCGGCAAGGGATCAAAGAAAAGAAAGAAATGGATCAACGCGCCTATCTACGAATCTTACTGGGTAAAAAATACCCGCGTAGGAACGGAAACATATATCTGGAAGGCAGGCAAGCAGGAAAATAAGAATGATGCAATTAATGAACGGGAAGAAAGCGGCGAAGACGTTGCCGACAGCACCAGTAGTGCGGCCGCGGAAGAAGCGTTTGACCTGAGCTCCCCCGAAGCCCGCATGCGGGCCACTCTATATGAAAAAAAATATTTTGACAACAGCTTTCTCTTCGCAAGTATGGTGGAAGAATCTTTTGCGGCTGCAGGCAGACAAAGTTATGGCGTTAAACAGCGCGACGTTGGAATCCAGGTGCTCCAGGCTACCGGTATGCCCAGTGTGCTGATTGAAGTGGGGTTCCTGAGTAATAAAGAAGAAGAAGAATATTTGAATAGCAATAAGGGTCAGGATGAAGTAGTTCAAAATATCATCGATGCATTGGACCGTTACAAAAATCAGGTTGAAGGGAACGCTCCTGCTCCACCGGCATCCGTACCGGATACGATTGGCAAATAAAGGACTGACGGGCCTGGAACGGTGAACGATCTTTTTCCTTAGGTTTGTAAAACTTATAATGGATGTTAGCAGCGGGTATTATAAACAACATGTCGAATGAAAATTACTAATGAAACGAAGATAGGAGCGCTGGCATCAATAGCCATCACACTGCTGTTTCTCGGATTTAATTTCCTGAAAGGAAAAGACCTGTTTTCGCATAGCAGGAAATATTATGCCATATTCAAAAATGTTGACGGACTGGAACTTTCAAATTCCGTCAGTATAAAAGGTCTGAATGTTGGATCCGTATATGCCATTAAGGCCACGGATAAAGATATTGATGGCATCCTGGTGACCATCAGTATGAAACAGGATGTAAATATTCCTAAGAATTCCGTTTGTACAATTAATTCCGGACTCATTAATTCCTCTAACATCATTATCATTAAAGGAGATGCCACGGAAGTGCTGCAGGATGGAGATACCCTTCTGAGTCAGGATAAGAGCGGCCTTCTGTCGGAAGTTCAGGGCAGACTTGCACCGGTAATGAAGAGCCTTGATAAAACACTGGGTTCTCTGGATTCACTGGTGAGGCAGATAACACTGTTATTCAACCCCGATGTCAAAAATAATTTTGCTACGATCATCAGTAATCTGGCCAAATCTTCTGCGTCCCTGCAGATTATGCTGAACGACCGGACAAGCGCACTCGCCCATACGATGGTTCACCTGGATAGCTTCACGAATAACCTGGCAAGTAATAACCAGCGAATAACCGGCACGCTTGACAATCTGGAAAAGACAACCAGTAAACTGGCTAACGCTAAAATCGATGAGACCCTGGAAAGCGCGCAGAATGCGATGAATTCCTTAAAAGATGCAATAAACAAAGTGAACAGCCCGAATGGAACGGTTGGTTTATTGTTAAATGATAAAAGACTTTACCTAAACCTGGAAAGTACAACCCGGAGCCTGAATATATTACTCGATGATCTGCGTATGCATCCGAAACGATATGTAAATATTTCGGTTTTTGGAAGCAAGGATAAGAAAGGTCCTCTGATGGCTCCGCTAAATGATACCAGCTCCAATTCCAATCCGCCAACTAAAAAGTGATGAAAAAACAGGCCCTTTTTCTGGCCATCCTGATATTTTCCATATCAGGATTTCAATCCTTTGCGCAGATTGCTGTCCCCTTTAAATCAAAAACAGGCGACAGCACACAAACCATTTACATATGGCATTCCGATACCCTGCGTCAAATACAAAAGGATTCGGTTGATATTCAGTCCCTCTTCGGTCACGTGAAACTGCAAAGCGACAGGACATTATTTTATACTGATAGTATGGCGATGAACCATAAGAATAATACGATTGAAGCCTTTGGTCATGTGCATATCAATGACAGGGATTCGACGGATATTTATTCGGATTACATGAAATATTTTGTTGACACGAAACAAATTATTTTTCAGAGAAACGTGGAATTGAAAGATGGCAAGGGCACTTTATCAACCGATGAATTGCATTATGATATGAATGCCCATGTCGGGGATTATTACAACGGTGGTAAAGTCATTAATAAGAATACTACGGTTACCAGCAAGGAAGGAACTTACTATGAAGCGACCAAAGATGTATATTTTAAAAAAAATGTCAAGCTGAAAGATCCGGCCTATGAGCTGACCGCGGATTCCTTACTCTACAATTCTGAAAACCAGCTGGCCACGTTTATCACCTACACATATATTATCGACAGCACGGGCAGAACCATAAAAACCAGGGAAGGATTTTATGATCTGAAAAATCATCGTGCACAGTTCGGCAAACGGCCAACAATAACCGATAAAGGAGAAACCATTACAGCAGACAGTATTCATTTCGACGACAGCACAGGCCTGAGCACTGCCCAGGGGAATGCTGTTTTCCAGGATACGGTGCAGAATCTGACCCTGATTTCTAACCTCATGATTGCAAATAAAAAAGCGAATACTTTCTTTGCCACGCAAAAGCCCCTGATCATTTTAAAACAGGATAAAGATTCCATCTATATAACCGGGGATACGGTTTATTCAGCCAATATTCCGGATTCCGTATTAAGAAAGCCGGATTCCGTGCAGGGAACGGCGATCGTCCGTACAGCAAAAAATCCAAACGACAGCAGCCTCCGTTATTTGCAGATTTATCATCACGTCAGAATTTTTTCAGATTCCTTGCAGGCCGTAGCCGACAGTTGCTATTATTCCGGACTGGATTCGATTTTCCGGTTGTACACAAACCCGATTGCCTGGGCCGGCGGTTTCCAGGTGACCGGAGACACGATGTTTCTGTATACAAAAAACAAAAAGCCTGACCGGTTATTTGTCTTTGAAAACAGCCTGGTCGTCGGGAAAGCCTACACGAATATGTACAACCAGATTAAAGGAAATACATTAAACGGTTATTTTAAAAATGGCGTAATCGATTTTATGCGGAGTAAGGGAAGTGCCGAGGCCGTTTATTTTATTAAAGATGACAGTGCCGCCTTCGTAGGCGTAAACCGGGTAAACAAAGCAGATGTGATCGACATGATCTTTCTTGATAAGAAATTAAATAAAGTAGTTCTGCGCCAGGATGCCGACGGCATCATGTATCCGATTAAAAAAGTGAACCTCGACGACATGAAACTCCGGAATTTTAAATGGCTTGATGAGCGGAGACCAAAGACTAAATATGAGTTGCTTCAAAATTAATATAAGCGTGAGGCCTGAGGCTTGAGGCTTGAGGTCTTTAAAAATCGGCTGGTTAATTAAATCCTGCTTCAAGCTTCCAGGCTCCAACATCATGCATGTGCAAAGAATATATAAGATATCAGTATGGCCGTTATGATAGCTGACAAATCTGCAAGAAGCGAAACGGGGATAGTATAGCGGACCTTGCTGATCCCGACGGAGCCGAAGTATAAAGCCACGATATAAAAAGTAGAGTCGGTAGTTCCCTGGAAAATGCAGGCAAGCCTTCCAATGAAGGAATCCGGTCCGTATTGCTGCATCGCTGTGATCATCATTCCACGTCCCGCAGCCCCGCTCAGCGGACGCATCAGTGCGGTAGGCAAAGCTGGAACAAAATCTGTTTTTAAGCCGAGCAAATGGAAAAAAGATCCGATGCCTCCCGTAATAAAATCCAGCACACCGCAGCTGCGTATCACACTGATGGCAACGAGCATAGCCACCAGGTAAGGAATCACTGTGACGGCCACCTGGAAACCCTGTTTGGCGCCTTCAATAAAGGATTCATATACATTGATGCGCCGCAGTAATCCACCGACAATAAATATGACAAACAATAAAAGAATTAATCCGTTGCTGAAAATCTTCGAGAACGGGTCAATATAATTGCTATGCAGGCGCAGAAAATATACCAGGGCACCGATCAGAATTGAAATGCCTCCTACCCACAACAGGATAATGGGTTGAAATAAATTTATTTTTTGTTTAATGGCAACCACTGAAAGCGCAACTACGGTTGCCACAAAAGTTACGATCATACAAGGGATGAATATACTGGTAGGATCATTCGATTTGAGAATAGCACGTTGAGCAATGATACTCACCGGGATAATGGTGAGCCCGGAAGCATGCAACACCATAAACATGATTTGCGCATTGGAAGCCGTATCCTTATTGGGATTGAGTTCCTGAAGGCTTTTCATGGCTTTTAATCCAAAGGGAGTGGCGGCATTATCCAGGCCCAGCAGATTTGCAGAAAAATTCATCACCATATGACCCATGGAGGGATGGTTCTTTGGAACTTCCGGAAAAAGTTTATTGAAAAACGGGCCAATGATTCTTGAAAGAAAATTGATGGCCCCTGCTTTTTCGCCAATATTTAAAAAACCAAGAAACATGGCCAATACGCCAATCAGTCCGATAGCAATCTGCACACTGGTGCCGGCAGAATCAAATACTCCGTCGATGATTGTCTTGAATATTTCCGTGTCACCAAAAAAAATCAGCCGCACAAGTGCAGTAATGAAAGCGATCAGAAAAAAAATGATCCAAAGAAGGTTGAGGGCCATATCCGGAATTATGGGATGAATATAAGTAAATAAATAACGATCCCTCAAATACTTCTATCTTTGCGGGCGCAAAAACGCTCGTATTTCTCAATCAATAAATTGAATATTCTATGGCTTTAAAGGCAGGCATCGTTGGACTACCGAATGTAGGGAAATCCACGTTGTTTAATGCAGTCAGTACCAGTGCAAAGGCCCAGGCGAGCAATTACCGGTTTTGCACCATTGAACCCAATATCGGGCTCGTGGATGTGCCGGACGAACGGCTAAACAAACTTGCGGAACTCGTTCATCCCGACCGGATCGTTCCGACTCAGATTGAAATTGTTGACATTGCAGGTCTCGTGAAAGGAGCCAGCAAGGGTGAAGGACTGGGCAATAAATTCCTGGCTAATATCCGGGAAGTAGATGCCATCGTACATGTGATCCGTTGTTTCGAAGATGAAAATATTCTTCGCGAAGAAGGTGCCATCAATCCGGTCAGTGATAAGGAAATTATCGATACGGAACTCCAGCTGAAGGACCTGGATGGCGTGGAAAGGAAATATCAGAAGTCTGAAAAATTATTGCGTACCGCCGACGCTAAACAGAAATTAGAATTTGAAGTACTGAAACGTTGCAAGGAGCACCTGGAAAAAGGTAAAAATATCCGGGAGCTTCATCTGGATAAAAATGACAAGACCGCGATCGCGGATCTTTTCCTGCTGACCGACAAGCCCGTATTATACGTCGCTAATGTTGACGAAGCTTCGATGCATACAGGAAATAAGTATTCTGAAGATTTGAAAAAAGCGGCGGAAGCAGAACACGCGCAGATGATTGTGATGAACAATTCCATAGAACAGCAAATTGCAGAACTTGAAAATGCAGATGACAAAGCCATGTTTATGGAAGAATATAAAATGAAGGAACCTGCATTGAACAAACTGATCCGGAGCACTTACGCGTTACTCACATTACAGACTTATTTCACTGCCGGCGTTCAGGAAGTCAGAGCCTGGACCATCCAATCCGGATGGAAGGCACCCCAGGCGGCGTCTGTAATTCATACCGATTTTGAAAAAGGATTTATCAAGGCCGAGGTGATCGCATATGATGATTTCATAAAATATAAATCCGAAGCCGCCTGCCGGGAAGCAGGAAAATTACGGATCGAAGGAAAGGAATATGTTGTGAAAGACGGGGATGTTATGCACTTTCGGTTTAACGTTTAGGAAAGCCTAAAGCCCAAAGCTTAAAGCCTAAAACTTCTTTTTGGAAGCGTGTCTTATCTTATTCTATTCTTGCTCTCAAAAAAAGTCTTAGGCTTTCGGCTTAAAATACGTTATATCCCAAACTCACGTAGTAAAGGCCTCCGATCTGCGAGTTTCCAATGGCATCGGAGTAATATTTATTCAGCAAGTTGGTTGCGCCGATTTTGATCATGCTATTCTGCAATTTTGGAAGTTTCATACTGATCTGTGCGTCCAGCGCGCCGAAAGACGGTGTGGTACCTGATATGAAAGAAGATTCATACAGATAGCTATCCTGCCAGTGGTAAGTCAGGTTGAAGCCGAACACTTTCTTAATCGTGTAATTTCCCACGGAAATATTGTACTTTATTTTAGGTGTGTTGAACTGTGTCAGCACATTGGCATCATTATTTGATAAATCGTTATAGGCGAGATTGCCACCGGCGAAAAATCCTTTGGGAAGGCTGTATTGTAGCCCGATGCCCGCACCGACCGTATTTACCTTGTTACTGCTATTTGTATAAATTCCAAATGTGTTCGTTGCATTCTGGCCCTGCGTAAGTGGGTTTTTGACCAACACCGTCAATCCGATAAAATTCGTGTACTGCGCATAAAATCCATAAACATCTATGAAGAGTTTATTTGCGATTAGCCCCTTATATCCCAATTCCCAGGAAGCGACCGTTTCCGGTTTAAATTCCTTGAACTGATATTGCGTAGGTGGCACGCCGGTTCTTGCGAAATTTCCAAGAGAAGCTGTATCATATGTATCTGAAGTCAGTCCATAGAAGGAAATAAATTGCGGCAGGCCACCGATCAGTCTGGCAGAACCTGTTTGCAGGTTTATATATTGATTCTGTGTTGAAGGAAAACGATAAGCTGTCTGATAGGATGCGCGGATAAAGTTGTCTTTGGCAACTTCATAAACGGCAGTAATTCTGGGTGTGAACCTACCCTTAAAATTGGAATTCTTATCGTATCGCCCGGCCAGTGTTATTTTTAAATAGTTATCAAAAAATCCCTTCTGGATCTGAGCAAAAGCGCCTGTTTCATTGATATTAATGACACCGGCTGTATCGGCGAAAATAGTTCCATGTGAATTCAGAACATATTCCCGGGTAGACGCGCCCACACTAATATCTGCCCATTTAATCAGATCGGAAAAATTATACATCCCTTCCACAACATAGAGGTCGGACTGGTCATTGAATTTTCCACCGGCCGGGATAGCCAGTTTTTTTAATGAATCCAGTGAATTATTGAACGCTGTTGATCCAGGCAGAAACCTATTCTTGTCGGCATTGGCCCTGGCTGCTGCGCTGGCAGTAACATATGCCTGGGCCGGTGTCTGACCCAACCCCAAAGCTGCGCCAAATGCCTGTGCATACGTACCGATATAGGTCGGAGCCCAAACTGTTGCGGTTGGAGAATACGATTCATTAATCAGCGTGGAGGTTGCCACCATATCATAGGAATCTCCGGCGTCTTCCTGCGTCGTATAGGCTCTTGCATAAAAATTCTTACCGGTGACTTCGGCTTTATACTGACCAATTTTTGTGTTTTGCAAACTGAACCGGTCAGTACCCGTGTAAATCGTATTGGTGGCTCCAAAATTACCAGTCAGACTGACTGTGGTATTATCGCTTACCTGATAGTATAAACCGGCCGAAACTTTTAGATTATAGGCTTTATAATTTGTCAGTGTATTTTCATCATATCCAGTTCTGGTAACGCCGGAATTCTTCGGTGTTAATGCTGCGATGCCCCTTAACTGGGCAGCGGTTGCAGGATCGCCGGCCGCTTCATATTGCGCTGCGGCACCTTGTAACCCATTATATACAGTGAAAAAAGCACTTTCATCTCCATATACGTTCACCCCATTATAGTCAGGCAAACTTCTATTACCCGCAATCGGTGTACCCTGGTACGGAGAGTAATTGCTGTAGTTAGTTGCTGTCCAGTCTTTGGCCTGCGTGTACTCTCCTGAAACACGGAAAGCAAATTTTTTGAATGATTGCGCATACCGCAGCATCCAATCGTAATAAGGCGCCGCACTCATACTTGGATCACTGATATGATTAACACCCTGTTTGATGATGGCGCTTAAACCCTGATATTTATAGGGGTCCTTGCTGGTCATCAGGATGGTACCCGTCATGCCACCGGATCCATACAAAGCAGAAGACGCTCCTGGCAATAATTCTACGTTGTCCACGTCCAGTTCATTCAAACCAACAATATTTCCCACCGCAAAATTTAATCCCGGCGCCTGGTTATCCATTCCATCTACCAGTTGGTTCATACGAACATTTCCCGAACCGTTAAATCCACGGGTACCCATCGTCTTAAATAATATGGAGGAAGTGACTACATCAACACCTTTCAGATTGGCGATAGCATCGTAAAATGAAGGTGCCGCCACTTCACGTATGTAAGAAGAACTCATTCGTTCAATAGAGACCGGGGATTCGAGGCTTCTGATCTGTGAACGGGTTGCTGAAACGACTACTTCAGTACCTATTACCGAGGCAGGACTCAGTTCCACAGTTATATTGGAAGATGCGGATTCCACCAGGAATTCCTTTGTTTCATATCCTACAGAAGAAACGATAATAGTGAATGGAACCGCCTGATGAACGGCCAGTTTGAAATTTCCGTGGTTATCTGTAAAAGTTCCTGAGTTTCCTCCTTTGATCAGTACAGAAGCAGCCGGAACGGCATCTTTATTGTCGGCATTAATAATCTTACCCGAAATAGTGAGTGTCTGTGCGAAGGAATTACTCAGAATGGATAAAGAAATCAGGCATGCGAATAAAGAACGTATTACTGTTTTCATGGCAAGCAATTAGATTATTGAATTTTTCCAAACTGAAAAGTACAGTCTTTTTTTAAAGTACAAAGTAAAAAGTAAAAAATAAAATTATCCGTATCCTGACGTTTCCGCATATATGGGCTTTGAGTTGAAGTTTCGCTTCACCCCCTTTGACTTTTTACTTTTTACTTTTTGGTTTTTACTTAATCTTTGTACCCAAAATGATAAAATGACGGCATACCACTTCGCGGATCAGACGGGTTTTTATAAAGGGAAAGTCCGGGATGTGTACAGCATTAAAGAAAAGTTACTCGTGATGATCGCATCCGACCGCATTTCGGCGTTCGACGTGATCCTTCCCCGCCTCATCCCCTATAAAGGACAAGTTCTTAACCAGATTGCTGCATATATGCTGAAAGCCACCAATGATATATGTCCGAACTGGCTGCTTTCTGTTCCCTGTCCCAATGTGAGTATTGGTAAACGTTGCGATCCTTTTCGGGTAGAGATGGTCGTAAGAGGGAATTTAACAGGACATGCATGGAGAACTTATTCTTCCGGCAAAAGAATTTTATGCGGTGTACAGATGCCCGAGGGATTAAAAGAAAATGATTATTTCCCTTTTCCCATTATCACACCATCCACAAAAGCCGAAACCGGGCATGATGAAGATATTTCCAGAGAGGAAATCATTGCAAGAGGAATCGTGAAAGAAAAAGATTATATCCTGCTTGAAAAATATACGCTTCAGCTTTTTAATCGCGGAAAAGAACTGGCGAAAAAAAGAGGCCTTATCCTCGTAGACACAAAATATGAATTTGGAAAAATCGGCGATACCATCTACCTGATGGATGAGATACATACACCAGATTCATCCAGGTATTTTTATACAGATAGCTTTGAAGAAAGGCAGCAGAAAGCAGAAAAGCAAAAACAGCTGAGTAAAGAGTTTGTCCGCGAGTGGCTGATCGCAAATGGATTCATGGGGAAGAGCGGACAATCCGTTCCGGTCATGTCGGACGAATGGATCCAAACTATTTCCAACCGGTATATAGAACTGTACGAAAAAGTAATTGGGGAGGAATTTGTGCCGTTGTCGTACAGCAGCGACGAAACTTTTCTCATGATCATGGAAAGCCTTTCTAAGCTTAAGGCGTAAAGCGCAAAGCTTTTCTACGCATAAAGCGGAAAGCTTAAAGCCAAAAGCCAATTCAGGCTTAAAGCGGATGACTAAAAAAATAAGGCCCCTTTTCTCATTCTATTATCACCGCAGTTTACCCTACGATCCTTCTTGTTCACCTTACATTCTCGTTTGCTCTCTTTATGGTCTCTTTTGTTCTTTTCTTGTTTAATTACAGGTCATTTATGAAACCTTGTTGAATCTATCTTCCGTACATCTTCCGTATATCTTCTCTATATCTTTTGTGTATTATCCGTGCTGGCACGGAAGATTTACTGAAAATGAACTGAAGTTTTACAGAAAATAGATTGTACATTTGTCAGATAATTCAGTCCACTATGGCAATCGTAGGAAACCTATTCCTTAAAAATGCTTCCGGCTCCATCGGAAAGGAGCTTGTCTTCAAGAGGTATTACGACAAAACCGTCGTGTCCAAAATGCCCAACATGAGCAAACGGGTGCTCAGCGATAAACAGAAAGAGTCCAATGAACGTATGCGGCTGGCCACGATTTATGCCAAGGCCTGGTATAAAATCGAAGAAGAGAAAATTAAGGCTCGCATCCGGCTGAAACTACCGGCACATAAATCACTGTTCCATGCCCTGGTAAAGGAACATCTGGATCTGCACAAACATCAGACGCTGGCAGAAGTAAAGCGTAATTTTTTGAGCGAATTTCCAGTTAAACCTCAAAGCCCAACGCCTGAAGCCTAAACTTTTAAAGCCGAAAGCTGAACGCCCAAAGCTTAAAACTTCTTTTTACCTACGTAAAAGATTTATTTGGATCAGGAACTATAATTAAAAACATCCTATCAATTCTAAAATCAGTTTTAGGCTTTAAGCGTTTTCTGGATTTATTGAAAATCTTCTGCCCATTCTGTTTCCCCTTCCTCAAAACTTTTTGTTCTTCTTCAGGCATGTGATAAACTTCCATACAGTCCAGGCTGCAGCAACCATCGTATTTTGCGGCGCAGATAGAACACTGGATAAACAGCAGGTGACAGGCACTGTTTTTACAATTAGTATGCGTATCGGCAGGCTGTCCGCATTGATGGCAATGCGCGATAATTTCTCCGGTAATGGATTCACCCAGCCTCTCATCAAAAACAAAATTTTTCCCGTGGAATTTATTTTCCAGTCCTTTCTCCTTTACCGTATTGGCATAGTGAATGATCCCTCCTTCCAGATGGTAAACTTTTTGAAATCCGCGGTGCAGCAGGTACGCACTCGCCTTTTCACAACGGATGCCACCGGTGCAATACATGATTACCGGCTTCTCTTTTCGGTCTTGTAATAATTTAACAGCCTCCGGAAGCTGGTCGCGGAAAGTATCGCTGGGAATTTCAATAGCACCCTCGAAATGTCCCACTTCATATTCATAATGATTACGCATATCCACTACAACGGTATCCGGGTCCGAAGTAAGCAGATTGAAAGTTTCAGCATTCACATACTTACCCTTTTTTTCCATGCTGAATTCCGTATCGGTAATTCCATCGGCAACTATTTTGTCGCGGACTTTAATTTTCAGGACCCAGAAAGATTTTCCGTCATCTGCAAATGCTTTATTTAAACGAAGATCCCGGAGTTGTTCAATATTATCCAGGTAAGTCCTGAATTCTTCAATACGGGAAAGAGGAACGCTAACCTGTGCGTTGATACCTTCGCGGGCCAGATAGATTCTTCCGAAAACCTGCATTTCATCAAGATCTGACCAGAGTTTATCACGAAAGGTCTTTGGATCATGTATTTCAAAATAGCGGTAAAAGGATAGGGTTTGACGTGGAATCTTTTCCTCCAGGAGCCTTTGTTTTAGCTCTTTTTGAGATACGCGGTTATGTAATGTTGCCACGTTGCAAATTTACTAAAGGATAAACGTTTTAAGAAACGTAAGTCTATTTCATGAATACCTTCCCATATTGGCTAAAAATTTTTTACTTTTAAATGATTTTCAACGCTGAAAACCGCTCCATGAAATTTGTACCGCTGCTCATTTCTTCGTTTATAACCATTCTGTTAATCATTGTTTTCGGTACTCGGTGGGGTCAGGCGCCTCCCTTCGGTGAATTCCTCAGCCCTCAACATGGGTTCTGGCAGAATGCCGAGCCGGTGGATAAGGATTACTCGCAGGATTTACAGCTTTCGGGTTTGAAAGATCCGGCTGAAATTTATCTTGATGACCGCCTCATACCTCATGTTTTTGCAGGCAATGAAGAGGATGCCTATTACATTCAGGGATACCTGCATGCGAAATTCAGATTGTGGCAGATGGAATTCCAGACTTATGCAGCCGCCGGACGAATCAGTGAACTTATCGGACCCAAAGCTTTAAACTTCGACCGTGAAAAAAGAAGACTGGGGATGGTTTATGCCGCCGAAAAATCGCTTGCAGAAATAGAAAAGGATCCGGTAACCAAAGCGGAGGCCGATTCATATACAGCGGGTGTCAACGCTTATATTATTCAGCTGAAAGAAAGTGAGCTTCCGATCGAATATAAATTAATCGGATATAGGCCAGAGCTCTGGTCAAATCTGAAAACGGCTCTTTTATTGAAATATATGTCCCTGGATCTGGCCGGCTTTGAAACTGATTTTGAATATACCAACCTGCGGTCGGCCCTGGGTTATGCAACATTCAACAAGATGTTCCCCATGTCTCAGGATTCACTGGAACCGATCATTACAGCAGACACAATAACCCGTGTACCGGGGATAGTAGTAAAAACACCTGCCGGCGGTGATTCAGTCTATCTGCAAAAAATTGACACGATCCGGGTAAAAGCTGTTACCAAACCGGACAGGGATAATGGCAGCAATAACTGGGCAATCAGCGGGACAAAAACAAAAAGTGGTTCACCGATACTTTGCAATGATCCGCATCTCGGTCTGAATCTTCCGTCACTGTGGTATGAGATGCAGGTCTCCAGTCCGTCTATGAATTTCTATGGAGTCACATTACCCGGTTCGCCTGGTGTGGTAATTGGATTCAATGACAGTTGTGCATTTGGTTTAACCAATGGCGGTCGTGATGTGCGGGATTACTATGAAATTACTTTTAGAGATGACAGTAGAAAAGAATACAGATACAACGGTCGATGGATTCCTTCTGATTTCCGCTTTGAACATATCAAACTGAAAGATTCCGTTGAGTATATTGATACGGTCGCCTATACGGTATTCGGTCCGGTAATGTATGATAAAAGTTTTTCCGGCAGCAGAAAGACGAATAACAAATATTATTCTGTCAGGTGGAAAGGAAATGACGGAAGTAATGAGCTGCTCGCTTTTAACGGTCTCGCACACGCGAAGAATTATGCCGATTACAGGGAAGCCATTAAATTCCTGCATACTCCTGGTCAGAACGTTGCTTTTGCCTCCAAAAATGGCGATATCGCCATGACGACCCAGGGCGAATTCCCAGCCAAATGGAGACGACAGGGTGATTTTGTGATGCCGGGGACCGATAGCAGCTATATGTGGCAGGGAATGATTCCACAAAATGAGAACCCGTTCATGTACAATCCCGAAAGAGGATTTGTCAGTAGTGCCAATCAATTCCCGGTAAATCCAGTCAATTTTCCTTATTACCTCGGTGTGGATTATCCTATTTACCGGGGCCTGATCATCAACCGCTACCTGAGTCAGCTGAGTGAAATTGGTGTAGAGGATATGATGAAACTGCAGTTGGATACATACAATCCGTTTGCCGGCATGGCGAGACCGGTATTAATGAACAATATTGATTCCTCCGGTCTCAATGATTCCGAATTAAAATATTACGAAACCCTGAAAGACTGGGATCTGCACTATGAAGCGGAGGGAAAAGGCGCATCCATATTTAATATTTTCTGGGACAGCCTCAAAGTGATTGTATGGAATGATGAACTTGCGAAGGCAGGCTCCCCCATCCTGTATCCTTATAACAGTACTTTACTGGAAGGAATACTCCGGGACAGCGCATATGAGTTCCTGGATAATATCAATACACCCGAGAAGGAAACATTAAGGCAGGATGTGACGCTTGCATTTCATCAGGCAGCAGCAACCTGTAAACAACTGGACCACGATGGCAAATTAAACTGGGGCAAACTAAAAGGAACTAGGATCGAACATCTTGCCAAAATTGGTCCGTTCGGCAGGATGGATATAGAAAATGATGGCGGCGAGTACTCCATTAATTCAGAAAAAAGAGATCATGGTCCTGGCTGGAGGATGATCGTTCAGCTGACAAAAAATACAGAAGCCTATGGAATATATGCAGGCGGTCAAAGTGGCAATCCGGGCAGTTTGTATTATGATAATTTTATTGACAACTGGTCGAACGGAAAATATTATCCATTGTGGGTGATGGAAAAAGCAGATGAGACGGATAAAAGGGTGAAGGCGATTATTCGTGTGAATAAATAATAAATCCAACTTATGTTGAAATATATTCTTTCCATACTGGTAACAGGATTACTGGCATTTGTAGCCGGACTATATATGCCCTGGTGGGGAATCGCGATTGCGGCATTTCTGGTCAGCGCTGCCATACCACAAAAACCGGCCTTCTCATTTCTATCCGGATTCCTCGGAGTTTTTCTTTTATGGGAAATACTTGCGTGGTGGATCGACAATAAGAATAATGGAATACTTTCTCAAAAAATTGCGAGCGTCCTCCCGCTAGGCGGATCTTCTGTTTTACTGATCGTTATCACTTCTATCATTGGTGCGTTGGTAGCCGGTTTCGCTGCCCTTGCCGGCACTTACATGAGGAGACTGATCTATCCTCCGGCGGCACCCGAAGAGATCATTTAATTCCCGAAAGGGCGGTACCCATTTTTATCTACCCGACGATGAGGAAATTTGTTTCAATCATACTCTTTACTCTTCTTTACCATGCAGCCAACGCCGTAAAGGTGAGCGGAACCATTACAGATGATAAAGGAAATATTCTTCCTTACGCTTCTGTTTTTATTAAGGGCAGTTCCCAGGGAACGACCAGTAATAATCGCGGTAAATATTTCCTAGATCTGCCCGCTGGCAATTACACCATCGTTTGCCAATACGTAGGCTATGGACGGCAGGAAAAGAAAATTACCCTGGTATCTGAGTCCCTTACGCTTGACTTCCAATTGTCAATCCAGCAAACCAACCTGAAAGAAGTGATCATAAAACCCGGAGGAGAAGATCCGGCTTATGAAATTATCCGCCATGCGATTAAAAAAAGAAAATCTTATGAGAATCCGCTGGATTCCTTCACCTGCGAAGCCTACATAAAAACCCTGATCCGCAGCCGGAGTCTACCTGCTAAGATTCTTGGAAAGAATTTTTCTGATGAAGACCGGAAAGACCTCGGGGTGGATTCCGAGGGTCGTGGCATCATTTACCTGTCTGAATCCCTCACAAAAATTGCATTCAAGAAGCCCGATAAAATAAAACTCGAAGTTGTTTCCGGAAGGGAAAGCGGGTCGAATGGATATGGATTTAATTTTCCAACTTTTATCAATTTCTATAGTAACAACGTAAATATTTTTATTACGCAGCTGAGTCCGCGGGGATATGTATCTCCCATTGCAGACGGCGCTTTGAATTATTACAAATATAAATTCCTGGGCTCTTTCATTGAAGACGGCAAGGAAGTTAACCAGATCCGCGTAATTCCGAAAAGAAGATTTGAGCCGCTCTTTTCGGGGACCATCAATATAACGGACGGCGACTGGCGGATTCATAGTCTGGACCTGATGCTTACCAAAGATTACCAGCTTGAAATTGTTGACACACTAACGATCCGGCAAATCCATGTACCGATCACAGCAAAGGTTTGGAGAACACAAAACCAGGTGGTCAATTTTTCTTTCAAAAAATTCGGAATTGATGTAACAGGCAATTTTCTAAACGTATACAGCAATTATGAGCTTGATCCCCGGTTCAGAAAAAAATATTTTAATAATGTAGTTGTCAAATATGATACGGGAGTAACTAAAAAAAGTATGGCATACTGGGATTCACTGAGGCCTGTACCATTGGAGCCGGAAGAACTGGAAGACTACCGGGTCAAGGATAGTATATTCAGAAGCCGGAACGATTCGACAACCATGCAACGAACTGCTGATTCCCTGCGAAAAAAGCAGGGACGTATAACGGTCATGAATATCTTCATCAATGGCATCAGAAGATCTGATTATGACCCGAACCGCCCATTCAGCGTTTATATAGATCCCTTGCTTCCAAAAGTTGAGTATAATACGGTAGAAGGACTTGTAGTACAGGCGGGAGCCAGTTTCCTGAAAGAATACAAGAAAACAGGCAATAGTATTGAATTCTCCCCTCATGTCCGTTACGGGTTCAGCAATACCCACCTGAATGCCTGGGCTACCCTGACATTCAGCAATAAAACATACATGCAGGATATGGAAGGCGAAAGCTTTAGCAGAACTTCCTGGATTTTCAGCGGGGGCAAAAGAGTCAGCCAGTTTAATCCCGATAACCCGATCGGTCCCTTTATGAATGAACTGTATACACTTTTCTTCCGGGACAACTATATGAAAATTTATGAAAACTATTTCGGCAGCGCCCAATACAGAAAGCGTTTCGACAATGGTTTACGAATTACCGGTTCGCTGCTTTATGAAAACCGTTTGCCGCTGAATAACACGACCAATTATTCTTTCTTTGGTAATATGAATAAACAATTCACACCCAATTATCCATATGAACTGATCAACGAGAATTTCACACCCAACCAGGCGCTTATCGCCGGTTTTGATATCCAGTTTAAACCGGGTCAGAGTTATATTGAATTTCCGGATAACCGGCTCGCGCTCGGATCGAAATATCCGACACTGGCTTTATCATTCCGCGCCGGCATACCTGATCTGTTCGGATCTGATGTGAATTATGAAAAATGGGAATTTTCTTTGTGGGATAATATCAATTTCAAACTCAAAGGCGTATTTAAATATCGTTTTGGCATTGGCGGATTTTTAAATACCAAATCCCTGTATGTGATGGATTATCAGCAATTCAATGGCAACCAGACATTTTATGCCAGCCCCTATTTAAACAGTTTCCAGCTTGCTCCTTATTATCAGAACAGCACGACAGCTTCTTTATATGGCGTCGGTCATATAGAGCATCATTTTAACGGCATGCTCACGAACAAGGTTCCGCTGTTGCGCAATCTGCAATGGAATCTGGTGGTGGGTTCCAATGCGTTCTATGTGAATCAGTCCAACAATTACGTGGAAATCTTCGCCGGGCTGGAAAATATTTTCAAGTTGCTTCGTGTCGATGTGATCGGATCCTACCTGAACGGAAAGTCAGGCCAGGTAGGTGTTCGCCTGGGCTTTGACGGCCTGTTCGGAACCGCAATCGGTAATGCCCTGAAGAATCCAAGTGCTGCGAGACCGAGGTCAAGATAGTATGAGAGTATGGGAGTATGGGAGTATGGGAGTGAAATACAATTAACGGTTATCGGTCAACAGTCATAGGTCATCGGTCACCGAAAATGCACTAAGAATAGAAATCAGCCTGTTCGTTTCTTCCACTGTATTAAAACTATGCAGTGCGATCCGGATTCTTTCTTCTCCATTTGGTACGGTAGGATATAAAATCGGACGGGCGTCCAGGTTATTTTTTAAGAGATGCTGAGCTACCTGTTTTACTTTTTCATTGCCCGGCATAACAAAACATTGAATAGGCGTAACAGATTTTTTAAATCCATTCTGATCAAAAAGGGCAATCAGATTTGATATGGTTTGTCTTTCCTTATCCATTCCAGGAAAGATTTTATAGGAAGCCTGTATCGCGGCCACGGATGCGGGGGGAATGGCTGTGCTATAAATAAAGGGCCTGCAGAAATTAATGAGAAAATTCCGAAGTGTTTGCGAACCCAATATCACGGCTCCATGGCAACCGAGGGCCTTTCCAAATGTATGAATGCGGGCAAAACATTTATCCTGTAATTTCAAATCCTGTACAAGACCCTCTCCTTTTTTTCCAATTACGCCAGTCGCATGCGCTTCATCTACAATGAGGTGAGCCTTATATTTTTCGCAGAGAACCACCATTTCCACAAGTGGGGCCATATCTCCATCCATAGAAAAAACAGATTCAGTGATGACAAAGCAATTACCCTTACCGCCTTTCAATTTCTTTTCAAGCTCACCCAGATCGTTATGCGCAAAAGAAAGTGATTCCGCAAAAGACTGCCTGATGCCGTCGCGGATGGATGCATGGCTCAGTTTATCATAGATAACCAGGTCGCCCTTCCGGGCAACGCAGGCCAGTAAACCTAAATTGGCGTCATATCCAGAATTGAAAATAAGAGCGGCAGGTGAATCATGAAAACGGGCAATTTCTTTCTCCGCTTCTTCAATTAAGGGATAATTCCCCGCCAGGAGCCTGGAACCAGTGGATCCATGATTAAAATGGCCGTCCCGGAGAAGTGCTTCTATCAGGCCATTTTTAACTATGCCGAGATAATCATTTGAAACATAATCTGCCTCAGTCCCGCTGAGCCGGAGCGTACGGAATGCATTAGCAGCTGATCTTTCCTCCAAAATCTGATTCAAAAAATCTTCACCCATAATTTAATTGATCAAATATCCCTTTAATTCAGACATTTGCAAAACAGATGAAAATCGCAAAAAACATACTGGGACTCCAATTAGCCACTGATCCACGCTGGGTGGACCTGGCGAAACTTTCCATCGAGGAAATACTTACGGATCATGCTTTTTGTGAACAAAAAGCAGCCACGACCTGCATTACCCTGATAACGAAATATTCTGACCGTACCAGACTGGTATCGGAACTCGCCCCTATTGTTACGGAAGAATGGGGACATTTTCGCATGGTCCTGGCCGAACTGGAAAAGCGAAAACTGAAACTGGGGCGGCAAAGAAAAGATGAATATGTAAATCAACTGATAGCATTTCAAAGAAAAGGAGGAGACTTTGAAGAAAGATTTCTGGATCAGCTACTTACTATGGCCATGATCGAGGCACGAAGCTGCGAACGATTCAAGAGACTGAGTGAAGGTTTACCCGACGAATACCTGCGTAATTTCTACCGTCGGTTCATGGAAAGCGAAGCCGGGCATTACCATCTGTTCATAAACCTGGCAGAGACCTATCTGGGTAAGGAAAAAACAAAAAAGCGCTGGGCGGAGTGGTTAACCTACGAAGCCGGATTGATGGGGACGATGGAAGTGCGGGGGGATAGAATACACTGAAACAAGTATGGCAGACTGGAAGTATGGAAGACTGAAAGTGTAAAATCACTAACTCCCAAAACTATTACTCCCATACTCCCATACTCTCATACTTCTCCAAAATGTAACAATTCAGTTTTGAAATCCAAAAAAGGATATTTCTCCGCGAGCTCTGATGTCTTATCAAATTGATCCTTCAGAAATTTCCGGTGGGCATCGGTATTTGGGTGAAGGGCCCTGTGCTTGCGTGATACCTGTAATTTCCGGATCTCCTCTGCAAGCAGTCTGGATTCCGGTTGTACATAATGTTCCATAAAACTTTCTACCACATAATTCGTTGCCATATAATTCGGGTGCACGAGGTCCTTATCATAAAACCGGTAGTCTCTTAAAACATCAATCACCAATTCATAAGCCGGGAAATAATATGTTCGGTTAAATTTATTAACCAGTTGATGAGCCACTTCAATTAACCGGGCTTTACTGCGGTTGTTTTCTATTACGCCATCGCGGATATGGCGCACAGGACTGATCGTAAATACAATTTGAAGATTGGGGTTGAAATCAAAGAGCCTGTGAAGCGCTTCATCCAATACCGCCAGCATTTCATCCACCGGCAAAAGCTTTTTAGTGAACCAGCCCGCCGGAGCGCGATGACAGTTCGCAACACCCTTGTTGTCTTCTTTCAGTAAATAGGTAAATGAGGAACCAAGGGTTATGATCAGCCAGTCAGCCTGCTTCAAAAAAGAATGTGCGGTCTGTTGTGACTGGTTTATTTTTTTTAACGCCGCCTGCTGATCCGTATCAGAGAAAATCCCATGATGTTTCCAGCTTTGCCATAATTCATTATAATAAAAAAGTTCTTCCGGTTTATAGATTACGGGCTCGAGGTAAGAGATCAGGCTATTCGCCACGCTCAGAGGATCGAAAAGTATGCCATTCGGATTTTGAAGAGCATCGAATTTTACATCAATCAGATAATTGCCGATATGTTCCGTAAAACAGGATCCGCTGAGTAGAATTTTCTGCGGATACCGGATCCGGTCTGCCGGTGCGCTGATCTGAATGGGCAGAAAAAAAGAATCCACTTTAATGATTTACAAATATTTCGTTTGCCAGTTGAACGGCTGTCTCCAATGCCGAATCGTTCAACTGCGGCATAACCTGATTTTTCCTAAAATAATCGATCATCAGGAGACTATCCATATTACCAACCAATTCATCTCCCGCCATTGGGCAGCCGCCAATACCATTCAGGGCTCCGTCAAAACGGCGGCAGCCTGCACGAAATGCAGCCTCCAGTTTTTCGATACTTGTTTCCCTGCGGGAATGCAAATGAACACCCGCTTCAATATCGGGAAATTCATTCATCACTGAACTGGTGAGAGAATATACCTGTTCTCCGGTGGCTAGTCCAACAGTATCTGCAAGCGAAATGACTTCAACTCCTGAAAATGCGAGGTCAGAAATATATTTCATTGCAATATCCGGGGACCAGGGATCATCATAAGGGTTTCCAAATGCCATCGAAATATAGATAACCAGTCGTTTATTATACCTGCCACATATTTCCTGAATTTCACTTACCGTATCCTTTGAACGTTCGATGGTTGAATTCGCATTCCTCTGTTGAAAAGTTTCTGAGATCGAAAATGGGAATCCGATATCCTTAATCAGCGGGTACGAAGCAGCATCCGATGCACCTCTTGTATTTGCGACTATTGCAAGCAGCCTGGTTTTCGAATTGCCTGGTTCTAATTTTTCAATAACCTGTTTTGTATCAGCCATCTGGGGAATGGCCCTGGAAGAAACAAAACTGCCAAAATCCAGGCTGTCAAATCCAACCTGCAGAAGCGTATTGAGATAAACGATCTTTTTTTCTGTGGGGATAAAATCCGGCCAGCCCTGCATGGCATCCCGGGGACATTCAACCAGCTTCAATGCTTTTATTTTTTCCTCCCCATTCATTCCGCGAAACTAATTCAAATCCCCGTTTAACGGATCAAATAGTTTTTATACGCAAATCTATTCTTTCATGCATGCCATTAAAGAATTTTCTTCTTTCCTTTTCCCCCACATAACTCATCATGGTGGACTTTCGAATAATATTCTGCACGTGCTGGTAAATATATTCCGTAAAAACAGGATCCTTTGTCATGATGATATTCAAAATGGAATGGTTGATATATACCACTTTCGTATTATTTAAAATCGCGAGGTTGCAATTATCACCGAGCATAAATTCATTCACATAAAATTTATAGGGAGTACTGGTAGGTGTCGGTTTACTGTTTACGGAAAATTTACAGCCTGCTTCTACCTGTTTTTCAACATGATCGATCATGTCATGGAGATCCTTATAAATATTCAATGCATATTGGTCGGAGGGAAAAATCCTGCTTTGACGGTAATAATCAATTTGGCGGATCGTCGCGTTAATACTATCGTCGTTCCATATTTCTACGGAAGAGAGTTTATTGTACGCTTCATTCATTTTTGTTGTCAGCTTAAAGACGTTTTCCCTGAGTGATTCTAATACCTGGATGTCTTTCCCTTCCATTGGGTATTGAATAATGGTTTTCATCCAGAAAAAGATCTTAAAAATAGTCAGTTCATGAAACCCAAAACAATGAAATATAAAAATGTCCTTGCTGATATAATACAATTCCCGGTGCTCAAAAGAATTGAAATAGTTTAACTGATTCAACAGATGCTCCATATACATTTCAATGCCAAAATTGTCCCTGCTGATCAGGGGGCCGCTGAATAAAAACGAGTTGTTGTTCAGATGGAATAGCTGGTCAAGTGAAATCTTATAATGAGCGCATAGGACTTTTAATTCCTCGAAAGAAAGGGGTTTTTCACCGCGTATCCTGCGATAGGCACTATCATTACTGATATTCAGGAGTTCGGCAACTTCATCTACCAACGAAAGATGCGCAGCAAGATTCGATTTGACATGCTGAAAAAAAATCTGTTGTACACCGGGTTGATCCATAGTTTAGAGGTTTAGACGTTTGTTCCTAAATCCATTCGGGGTTATCAAAAACCGTGGTGCTAAATAAATATAACCTAATTTTTTTTAAGCCATTCTTTTTTTCATGGCTTCATACAATATAATCCCCGCAGCAACAGAGACGTTGAAGGAGTCGAAATTCCCAGTCATGGGAATAGTAAAAAGCTCATCAGCGGCCTTATTCAGATAGGGTTGCAGGCCTTTATCTTCGCTACCCATCATCAGGCAGCAAGGCAGTTCAAGACTTAACTCAAAAACTTTCCTGTCGCTTTTCATCGCGCTGGCAAAAGCGAGTATTCCATTTAAATGGAGACTGTCTACGGCTTTCAGTAGACTACTAACCCGGCAGATATGGATTTTTTCCAATGCTCCGGCCGAAGATTTCAGGGCTTCTTCATTCAATGCAGCTATGCCCTTATCGGGGATGATCATGGCCTGCGCTCCGCAACAAACGGCGCTGCGGGCGATCGCACCGATATTGCGGACATCTGTAATGCCATCCAGCAGGATGAACAACGGAATCTGTCCGGCTGAAACCACCTGGTCAATGACGGCCTGAAGGTCCATATAGGCGACCAGTGCAGCGAGTGCAATAACGCCCTGGTGGTTGGCCCTGGAGATCGATAATAATTTCTCAACGGGAACCTGTTGAATCGGGATACCACGTTTTTCCGCCATCTTCCGGATTTCGCCAATAGACTCGCCACTCACATTCCGTTGAAATAATATTTTATCGATAGCCCTTCCGGCTTCCATGGCCTCAATGAGGGGCTGTCTTCCAATAATGACGTCAGAAGATTTCAATGATTATCTTTTTAGTTTATCCTGGTAAGCCATGAGCTGTATTTTCTGAATGGCGGCGATTGTCATAGAGTCAGTAATTTTTTCTTCATTCATCATCCGGACCGCTTCATCAAAAGGCATTTTTTTTATGGTCAGCTCTTCGGTCTCTTCAGGCTGGGCTTCTTTTTGTTTAAGATTCCGCGCGAGGTAAATGACACCGAATTCATCGCTTACTGAATTGGACAAATGCATGGTCAGAATTTTAGTCCAGCTCTCCGCTACCAGTCCCGTTTCTTCCAGTAATTCCCTTTTAGCTGCTTCTAATGGATCTTCATCCATTCTTCCGCCACCTTCGGGAATTTCCCATGAATAATGATCCAATGTGAACCGGTACTGCCCCACGAGCCAGGTATTCCAGTCTTCATCGAGCGGTATTACTCCGACCGCAATATGTTTGAAATGAACCTTCCCATAAATCCCTTTTCCGCCAGATGGATTGATGACCTGAAATTCGGTGAGCCCGATCCAGGGGTTTTCGTAAATCATTTTCTGGTCCAGGATCGTCCATGGATTACGCTGTTCGTTCATAACCGAATTTAATTATTAATAATTAAAAAGGGCCAGTGTTACCACTGACCCTCAATTATATGGCCTTGTGCTTTACGCCTTACGCTTTAAGCTTAAAAGCCTGTTTCACTTTTTTTACATAGTCCAGTTTCTCCCAGGTAAACAGCTCAACTTTTTTCTTAATCGTTTTTCCATCAGGGGAAACAAATGTTTTCTCGATGATTTCAGGTTTACGTCCCATATGCCCATAAGCTGCTGTTTCGCTATAGATCGGATTGCGCAGTTTCAATCTTTGTTCAATAAAATAGGGGCGCATATCAAAAATAGATGCAACGATTTTTCCAATTTCGCCATCAGTCATTTTCACTTTTGCAGTGCCGAAAGTATTTACGTAAATGGAAGTCGGCTGTGCAACGCCAATGGCATAGGAAACCTGAACCAGAACTTCTGTTGCGAGGCCGGCAGCGACCAGGTTTTTAGCGATATGCCGGGTAGCATACGCTGCACTGCGATCCACTTTGGAAGGATCCTTACCACTGAAAGCGCCACCACCATGTGCACCCTTACCGCCATAAGTATCCACGATAATTTTACGACCGGTCAGGCCTGTATCACCATGCGGACCGCCGATTACAAATTTTCCTGTCGGGTTAATATGGTACTTGATTTTATCACTGAACAAATGACCATATTTCTTATACCTTGCTTTAACGCGTGGAATCAGGATGTTTATAATATCCTTGTTGATTCTTGAAAGCATTTTGGCTTCCGTGTCAAAATCATCGTGTTGCGTTGAGATTACGATGGCATCTATCCGAACGGGATTATTCCGATCGTCGTATTCCAGTGTCACCTGGCTTTTTGCATCCGGACGCAGATACTTAATTTCTTTATTTTCTCTTCTTAAAGCAGCCAGTTCAATCAGGAGTTTATGTGCCAGGTCAAGAGCCAGGGGCATATAATCATCCGTTTCATGACTGGCGTAACCGAACATCATTCCCTGGTCGCCCGCACCCTGTTCTTCCTTTTTGGAACGGTCAACACCCTGGTTGATATCGGATGACTGCTCGTGAATAGCAGAGAAAATTCCGCAAGAATTCGCTTCAAACATATATTCACTTTTCGTGTATCCGATTTTACGGATCACCGACCGCGCAATTTCCTGCACATCCAGATAAGCCCTGGATTTCACTTCACCCGCCAGTACGACCTGTCCGGTTGTAACCAATGTTTCACACGCAACTTTGGACTGAGGATCGAAGGCCAGAAAATGATCAATAAGGGCATCGGAAATCTGGTCGGCCACTTTATCAGGGTGACCTTCGGAAACACTTTCGGAAGTGAATAGATAAGGCATGTTTTCTATTTGTTTTGGACTGTTTAAAATAAAAAACCACTAACTACATGAAGTAATTAATGGATGGCGATGCAAAGATAATAGATGATGCATTATTACTTATAAATCGCAGGAACTAATTTATTGTGACAAATCGGTATAGAGTTGCAGATAATCACTCAGGTCCGATTCCGTATTGTAAGGCAGTACTTTTTTACCCCTCACTTTACTGAATTCCTCAATGAGCTTTTTATCTGTCTTTTCTGCGCCAAATGTGATGGCATCTGCAAAACTCGCCCCGGCACGGAATAAAGCGGTATTGCTGGCGTCACTGAACGGTTCCAGCTCCTTTTCCTTGATGGTAGCATGTATATTGGCCGTTTTGGTAAAATTGACGCCAAGCTTTTCCTTAAAAGTATTCTGGCCAATTGTATATACTACTTTGCTGTGTGCAAAAACGGGTTCTTTTTTATAAACTGTTTTCAGATAGAATGGAATCAATCCGGTCATCCAGCCGCTACAATGAATAATATCGGGGGGCCAACCGAATTTTTTTACGGTTTCCAGGGCGCCTTTGCAAAAGAATACTGTACGAAGGCCATTGTCGTCAAACCACTTTTCCTTTTCATCATGGAATATAAATTTGCGCTTGAACAGATCCTCATTTTCCAGGAAGTATACCTGTAAACGGGCATTGGGAAGTGAAGCTACTTTAATCTGCAATGGATAATCGTCATTATCAACAGATACGTTTATACCTGACAAACGAACGACCTCATGTAAACGGTGTCTCCTCTCATTGATTACCCCAAACCTGGGCATAATACAACGAACTTCGAAACCGTTATCATTGGATTTTATCGCTAACTTATTTACCGTTTCCGCAAATTCTGTGAGTTCCAGATAGGGAGACATTTCATTGGAAATAAATAAAATTCTTTTCTTTGCTACCATTAGGAAGGAGAATTGGTGATCAGGAGAATACCTGAAAATCAGTTTGCAAAGGTAAGGTTAATTCCCTAAATGGGCTTTGCGAAGTGCTTCTGAAATGCTAAAACGTTGTAAATGATCCTATTTAAAAGGTCGGAAGATCTCCGGCTTTGGGTGTCAAAACAGAAAAGCCAGGGTAAAATAACCGGCTTCGTCCCCACTATGGGGGCACTTCATGAAGGGCATATTCACCTCATTCAAACATGCCGCTCCACGGCGGATCTGGCAATCTGCAGCATTTTTGTAAATCCTGCCCAGTTTAATGATCCCAGGGATTTTGAAAAATACCCGGTGAGCATAGAAAAAGACATTGAAATGCTGGACAAGGCAGGCACCAATCTGGTTTTTTTACCATCTGTCAGGGAAATCTATCCCCAGGGTAATACAGGCCTGGAAACTTACGATCTGGGACCACTTGAAACCATATTGGAGGGGCATTACCGGCCAGGGCATTTCCAGGGAGTTTGCCAGGTAATGAGCCGTTTATTGAACATCGTAACTCCGGATCACCTCTATATGGGACAGAAAGACTTCCAACAATGTCTGGTCGTACAAAGGCTAATCGAACTATTACATATAAAGGTTCAGTTCCATGCTGTTCCAACAGTTCGCGAACCCGATGGTCTCGCACAAAGCAGCCGTAACAGGCGGTTAACTGCGGACCAGCGGGTAAATGCAGTAGCTATCTCCCAGGCACTCAACGATATCCGGGGAAGCCTGCTGTCCAAAGGCGCAGGGAAAGTTCTGGAACAGGCCAGAGAAAGATTGGAAGCGGCCCATTTTAAAACAGATTATATATCCATTGCCCGGGCAAGTGACCTGCAACCCATTCCGGACTGGAACGGAAAAGAAAAAGCCGTGGCGCTGATCGCCGCTTTTCAGGGAGATGTGCGACTGATAGATAATATGCTGCTCAATTAGTTTAATTTTGCGGCTCAAATCGAAAAAAGCCGATGGAAGTCGAAGTACTCAAGTCAAAAGTTCACCGGGTTTCTATTACTGAAGCAAACCTGAATTATATTGGAAGTCTTACCCTGGATGAGGATCTGATGGATGCTGCAAATTTGATTGCTAACGAAAAAGTTCAGGTTGTAAATGTTAACAATGGTGCCAGAATTGAGACATATATGATTACAGGAAAAAGAGGTTCCGGAATCTGTTGTCTGAACGGACCAGCTGCCCGCAGTGGAGCCGTTGGCGATATTGTAATAGTTATTTCTTATGCACGAATGGAATTTGAAGTGGCGAAGAAATTCAAACCCTGGATTGTTTTTCCGAAGGAAGGAAATAAATTATAAACCGGATAAGAAACCGCCAGCCGCTGCTGGCTTGCGGGATCCCTTTAAAATTGTATCTTACCAGCCTGTATGAAGAAGACTTTTTTAGCGACTCTTCAATATGCTTTATTCGCAGCTCTGGCAGTATTTTTTGTTTGGTTGAGCGTTCGCGGACTGGATCACGAAAAATGGGAACAACTTAAAAAGGCGATGGACCAGGCCCACTACTGGTTGCTGATTCCGGTTTTCAGTTTATTACTCGTTGCTCACTGGCTTCGTGCTCTTCGCTGGAGACAGCTCATGGAACCGATGGGTTATCATCCCTCCCGCCTCAACGCTTTTTTAGCCGTAATGATCGGTTATTTCGTAAATCTCGGCGCACCCCGTTTGGGTGAAGTTGTAAAATGCACCATCCTGGCCCGGTATGAGAAAATTCCTGCACAAAAATTGGTCGGGACGATTGTGGCAGAACGGGCTTTTGATGTGATCTGCCTCCTGCTCGCCTTCGGACTTACGTTTGTTTTTCAATTCGACATCATTTCATCCCTGTTGCATGATTATGTATATCCGGCTTTTCAAAACAAAAACGGACAAACGGCTTATAAAAAAATCGTTTTCCTGGTTGCCGGATTTATTGTTTTCCTATTTGTTTTCAAATTTATTTTCAGTCGCTTCGGACATATAAATATCGTACAGAAAATAAAAGACATTCTAATTGGGGTATGGCACGGACTGATCAGTGTACGTGCATTAAAAAATAAACCACTTTTTTTCTTTTATACTTTTGGCATCTGGGTCATGTACCTTCTGAGTACCTGGTGCGGGTTTTTCGCGATCGATGCAACTAGTCGTCTCAGCCTGGCAGACGCGTTAACTGTTCTGGTCATGGGTAGCGTGGGAATGATCGTTTCACCCGGAGGAATCGGCGCCTATGCATTTCTCGTGATGGAGACCGTTGCTTTATACAATGTCCCCAAAGAACCTTATGGACAGGCACTCGGGTGGCTTCTCTGGTTCGGTCAGTTTTTAAGTTTTATCATTTTTGGCGTGATCAGTTTTATATTGTTACCACGCGTGAATCGTAAAAAAATTATTAAGGATGAAGCATCCCCAATTTATCCAGCATAAAATATTTTCTTCCAAAGAGATCATTTTCCAGGTGAACCGATGGAAATTGATCAGTAAAACAATTTCTTTTACCAACGGATGTTTTGATATTCTGCATCCCGGTCATATCTCGTCCTTGTCCGACGCGGCCCGCGAAGCTGATTTCCTGATAGTCGGGTTGAATTCTGATGCATCCGCCAATCGACTAAAAGGACCCGGTCGTCCGGTCATGGATGAACAATCGCGTGCCCTGATGCTTGCTTCTCTTGTAATGGTGGATGCAGTCGTGATTTTCGAAGAGGATACACCGCTTGAACTGATTGAACTGGTACAACCCGATGTGCTGGTAAAAGGCGGGGACTATACCATCGAACAGATTGTCGGCGCCAAAGAAGTAATCGCTGCAGGCGGCAAAGTAGTGATCAATCCTATTGTTCCCGGATTTTCTACTTCCGGGATTATCGGGAAGATCCAATCCTTGTAGTGTGGCGAATGTGGAATTGTAGAAAATGAAAAATTAGCCACATTATTAAAATCACCCTCGGTACATTCTCTCGACCTCCTGAACAATCAGCTCAATATTATGATCATCCCCTTGTGCATCATATGATTGTTTCAGGCTGCTGCCAAAAAAGAATGCGACCGTTTGCCAGAGTCTTGCCGAGAAACTGCCACGATATTCTTTAATTATATCGTAACAATTATTACCGGTTTGTCGGTTGATGAGTTTCATCAGGATCTGCCCCTGGTAAACAGAAAGTTTCTCCATGGGATCCGTGAATTCCTTTTTCAACTCCTTTTCTTTACTCTTGATATAATCTTTTCTTTCTGACTCAGAATTCATTTTCGCCAGCCTGGAATTCATATCATTCAAAATCATACCGGCCTTTCTCGCATAGGGATAGGTAATATAAACCGCGTTCCGTAAACGTGTCATTGCTTCTACCCGTCTGCGCATGGCATGCGACATGGCTTTATCCACATAAACAATAACCAGGGATTTGGCAGGGATCGTATCTCCATTGTAAATAATCACCTGGCTCCAGATTGTATCATTTTTACCAAAGCGGTTATTGAATTGCTGGAGAGCAGAATTTTTCTTACTTGAATCCTGTTGTGATTGTGGAAGTTTCGGAGTCTGGGGCTGCTGGGCAAAAGCAGACTGTACCATCATCAATAGGAGAAACGGTAAATAGATGCAACTATATCGTAAGCGAAAAGGGGCCATGCAAAGAATAAAGTTAATAAAAATCCGGTGGTAATACAAGCCTATGGTTAAAGCTTTTTCCTTCGGTTGACAATACTCATTACAAAACCGATCATCATGATTATCACACCGATCCAGACCAGGTTGATCTGTGGGAACATATATACTTTTAGTGAAACGAAAGGAACCATATCCGTAGATTCCTTGGTCAGCAATTGGATCTTTTTATTACTCATAACAGATCCCAGCTGGACGGCGAGATTTTGTGCAAACAAAGTATCCGCGACCCGGAAAATCATATTGTCTTTAACATACAACAAAGGCGACATTGTATACTGCTGACTGTCGCGGGTAATTACACGGATTTGCGCCAGCAGTGCTGTGTCCGTTGCTGTAAAATGATATTTGCCATTTGACGGATTTACCAAAACAGTATCGAGAATGATCATTCCCCTGGAGTAAAAAATAGTATCGTGCAGGGCAACCGGAAAAGTTTTGAATCCTGAGGTATCCTTTTGTTTATCCAGGATATTGGCATAACTGATATAAGTAAAGATGTCGCGGTCCAAATAATGTTGCTTGTCCGGATTATTGGAGAAATTTTCAACTCCTTTTGTATTCTTTATCAGATTGGGCCAAAGGTCGAAGGATTCGCCTGTTTTTTTATCCTGGAAATTGACCTTGAAATAAATGATATTTCCGGCCTTGTTCACGGAATCGTTACTGAGATAAGTAGCATAATACCTTCCCATATCCGTTTTCACATTTTTAATCAGCGTAAGATTCTCTAGCGGATCTTCTTTTGTCTTCGGATCGAATGGCAGGTTGATACCCGTTGTATTATGGGACAGTACTTCTTTCTTGGATGAAGATATCAGGATACCCACCAGCAGCAATCCAAAACCGACATGGGCTATCGATGCACCTGCCATTTTGAATCTCCCTTTCATGGAATTAAAAATATAAGCTGAATTCGCAACAACAGAATAAATACCGGCAAACAAAGCCAGGTGAATTGCAGCCTGGAACCCCGTACCATATTGTGTATATTGGATATCTCCAAAAACACTGATACAGACAGAAATGATTAATGCGACGGCTGTTGCAGGCCAGAGTTTTTTCAATACCTGGGAGGGCGAACTGTTTTTATATTTTAAATACTGAACGGTCGCAGTCAGTAAACCCAGAATGATTGCTATAAATATTTCGATCCGGTTATAGGCAAATTTCGGATCGTCGCCGGTAGACCACTTCGTCTTAAATATATCGTTGAGTACCGGAAGTGAGGTTGCGATCATAATAAAAATCGCCGACAGAAAAATCACGAGTGAACCGATGAACATCCAGAATTCTCTAGACCATGTATTTTCCTCCTTAGATACATGTGGAATCTGGTTATAACGGATAAAATATAAAATGAGTGCAGGAATCAGGAAAACCACTATAAATAAAATCAGCTGTAAATCCAGTCCTGATCCCACAAACGCATGAACTGAAGTGTCTCCCAGAATACCACTTCTCGTAAGAAATGTCGAATATAGTATGAGTGTAAAGCCGAGAATGAAAAAAAGGTAGGTTGTTCGTAGTGAATGTCCGGTTGAATTATAAACAACCTGCGTATGCATTCCTGCGATAAGTACCAGCCAGGGCACCAACGATGCGTTTTCGACGGGATCCCATGCCCAGTATCCTCCAAAAGTTAGGGATTCATATGCCCAGGCCGCGCCCATCATGATACCCGTGCCCAATACACAACAACTGAAGAGCGTCCAGGGAAGCGCCGTTTTCGTCCAGGATCCGTATTCTTTCTTCCAAAGCCCCGAAACTGCAAAAGCAAATGGTATCAGTGTGGATGAAAAACCGAGAAACAAAATCGGAGGATGAATCACCATCCAGTAGTTCTGTAATAAGGCATTGAGGCTTTGTCCATCCTGCATCTGCGGAATGGATAAATAGTCTGCGCGCTGAAAAATCGGGGCTTCCTGGAATAATTGTCTTACAAGCATAAAGGGGCTATGCCCGATCTGGAACGAAAAAACGTAAACACCCAGGATCATCGTTGTCAGGCAAAACTGCGCAAAGCTAATAATGGTAAGCATCGGCGCCTCCCATTGCCGTGCACGGAACATCAGAATGATTCCCAAAACACCATTCCACATCATCCATAATAGAAAGCTTCCCTCCTGTGCTTCCCATATGCAGCTAAGCATATATTTAGGATCCAGGCTTTTACTGGAATGCTCCCAGGCAAAATTGTATTCGAAATAATGCTGATGAATGATATAAAAAATGGTCGCAAATATAATGAACAGGGAAATTGCATTCGCGAGAAATGCAATACGTGCCATTCTTTTCCAGGAGGCAGATTCTTCCGGGGTTTTAGCATTGGCTGATTTAAAATAGGAAATGCTGGCAACCAGGGAACCGGCAAAAGAGAGTACCACAAAAAACTGACCCAGCTTACCCGGCATCAAATGTTCACCAACGTAATCCATAATTACTCCTGGGTTTTACTGAGACTCTTTTTCGCAGATTCGGGATCGTCCTTGTATTTGGATGGGCATTTGATCAGGATGCCGTCTTTTTGTGCGATCTCAAAAACGTCTCCGTTCATTTTGCCTTTCAGCACGATGCGTTCCGCTTTTTCCATGTCGTAGGGCTTGCCGTAATGGTAGACAACTTTCGCCCGGGAACCCAGTGTATCGACAATATAAAAACTGAAGTAATTGGGATCTTTTATGGCGTTGTATTCCATTGGCATTGTATTGTCGAGTTTCGCAATGATGGTTACTTTTTTCCCATCTTTCTGTCTGGCAGAAGCAATGGTTTCGTAAGTAGATAAATTCCCCATAAAACTCACCAGCAATCCAATGCTGAGAGCAATGAAAACCAGGAGGATGATATGCGTACGCTTCATGATGCGCAAAGTTATTCCCAAAAAGCCAATCTCCGAATAAATTTTAAAAGCCTAAAGCTTAAAGCCTAAAGCTTAAAACCCGGATCAAACAGTGTAAGAATCAAAACTTAATACATTCTTAAATTTTTAGATCTGCAAATCAGTTTTAGGCTTTAGGCTTTGGGCCTTAGGCTTCGACAGGTTTAAACTTTTGATAATACAACTCCCGGCAGTACCTTCACGCCGCTCAAAGTCTAGACAGCAAACTATGACCGATTTAACACACTTCGATTCGAATATCGCAAGTAATCCGAAAAATACCATTTTTGGACTCCCATTCACTGAAGAAGACGCCCGGTTAATTATACTGCCCGTTCCCTGGGAAGTAACGGTTAGCGCCGGATCGGGAACATCCCGTGCGGGCGAGCATATATTCAGCGCGTCGATGCAGGTAGACGTATTTGACGCCGAATCCGGTAACGCCTGGAAACAGGGAATTTTCATGCGACACCCCGACCGCAAAGTGCTGATGAAAAGTGATTACCTGCGCAAAGAGGCTGAACTCTATATTAATTATATTTCCAAGGGCGAAGAGGTTGAGAAAAATACCTTCATGTGTAAATCACTGAAGGAAATTAATGAGGGCAGCGCCAATCTGAACAAATGGGTATATGAACAAACGAGTGGCCTGCTGAAAGAAGACAAGCTGGTCGTTTTACTGGGTGGAGATCACAGCGTACCGCTCGGATATCTGAAGGCAATCGCTGAAAAACACGGGGAATTTGGCGTTCTGCAAATTGATGCTCACTGCGATCTGCGGAAATCATACGAAAATTTTGATTTTAGTCATGCAAGCATCATGTATAATGCGCTCCATGAAATTCCTGAGATCACCAAACTGGTTCAGCTGGGAATCCGCGATTACAGCGAAGAAGAGTTCAATTATATCAATAACAGCAATCAGCGCGTAGTTACCTATTTCGATAAGGATATCAAGGAGAAGTTATTTGAAGGGAAAACCTGGCTTTCGATTGTGGACGATATCGTGCAGCAGCTCCCTGCCTGTGTATACGTAAGTTTTGATATTGACGGACTGGATCCGAAATTATGTCCACATACGGGAACCCCGGTGAACGGTGGTTTTGAAATTGAACAAGTGATTTACCTCATAAAAAAAATTATTGAAAGCGGTCGCAAATTCATTGGTATGGATCTGGACGAAATTGCGATCGGTGAAAGTAATTACGACGCGAATGTGGGCGCCAGGATTTTATGGAAGCTTTGCAATATACTGGTTGCCGCCAATCCACTGCCTTCGATACATAAAGAACCGGAATGCACTACGACTATGTAGTCACCCTGAAAAGGGAAAATGCACGCAAAACCGATCTGGTTAGTTTCCTTCTTTTGATTTTTTCTCTGCTGGCATTTAGTTTGGTGCAGCTGAAAGGCGGACTTAACCTGTTCCTCTGTTTCGCTACCCTGATTATCCTGACCGGATTATTGATAAACCTAAAGAGTTTAAGGATACACAAAGAAATGCAGTTCAGGAGCTGGCTGTTCGTTGCAGGTATATTCTGGATCGGCATGCCTTATTTACAATGGCTGGTAATACCTTTCTTCATCTTTGCAATGATGGAGGCACAGGCAAAATACCCTCTGGAAATCGGATTTTATTCTGAAGGTGTTGTACTTAACTCCCTATTCAAAAAAAAATTCTCCTGGAATTCGCTTCAATCCGTCATGCTGAAAGACGGATTACTAACTCTCGATTTTATAAATAATAAATTAATCCAGAAAGAAGTGTTGGACGACGATGATCCCGATGCTTCCGAGGATGAATTTAACGACTACTGCCGCAGTAAACTCGTAAATTTGCATTGATGTCGCCTTTCATTTTATACTCCGATGGTGAAGGAAATATTTTCGAAGACTATTCGCTGTATGCCTGTGGGCGCAGTGGATGGGATGCCGTACCTGTTGATGAATCAGACTGGATTCAGCTACCTGAAGGTGGTTCTTTGTATGAGCTGCCTGGCCGGCGCGGAATTGGAATTGATGTTGAAACGGGTGACATGCGTCTCTGTGAAAAGGGATGGGCCGTCGCAGCTTTTATTCCGCCCGCTCACACCGGGCTTTATCTGGCTGCGTATGAAACCAGCCATAATGCGCCTACCCTTCCCCTATTTTGCTATACAGCCGCCGGGTGGTTCAATGAAAAATTTTATGTGCCTGCCGTTCGCATAGAACAAGACATAAGGCAGGAAGCAGGCGGATATAATGCTTCCGATATAAAATCGGGTGCAGAAAATTTACTCAGTGCCTATCCCGCCAACAGGCTTGTAAAACACCTGATGGAGAATTGCTGTAATACCTATCATTGTCCGGCTGCAAGGAATCTTTCCCTCGGCCGCTGGGAATGTCCGGTTCCTGTTTCACCTGCATGCAATGCAAATTGTATCGGCTGTATTTCATTTCAGCCACAAGAGGAAACCATACATTCTACCCAGGACAGGCTTACATTCCGTCCGAAAGCTGAGGAAATTGTTGAATTCACAGTCCCCCATCTGCAAACAGCGCCCTACCCGATCATTAGTTTTGGACAGGGATGTGAAGGAGAACCGCTGCTGATGTGGGAAACGATTCGCGAGGCAATCCTTGAAATCAGAAAACATACTCACCGGGGCAGTATCAATATCAATACGAACGGATCAAAACCTGCCTCGATAAAAGCCCTGTTGGATTCAGGTTTGGACTCAATCCGGGTGAGCACGAATTCCGCCCGCAAACATATCTATGAAGCTTATTACCGTCCAAATAATTACGTATTTGAAGATATCGTGGAAAGTCTGCGGGTAGTAAATAAGGCTGGCGGCTGGACCTCTATTAATTATTTTGTCTTCCCGGGCATGACAGATTGTGAGGAAGAATATGAAGCGCTGAGAAAACTGATTTCCCAAACCGGGCTGAATATGATACAGTGGCGAAATTTTAATATTGATCCGGATTGGTATCTGGGTAAAATAGGAGTTGTTGAAACCGGCGATGCTATGGGTGTCAAAAACCTGATGGAACTACTGCGGGAAGAATTCCCACTGTTAAAATTTGGTTATTTCAATCCGCCTATGGAAAGAATCCGGGGTCAATTTGAAAAAGATTTTGCAGGGCAAGCTTAAAGCCCAAAGCCAAAGGCCTAAAACTTCTTTTTGGATTCGTTATCTATTTATTTTTCGTGTTACTGCAGTAATATTTCCAAGAGTGCTGTTAAAAAATGCGATTTTTCTTTACCCGGCATAAAAAGTTTTGGCCTTAGGCTTTGGGCTTTAGGCATTTAGATTAACTTTATTTCGTGAATTCCAAAGAACATGAATTTAATGTGCGCAAAAACCGGAAGGCTGGTTTGTATACCCTGCTGATTTGTGGTGTTCTTTTATTAATGCTGTTCCTGATTTCATGGAACCTGCCTTTTAATCCCCCCGTGCCGGTGGAAGAAGGACTGGAAGTGAATCTTGGAAACAGTGATCAGGGCCTGGGTACTGATCAGCCTTTCCTTCCCAATGATCCCTCCAAACAGGATCAGGAAAAATATACTCCACCCAAAACGGTTACTGCTACCAAAGAGGCTTTGAAAGATGTGGAAACGGATGATAAAGATCCCGACCCGGCTCCCGCTGTTAAACAACCGCCAGTTACAAAACCCGAAGCAAAAAAAATTCCAGACAAGGACCTTACTGTAAAAACACCGCGCAAAACCATTCAGCCCGCTGTTAATCCAACGCCGGCACCACCAAAACCCAAAGCCGTTTTTCACGGCGTGAACGGCGATGGCACAGGTGGTAACGATGCGGATCACTTTAAACCGGGAGGAAATCAGGGAATCGCTGGCGGGAAGGGCGACCAGGGAAAACCAGGTGGCGATCCCAATTCAACGAATTATACCGGTGGCGGTCACGGCAACGGCATAGCAATCGCACGTGGGCTGCAGGGCAGAAGAATCAGTAGCACTCCTTCTTTTACCGATGAATTCAATGAGAATGCAAAAGTAGCAGTCGATATAGTTGTGGATGCATCCGGCAACGTGACCAGCGCGGAATATCAGGCCAAAGGCTCCACCACGGCAGATGCCAGTCTGAAGGCCATCGCGATCCGCAAAGCCCACCAGGTCAAATTCAACAGTGGCTCCGATGAATCCAGCGGCACTCTCATTTTCAATTTCAAATTGAAGAACTGATTTGCAATTTTAGCAATTACAGCGAGTGGCAACCTTTGCGCAGTTTGCCATGTTATACCTGATATCAAAACCTGCTAACGTGAAAAATTTTCTTCCAGCTATGAATTCTCTCACACATCGCTGACCTTGAATCCCCGTTGCAATGAACCCTGCGGGCAAATGTATGTTCCGGTGAAATAGTATCGGAGGAGATAATTGGAAGACTGCGACTATTATATGTTCAGGGGATTTGTAATAAACTTGATCAGGAAATATTTAACAGGTCTGTTCTATTTATCTCTTTTAAGCAGTTGCATGGAAGGCAGGCAGGGATATTATTTAAGTCCCAATAACGCGAATTCAAATCCTTACCATCCGATTCCACTTCACTCAGATTCTGTAAGAAATGCGATTTATATCAATGGGGGATACTATATCGGCGCTGCCAACTATTTTGGTTTTGACCAGGTTTCGGTCGGACAGCTTGGCATTCATCGCAGTAATAATTTTGGTCATTTCCAGGCTTATTACGGTGCCGATCTAAGTTTGGGCGCATATAATATCGCCAATTTTTACAATTGTCATTATCATTATTCAGGCGGATGGTTTGGATCGTACCCCATTGCAGATGATACAATCTATCATATTTCTGACAGGGGAAATTTTTTCGGAAGTTATGGCGTATCAGGTGGAATAAATATTGTAAAAGCTTCTGCCAGGCGCGAATGGCGGGCTCTTGGAATTGAAATCTCTGTCAGAAATGAATTCGGAAATTATTCTGATTTCAGGAAAAGCCTGCCGGATTCTGCAGCGAATGTCATTTTCAGAAGAACACTCACAGCCACTCTTGGCTTTTATACCGATATGATCTGGAAAAACAGGCATCATACGGTATTTGGATTTAAGTTCTCCGGAGGTTTTATCCTCAATTCGAAAACTGATTACAGCAAGATGATAACAGATATTAAAGCGACAAAAAATATTTTTCCGTTAACTTATTTCTCTCCATGTTTTCATATTACCAAAGAAAAAATCACCGGATTTTTCCAGTTCAACCTTGGATCCTATGCGGATGGCTTTCAGACCGGCTTCAGCTTCAGGCTGGGGAAAAAATAATCAGGGTCCCAGCTTTCTCATATGAGAACAGCTTTTCTATTTTGCAGTTCTTCATCAGATTATCGTCCTGCAATTCGATTGAATCTATTCTGCCGTTTTTGTAAACATCAATTTCTTTGTACCAGATATTTACCCAGTCTTCATTTTTATCCACGCTGTGGTTAGACATCCAGGAGTAAAAAATTATTTCCTTTTTGCTCAGGCTGTCAATAAAATAGGGCAAAAAGCGATCAGGAAATAAAGTATTAATTTTTTAAATTTATTATATTTTATTTTCACCAACCGATCCCGTAATCTTCTCCATAGTTACTGCTGCCGCCCCAGAAACTTCGATGAATCCAGTCATAGTAAATGGCATTGACAGGACCGCTGGTTCTATCGGCGAGGCGTATCGTATATCCAAGGGCTCTTAAATCTTTTCTGACAGAAGAATCGGTTTTGCTGTTCAGTAAAATATATCCGGGTCTGGGCTGACGGTCTGTTCTCTTATCCCCGCCAAGCGAAAGCCAGAGCTGATCCGAATTAATGTTTGCCGCCTCCACCGATTGCTGAACGGTCATATTAAATTCAACCATATTCAAAAAAAACTGCAACAGGTTCTGATCCTGGGTATCTCCACCCTGCACAGCGAAGGAAAGAAATGGCTTACCATCTTTCATAGCCAGTGTCGGTGTTAAAGTCACCCGGGGCTTTTTGTATGGCTCCAATACATTAAAGGGATTCAGTGAAGAATCCAGAACAAAACTCTGCATCCGCTGACTCATTCCTACACCCGTATTCCCTGCAATACAGGCGGGAAGCCAGCCACCACTGGGAGTTACAGAAACCACCCAGCCTGCTGAGTCACAGGCTTCTATTGACGTGGTGCCTCGCCAGAGTCTGTCTTCATACTGAGCCTCATTTTCTAAGCTCAACGCAGAACGCTCAACGCGGAACGCAGCTCCTGTATCACTATTTGTTTCTTCGGTTGAATTTATTTCAGGACCATTTAAACTGACTGCCCTCTTGTTATTTTCCGGCCAGTTATTGCCGAATCTTGATTTCAATAATGCAGTATGTGGATTTGCTTTCCCTTCAAAAGGATATGGATCGCCGGGTGCACAGGTGCTGTCATTGTGATCATACCGAATGGCAGAGGCTCTCTGTTTCGCATATTCCTTGCTCAGTAGTCCTTTAATCGGCTCCTGTGGTTGGAAATAAGGATCGCCATAATAAAAATCACGATCTGCAAAAGCGAGATTCATCGTCTGATAAATAGTATGAATATATTTAGTACTGTTGTATCCCATCTCACGCAGGTCGATATTCTCCAGGATATTCAGGCTCTGAAGTAAAGCGGGGCCCTGGGACCATTGTTGCAGCTTGTATACTTCTATTCCCTTATAATTTACATGCAGTGGTTCTTCTTCCAGGGGTTTCCACCGGGCAAGGTCCTCCATGCTGATCAGGCCGCCCTGTTCCTGGCAACCCCTTACAAATTCCCGGGCTATGTCTCCTTTATAAAACCGGTTGTAGGCAGCATAAATCGCTTCCTTACGCGATTTGTTTTGTTTCAGTGCCTGGTCTTCGGCTTCAACCATTTTCGTAAGTGTGGCAAGCAAATCTTTCTGAACAAAAATTTCTCCCGGCTCGGGCGCTTCTCTTTTTTCACCCGGATGCGTAATAAAAACTTTACTGCTGTATGGCCATTGTTTTATACTGGAAAGTCCCTTCTGCATATTATTAGAAACCTGCGCATCTATTGGATAGCCGGCCGCCAGTTGCATGGCAGGCGCGAGCACCTGCTTCAGGCTCATCGTTCCATATTCTGCCAGCATATAGCAAAGACCTCCGGGAGTGCCTGGAGTAACGGCTGCCAATGGCCCGTATTCCGGTGGGAAATAATATCCTCTCGATTTGTAGTAAGCAACAGTGGCTGCACCGGGAGCAAAGCCCAGGGCATCAATGGAAATTACTTTTTTTGTATTCGGATTATAAATGATCGCCTGCGTTTCCCCACCCCAGCTAAGGACCGCCCATTGGGTGCACATGGAAGCCAGCATTGCACAGGCCGCATCAACTGCGTTCCCACCCTGCTGAAAAATCTGAGCCCCTGATTCAGCACCCAGCGGCTTACCTGTAATAGCCATCCAGTGTTTGCCATGCAAAGGCGGTTTCTGAGTTTGCTGGGCATTCAGGTTTCCAAAACCGATTAATAGAATAATTAAGGCAATATATTTCATGTAAAGGATTGTCGTTTAAAGTTATGAAATCCGGACGTGTTTCATTGAGCGCTGGTCTTTGTGTATTGATTTTTGAACTTGGGTCACTAATGAAATAGCTTTACGCCTCGCGCTTTAAGCCTTAGGCTTAAAGAATTAACTTTACCAAAAAAAGTGCATGTCTACGACCATCAAATGTCCGAATTGCCGTCACGAGTTTGCGATGGAAGAAGCTGTTTCCGAACAATATAAAAAAGATCTGCGGGAGCAGATGATTCTGTTCACCAGGAAAAAGGAAGAGGAATTTCAGAAAAAGGACATTGAACTTTCAAGAAAACTCCAGGAACAGGAATTCATTTTTCAGCAAAAAATGAATGAAGAAAAAAGACTCATTCAGCAAAGGCTGGAGGAAGATATTCGCAAAACCATCCATAGCGATTTTGAAAACCGCCTGACGATTCTTCAGCAGTCCAACGAGGAACAACAGGAAAAACTGAAATCCGCCCGGCAAAAAGAACTGGAGTTTTTGCAGAAGGAACAGGCACTTAAAAATAAGGAAGAAGAATTAGAGATTTCAACTCAAAGAAAACTGCAGGAAGAAAGAATAAAAATCGCAGATGAAATCCGACGGACCGAAGAACAAAAAAACCAATCCAAAGAAACAGATTTTCAACTTCAGCTAAAAGAAAAAGAAAAACAGCTGGAGGACCAGAGAAAACTGATTGAAGAAATGAAACGAAAGGCCGACCAGGGCTCCATGCAGCTGCAGGGCGAAGTTCAGGAACTGGCACTTGAAAAATTATTACAGGAAACATTTCCATTCGACCTGGTTGAGCCTGTAGGAAAGGGAATCCGTGGTGCGGACTGCACCCTGACTATCCGTAATTCAACCGGTCAGGAATGTGGTAAGATAATTTATGAAAGCAAGCGTACGAAAAATTTTGAGGTGGACTGGGTTGACAAACTTAAAAACGACATGCGCCAGCAGGGAGCGCAGGTCGCTATCCTGGTTACCCGGATCATGCCCAGGGATATGACCTGCTTCGGAGAAAAAAACGGTGTATGGATTTGCAACTTTTCAGAAGTGAAGGCCCTGACCGAGGTTTTGCGCGATGGCGTTATCCGTATTTTCCAGGCTTCAAAAAATCAGCAGAATAAAGGCGATAAAATGCAGCTTCTATACGATTACCTTACGAGCAGTGAATTCAGCGAACAGTGGAAAGCGATCCGGGAAGGATTCTCATCAATGAAAATGTCCATCCAGCGCGAAAGGGATATGATGGAAAGGTTGTGGAAAACCAGGGAGAAACAACTCGAAAAAGTATTGCTGAATGCCGCCCATATCAAGGGTTCCATGGAAGGCATTTCAGGGCAGGAAGATTTTAATATGAATCTGATTGATGATGTGGATGAGATACTGGGTATAGAATAAACGATTATTTCAAGCGTAAAGCATAAAGCGCAAAGCTGAACGCATAGCTTTACGCTTTACGCTTTACGCTTTCAGTTTTTGAAGTAAATACGAATGTCAAAACCAGATCCTCAAAGACTTTATAGAAGATGGAAAGCGGTACGACTCCCTCCTTCCTGAACTCAAAGGATAATTTACCAAAACCATCAGACCGAACAAAATAGGGCTTCACCCAACAGATATGTTCCCTGAAATTTACGTTTCCCAGGCTGTACCACTTAAAAATGGTCTCCTTTGCACTCCACAATAAAGTGAGTTGACGCAGCCGGTGACCTGATTTTTCAATGCCCTCGAATGCAATGGCTGATTCCTCCTCTGAGAGGAATTTATTCCTGATTTTTTCAATAGTCGGGCTGGTTTTCTCAACGTCCACGCCAACCCGGTTCAGACTGCTTACGATGGCAGCGGCATACTGTCCGAAATGGGAGATCGAAAAATGATATTTTTCGTCAACGAGGAAGGGCTTTCGGGTGTCAGCGATCAATATTTCTTCCAAGGGAAAATCAGGAAACAATTCTGTAAGCAGGTAACGGCCGGCCAGATGCTGCAATCTTTTCTGAGCATGACTTACATCCCGCTTCAAGGGAACCTTTTGGAGAAAAAAATCTTCTCCCTCCGTGATATGCCAAATCGCCAGCTTAGTGGATTCGTTGATATTATGTTGATAAAATAAGGGCATCACAAAAAAGCTTAATGCGAAATTCGCTGCGGTTTATCTGCCGTGGGCAAACAAATAAACAAATAAACCACCAAAAGGATGATTTTATCTGATAAGCGCATCATGGAAGAAATGGAAAAAGGAACGATCAAAGTTTTGCCTTACGAACGCGCTTCCCTGGGAAGCAATTCTTACGATGTTCACCTGGGGCCATGGCTTGCGACTTACAGGGAACATATACTGGACGCTAAAAAACATAATGAGATTGAATCTTTTGAGATACCCGAGGATGGCTTCGTTTTGTATCCCCATATTTTTTATCTGGGCGTAACCGCTGAATACACCGAAACACATGAACATGTGCCTTTCCTGGAAGGCAAATCTTCCACCGGCCGTCTTGGTATCGACATTCATGCAACTGCCGGAAAAGGAGATGTTGGGTTTTGTGGTAACTGGACACTTGAAATTTCTGTTAAACAGCCGGTTCGCATTTACAAAGGGATGCCCATCGGCCAACTGATCTATTTCCCGGTGGACGGCGAAATCGAAGTGAAATACAATCAGAAAAAAGATGCTAAATATGCAGGGCAGACCAACAAACCAGTTGAAAGTATGATGTGGAAGAATAAATTCTGATGACTGGCTACTTCAAAAAATACAATTAGGATAAACAGATGGTTATCAATGTATAAACCTTTATCTAAAAAGCTTCCGCCCCATATTTCCGGTAGTAAGCAATAGCAAGGCCGACCACTTCATCATAAGCATAGATTCCCTGAGGCTGACGGTTAGCTTTCAGGAATTTTCCATAAATCCTGTGTATGATGGGTTCAAAAGGATTCTCGTAGCTTTTATAAAAAGCCTTGAGATCCCGGATATCCTGGCGAACGTCGGGTTTTAAAGACTCACGGTATGGTATAAGCGCAGTTGAATCTATAGCATACAAAGCGCCTGCAGAATATAAATACAAGTCCACATAAATGGAATATCTAAAAGCCGGGTCAGTGGAAGATTTGGTGGATAGAAATCCGGAAAAATTCGCTTCTTCTTCCTTTGCATAACCCAATTGATGGCCGATTTCATGGCAGGTCGTAAATGGCTGAACAAATCTGGGTATTGTTGTATTCACCTGCGCTTCGCAGGTGAACGGGTTATAGTAACCACTGAATCCCATATAATTGGCGAGATAGCCGTAGAAAGAAAATTTCACGGAAGGGTAAAAATATAATAATTCGGGATACATCCTGGCGGCGCTATGATAGGCTGCAACGGAGTATTTGAACAGGCTATCGTTTGAATTTAAATTCCCCCTTGCTCTGCGGGATGCAGAATCAATGCCGTTCATCCTGGTCACCAGTAGCCCGATCAGAGACTGGAGCTCTTCCTTGGAATACGGTTTCGTTTCCAGGTGTTGTTGCCTGGCAATTGGCAAACGATCGTAATTCAAACCCCAGAATATGTTAAAAGCAATATAAACCCAAAGTAGGATGGAAAACCATTTTTTTAGTGAAAGAACCAGGTACTGCCGATGCAGTTTCCTCCTAAAAGCTCTTACAAAAAATCGCACAAGAGATGTGACCAGATATATAAAAACAGCCGCGTACAGAATATCGCCTATGCTAAAGGGAATCCATCCAAATAATAAACGCGGAAAAATTGAAATTACAGGATAAATGCCTGTCGAATAATATTTCTCAACAGCCTCAGGAAAAAAAGAAAATATTTTTATGGCCACGACAATTATTAAAGGAATCAACCATGACCTGTATCGTTTCCATTGCATACCCTTAAAAATACATATTATTAATGCATCCATACTATATTGCAGCTTATACAATTATCATGGATCTTGATTTTAACAAGAATGAAGATAATATGAAGCAGGCGCTGAGTCAGCTTCGAAACCGTTTCCAGAAAATAGCTATAGGCGGCGGTTTGAAATCAATCGAAAAACAACATGAAAAAAATAAACTGACGGCAAGGGAACGAATTGCCTATCTGCTGGATAAGGATACGGCATTTTACGAGATAGGTGCATTTGCCGGTTATGAAATGTATGAAGAATATGGGGGCTGCCCTGCTGGCGGGACTGTTGCCGGGATCGGATATGTGAGCGGGAGGCAGTGTATCATCCTTGCGAATGACCAGACTGTAAAGGCAGGCGCATGGTTCCCGATTACCGGTAAAAAAAATCTCCGGATGCAGGAGATTGCAATGGAAAATCATCTTCCTTTAATTTACATAGTGGACAGTGCGGGTGTTTTTCTTCCCCTTCAGGATGAAATCTTTCCAGATAAAGAACATTTTGGAAGAATCTTCAGAAACAATGCCCGCATAAGCGCAATGGGCATTTCACAATTGTCCGTTGTAATGGGTCCTTGCGTTGCGGGAGGTGCATATCTTCCCATCATGAGCGATGAGACGCTGATGGTGGAAGGTAATGGTTCAATTTTCCTTGCCGGGCCGTATCTGGTAAAAGCGGCGATCGGCGAAACAACTGATAATGAGACGTTGGGCGGGGCCGTTACACATACTTCGATATCTGGTATTGCAGATTATAAATTTAAAACAGAAGAAGAATGCCTTGACCAGGTGAGGAATATCATGTCTTCCCTGGGTCATACACAATCCGCCGGATATGACCGGATCGGACCAAAGGCACCGGAGAAAAAACCTGAAGAAATTTATGGCTGTTTTCCTTCTGATCCGACAAAGCCATACGACATGGTGGAAATTATTAACCGGATCGCAGATGCCCCGGGAATACAGCAGTTCAAGGAAGACTATGGCAAAACAATAATATGCGGTTATGCGCGGATAGACGGATGGGCAGTAGGTATTGTAGCGAATCAGCGTACGATTGTAAAAACAAAAAAAGGAGAAGTGCAGTTGGGCGGCGTTATCTACAATGACAGCGCCGATAAATCTGCGCGGTTTATTATGAATTGTAACCAGAAAAAAATACCGCTTCTTTTTCTTCAGGATGTCACGGGATTCATGGTGGGGACAAGAAGTGAACAGTCAGGTATTATTAAGGATGGCGCCAAAATGGTGAATGCCGTTGCAAATTCTGTTGTTCCCAAATTCACCATTATTGTTGGGAATTCTTATGGGGCCGGCAATTATGCCATGTGCGGCAAAGCATACGACCCTCGATTAATACTTGCTTGGCCCACGGCAAAAATTGCGGTAATGGGTGGCGACCAGGCAGCGAAAACTTTATTACAAATACAAGTTGCATCCCTTAAATCAAAGGGCCAGTTGATTGATCCGGCAGAAGAAAAAAAACTGCTGGATGAAATCCGCAGCCGGTACGAAAAACAAACCAGCCCGTACTATGCCGCAGCAAGATTATGGGTAGATGGAATCATTGATCCCCGGGAGACCAGGAAATTTATTTCGGAAGGTATTAAGGCTGCAAATCAAAATCCCTCCGTTACTGAATTCAAAACCGGAGTGTTTCAGGTATAGACAAATGTGCAAATATGCAAATGGGCAAATGTGCAGATTTGTACATGTTTCAATTGATATTCAAAAATAGGATTTGCATATTTGCCCATCTGCACATTTGCACATTATTTTCGTCAAACAGTTAAACATTAAGTTTTGCAGGATCATGTAATTATGTATACGGACGGCGCTTCCCGCGGCAATCCGGGCCCGGGTGGCTTCGGGACCATCCTTATGTGGAAGGAAAATGCAAAAGAATTCTCCTGCGGTTATAAACGGACCACCAATAATCGTATGGAACTGATGGCCGTAATTGCCGGTCTTGAAGCGCTCAAAAAGGAAGGAATTCGTTTAAAAATTTATTCTGACAGCCAGTATGTTGTAAACTCTGTGGAAAAAGGCTGGTTGAAGACCTGGATTGCAACGGATTTTAAGGGCGGAAAAAAGAATAAAGATCTATGGCTTCGATTTGCCGGTCTGGCTGGTAAACACCATATTCAATTTCATTGGGTAAAAGGACATGCGTCCAACCCTTACAATAACCGCTGCGATGAACTGGCTACCCTCGCGGCAGATAGCAATCACCTGCTGAACGATGAGGGATATGATGGATAAATACTGACACACAGGCAAATACAAAAAAACACCCCGAGGCAAAAGCCACAGGGTGTGCGTCATAACCAAAAGTAAAAAGCCCTCTTAACGGGGGGTTCTTCGAAATATTTGTCCGGTAGGCCTTATTTATTACTGAAATATATTCCCGGAGGGATTTGTTCTGAAAAAACGAATCGCAAGAATGCATAAAGGAAAAAAGTTGACCACTGCCTGCCAACTTATAAAAGGAAAGTATAAGGAAAAGAATTTTTAATTTGCGAATTAACAAACCTATGAATTGACTGTGAGCCAGTTGGGGTATATATAAATATTTCCATATATAATAAATTCTATAGCCAAATCTGGGAATAAAAAGCCTTGGGCCTCAGACTTAACGCCTTAAATAGATTTAATCTGCATGATCTTTTCTTCAAAGTACTCATTGGGGCCAATGGACTTATTCTTGGTTTTGCTTTTGTAGGTATTAATGGTATTGACGGAATAACCAAGTATTCCCGCAATTTTCTGGGTATCATGGATACCCATGCGAATAAGGGCGAAAATACGTAAATCCGTGTTGAGTAATTCTCCCTCCTTCAATTTGACCTTACCGTCGTCGTTGATGAGTGAATTGAATTCGGATGTAAAATTGGGGAATAGTTTTAAGAAGATCTGGTCAAAATCATGGAGAACCTCCTCCCGTCCTTTTTTCAGGTTCAGGCTATTTACCAGGAAACGAATATCATCCAATTTGCGGTCAGCAATCTTGGCTTCAACTGAGTGTATAAATTTTTCAATCCGGGTATAAAATTCTGAGTTACCGCTAAAAAAATATCCAATGTATTCTTCCTTGATCTTATTTGCCTCCTGCAGTCTTGTATTGATGAGTTGCTGCTGCCCATGTGCTCTTGTAATATCGGCTTTTGCAGCTTGCAGTTTTTTGATTTGTCTGAAAATGATAAAAAGCAAACTGATAAGTAACAGAGAGGACAGGGTTACCACGACGGCATAATTAATTATTCTTTTATTTTCATTTTGCAGAATATTTAATTTTTCCGCCTCAATCAAAGGAAGAATTGAAGTCAGCTGGACCTTCCTTTGTCTGGCTCCATAGAAAACAGCATCGTTCACAGCTTTTTCGATAAAAGTAGAGGCGTTTTTAGCATCCCCTTTTCTGAAAAGCAGAGTAGCCAGGTTAAAAATTGCCCTTGTTTCTTTTGTGGAATTCCGGATATCTTCAATGGCAGCGCGCAATAACAGGTTAATCGCCGTATCCGTCTGTCCCTTTTGAATAAAAATGTCGCTGATGGTGGAAGTGGTCACGGCCACTTCGTGAGGCGACATTGGATAAGTTTCTGTCAGCTTCTCTAAAAATGAAAGAGCTAAATCGTAATTGCCTACCCGGATATTTTTCAGTCCGCTGTAATAAGTATGTTCAAAGGATTCCTTTGGTAACAGCTTTAGAGATGAATCTATAAATCGGTTGCCTGAATCGTTGTACCTGGGAGCGTAGATATGCTCGTTATCATAGTCAGCCAGATCATAATAATAACGGGCCATCAGGGTGTAATATTCTGCGCGGTCAGGTTTTGACAGCTGATCCAGGTTCATCTTGTCCAGCAAATCAAAAGTCTCTTTGAACAGACCGGAGGAAAGCAGTACGAAACCCATTTTTATTTTTGCATATCCGACAAGCGAGTCTTCCTGCATTGATTTCGCTATCGACACCATCTTTTGCGCATAGCTGAATGCTGAATCATAATTATAAATCTGGTATTCACTATACAGTTGACTGAACAGGTCGAACCGGGCCCGTTGGGAAATATTTCCAGAATTTTTAAGTGCAAGTTTGATGCTGTCTATCCGGTCGTTTTTTACTTTATCATAGGAGGGCGAATAGGTTATCGCTTCATTGATTTCCTTCAATAGGCTGTCTGTCTTGCTTTGAGCCCTAATCGGAGCTGAAGACAGGCATAGCAAAACGGCGATAATAACGTATTTCGTCTTAATTGCGGATGATGAGTTAATGAAGTTACGGTTTACTGATTTTCGGTTTCCGTTTATCGATTGTCGATGAACGATCCAGGATAAACGAAGAACCCATAATGCTTAAGCTATTGGCTTAATTTCTAATCTCCCTGCCGACAGCCTGGTAGTTCCGGGCAAGTATATAACTGCCAAAAAGAATGGCAGAGAAAACAAGTGTGGCCAGGATACTCATTTTATAAAAAGGAATTCCGTCCGCATAACAAAGCATTAATCCACTGAAGGTTTTTGGTCTGTCGAGCCCCCGGGTAGCCCCGTTGCTTGCCCAGACAAGAAAATTAGAGACTAAAAAATATAAAGTGGGTGCCGCAATGGATCCAATTGCAATTTGCAGAATATTTATTTTTTTTATGGCAAGACCTACAAACACCAATAGAGTGAACAGCAGATAATTCTGCCATTGACCCTCATAAAAGCCCTGCATATTGGATATGCCCCCGATAAATAAAACCTGGTAGAGGAGGTCAGATATAAACATTGAAAGAACAGGCATAATAAAGGCCCATTTTTTATCCTTTATGATTGCTCCTGCGAAAACTGCCATAGCCCACTGTGGTGCAAATCCAAAAGGCCTCGAAGGAATGATCCGGTAAAGAGCTGCGATAATTACCAGGAGTAGAAAAGACCAGACTATATTTTTAGAAGAATTCATACGATGATTTAAAATGTAAAATTAATGATTTTAAAAAACTGCAAAACTTCTATTTCATACCCGGAATGGATGCCTGGTAAATGACGGTATCTTCCAGGGCTCTGACTTCACTTTCAGCCGCATCAAAGCTGACCCATGACTCCCCTTTATTTCTCTTGAAATTTGACCCCTCAGTGCCTATAATCTCCGCTGAGCCTGTAAAAATCAGGAAGATTTCAATAGAATGGGAAACCAGCTTGACAGACTGGCCCTTTGTTATTTGCAGTTTACTCAATTCAAAATCAGGTGCAGGGGTATGATAAATCAACCTGTCGGAATCAGCCGGTTTCCCTGTGATAATATTTGGAACGGTGGGTTCAAATTTCGTGTGCTTCATCAGTTCCGGCACATCGACATGTTTAGGTGTCAGACCTCCCCTCAAAACATTATCGGAATTCGACATGATTTCAATATTTTGGCCTTCCAGGTATGCATGCGGTAATCCTGCATCCTGATAAATTGCCTGTCCTGGCTGCAGGTGAACCAGATTGAAAAAATAAATCGAAAATATCCCCCGGTCGATATGGCCATTCTGGGAATATGTGATAGCAGCCCTTGCCGCCCAGAAATCTTCTTTCTCCTTGTTTAGTTTTCCTGCCTGGTAATGTGCGATGTTTCTTTCGACGAGGGTTTTCAAATGTCTGTCAACCTGTATCTGTGGCATTTCCATTACATGCTGGTAAAGTTTTTTGTAATTGTCGCCACCGAAAATCGGAACCAGAAAATGCAGCTCCGGAATTTCCCGAAGCATATTTTGCAATGCTTTCGGAGGCTTAAATCCATGTAATAGCCAGAATTCACTCAGGGCAAGCATAAGTTCCGGCTTATGATTATTATCCTTAAAGTTTCTTTCCGGTGAAGCCAGATCTATCCCCTGATCATTTTCTGTATCAAACGCAATCTGCGCATCTTGTTTTGACGGATGCACCTGGATGGATAACATGTCTTTTACGTCCAGCACTTTGAGCAGGTAAGGCAGCCGTCCGAATGCCCTGGATACTTCTTCACCCAATGTCTGTACCGGAAAAGCATTTATATAATCTTTCAGCGAAACCGGTAATTCAGAACCATTTTTGAATTCTGCGCTTCCCCGGTCATGAGTTCCTAACCACAATTCCGCGTAAGTTTCACCCTTTTTAACTGGTATATTGAGCAGTTTTGGCAAGTAGTAAAATCCTCCCCAGGCATAGTGTTGCACTTTCCCCGTTATCGGCAATACCCGATCTTTACTCAGTTCCATATTTTTCATTAGTGGCTCAAAGTAAAGCAAAAATGGCCGCACATAATGAATTTGGAAAAGCGGGAGAACAAATGGCCGCCGAATGGCTTGAACTACGTGGTTTTCAGCTTGTCTTCCGAAACTGGAAATCTGGCCGCTATGAAGTGGATATCATCGCCAGTCGGGCCGGAATACTTCACTTAATTGAAGTTAAATCAAGGCATGACGACCTTTTCGGCAATCCTGAAGACTGGGTGGACAGGAAAAAAGGAAGGCATTTGTTATCGGCTGGCGAAGCATTTCAGCATCAACATCCTGAATGGCCGCTCATACAATTTGATATCGTTTCAATTCTGTTAACACCTGATGGCAAACCTGATTTGTTTTTTATAGAAGATGTATATTGGTGGTAATGAGCCAGTCACCCAGATCACAAACCGAGATTATTAAAGGGTACCAGCAAAATATCCAGGTTTTTTTATCTGTTATACAGAAATTAAAACAAAATAAAAGGATATTATCTGTTGCAAGACTGATTACAGTCCTGGCGGGCATTGGAATTTGCTGGTATTTCTGGCCCGCTGCCGGAGTCGTTTTTACCGTCATACTTCTGTTTCTCATCATTTTTATTTTTCTCGTTTTCAGGGATGCAGATAAAAGTTCAGCAATAAACAATTGCGTACGTTTGATCAGAGTTAACCAGCATGAATTGGATGCGATACGACAGAATCTTCACGGTTATGAGGATGGACAAACCTTTGCAGATCCGTCTCATTCTTACGCCGCAGATCTTGATTTATTTGGTCCTTCTTCCCTATTCCAATATCTGAGCCGCTGTCACGCTGATCAATCCAAAAAATTGCTGGCTCACTACTTAAAGGAATCGCCCTCCTTTTCTTCTGTCCAGACGAAACAGGAAGCAGCAAAAGAGCTTTCTGAAAAACAGGTCTATTGCCAAAATCTTCAGGCTACTGCCATGGCAAACCCGTTAACAATAGAAACTGAAGAAAAATTAAGGCAATGTATTGACGCGCCTCCAGTTGGTTTTCAGCATATATTCTGGAAATGGTTTCAGAATATTTATCCTTTCATTCCACTTTCCATCACCGCATTTTATATAACTGGTGATTTAGCAGATAAGGTTTTCTTATCCTGGTTGACAGGGTTTTATTTTATTTCCATCCTCATAAGCAGGAAAATCGGACCTGCCCTTGCGATGCTTTCAGACATCGAACCGGAAATACAGGGAATACACAAACAGTTTATTCTGTTCGAAACAGAAAATTTCAGATCGAGGTTTTTAAAATCTCTCCAAGTCAGATTAAAACCGACGGTTTATAAATCCACATCTGCCGCCATTGGTGAATTCGCAGGTATATTAAAAAAAATTGACTGGCGGTCGAACCTGTTGGTCAATCTGGTTCTCCAGTTATTTTTCGTCTGGGATCTCCGTCTTATCCTTTCACTGAATGAATGGAAAAAGAATAACAAGAATCAATTCAAGGAATGGTTTAATGTTATTGCAGAAATGGAGGTTGCAAATAGCATGGCATCTCTTGTTTATAATGAACCCGAATGGTGTTTTCCTGTACTGGATGATAAATACTTTCATTTTGACGCTAAAGAGATCGGTCATCCGTTGATATCCGCACCAATCAGGGTACCCAGTGATTTTTCTCTGGATGGTACCGGCAAAATTGCCCTGATCACAGGATCCAATATGGCAGGCAAATCCACTTTCCTGCGTTCGCTTGGAACAAATACGGTTCTGGCTCTCATGGGCTGTCCCGTTTGTGCAAGGCAGATGAGCCTGAGCGAAGTAAAACTCATGAGCAGTATGCGTGTTGCAGATAATTTAGCCGAGAATACATCTACATTTTATGCCGAGCTTAAAAAACTGCAACATATTATCGAATCCATTAATAAGAAAGAGAAAGTCTTCATTTTATTGGATGAAGTGTTGCGTGGAACCAACTCCACCGACCGTCATAAGGGATCTAAGGCACTCGTCAGGCAACTGTTGCAAAGCGGGGCCGTAGCCGTGATGGCGACCCATGATACGGAGCTTGCTCATTTGGAAGCGATGAATCCTTCCGTTTCCAATTACCATTTCGAAGGCAGAATTCGGAACGAGGAACTCTACTTTGATTATAAAATAAAACCCGGAATCAGCGAAAGCCTGAATGCCACCGCTCTCATGAAAAAAATAGGTATTCATTTTCAGGAGTAATATATTTACGGCAACCATACTGTCGAAATCAATAAATTCCATGGATCAATCCACTGTTAATCTCCGGACCTTCAGAAACCTGGTATCCCGAAATAAAAAAAGGTTCAGAAATTTTCTCACCCGCATGGAAAAAAAACCAGCAGGTCACGTTCATTTGATAACCCTGGAGGCCAATGAACTCGCCTGGGCTAAAACCGATTGCCTGGATTGTGCCAATTGCTGTAAAACCATGTCGCCAACATATACACAGAAAGATATTACCAGAATCTCAAAATTTCTGGGAATGACGAGAAATGCCTTTAAAGAAAAATGGTTGTACAAAGACCGAACCGGTGATTGGATGAATAAAAAACAACCCTGCCAGTTCCTGGATTTAAAAACCAATCTCTGTGGAATTTATGATGTACGCCCTGGCGATTGCGCCGGATTTCCGCATCACAGCACGAAAAAAATAAAGGATTACGGGCACGTGTACAAGCAAAATGTCGAATTTTGCCCTGCAACTTACCGGCTTGTCGAATTCATGCAGAAAGGAATCTCAGATGGCAAGTGGGAGATAAAATAATTATCATGTGGGCTGCTGAAAAAAATGGATTTAAAGCCTGGCTCCAGTTGGAAAAATCCCTTTCTGATCATTCAGTTGAAGCTTACCTGAGAGATATAGAAAAATTGACTCAATTTTTTTCCATTGAAAATAAGAAGACTGCCGTTGAAAATATTCAGTTAAAGGATTTACAGTCATTTCTTAAATGGATCGGGGCCCTTGGCATGACTGCCAGTTCGCAATCCCGCATAATTTCCGGGATACGTTCTTTTTTTAAGTATTGCCTTCAGGAAAACCTGGTGAAACTGGATCCAACTCTGTTACTGGAAACGCCAAAGCTTCGTAGAGCACTACCTGATTTTCTAAGTGTTGAAGAAATAAACCGCATCGTGCAGGCCATTGATCTAAGCAAACCCGAAGGAGAGAGAAACAGGGCCATTCTCGAAACCATGTACAGTTGCGGATTAAGGGTATCTGAATTGGTAACCCTTCGTTTATCGTCCATTTATCCGGATCTGGGTTTCATAAAGGTTATTGGGAAGGGTGACAAGGAAAGGCTGGTGCCCATTGGAAATACAGCTTTAAAATTTATTGCTATTTATCGTGAGCAGGTACGTGTACACTCTGCAATTAAAAAAGGCAGTGAAGACATACTATTCCTGAATCGCAGGGGAGCGGGGTTGACACGACAAATGATTTTCATTTTACTAAAGAATCTAGTGCGCGAGACCGGTATCAAAAAAACCGTTTCACCACATACATTCCGACATTCTTTTGCCACCCATTTGGTAGAGGGTGGTGCAGATCTGCGTGCCGTTCAGGAAATGCTTGGGCACGAAAGCATAACGACAACAGAAATTTATACGCATCTGGATCGGGCTTATCTTAGAGAAACCTTGCAGAAGTACCATCCTGCATTTCAAGCTTAGCAATTAATGCCCAAAATTCGCGAAATCTATTTTCTCAGTTTAAAGCCAATCATAAACTGATAATGATCAATAAAATAACTTAATTATATTCAGAGCGCCCTGCTTCCATGGAACGCGATGAGAAACTCCGGGTGAATGATGACGGAAATGACCCATATTGGCAATATACCATTCATAATTCCGGAGCAAAGCATCCTTGTTCGAATATTTCGGTTTCCAGCTTAAAACTCTTTCGGCTTTTTCTATTGACACAAACGAATCTTTTGCTGCCGTTTCATAAACCCAGGGATAAATAGGAGATATTCTTAATTTATTCAAAATCCTCAGTGCCCAAATGGCCGCACCAGCAGGAACTCCTGTAATTTTTTTCCCAAAACCGGCGCGGTCGAGCACCACCTGGTAGTCCTCCTTTAAGGTTGTAAATATTTTGGCTCCCACATTAAAAGTGTCATTTGCCGTCGCCGCGTCTATTTTTGTGGAAATATAAATCGCATTGCAAAAATCCTCCACATCCATTAGCTGATATTTATTATTACCGCTACCCAAAACAGGAAATCCTTTTCCGGCCTTCGCCCAGTCATATAACATCCCAAATATCCCCAGGCGCTCTGGGCCTATAAATGTTTTGGGACGAAAAATAGGCACACAGAGACCTTTCCTGCGAAACTCAATGCAGATTTCTTCGGCACCCACTTTACAAATACCATAATCACCGACACCAAAGAGCTTATCTTCCTCCACTAAAGGATGATGATCAGGTACACCATAAACTGCAGTGGATGAGATATGCACTACTCTTTGAATATGGTTGTCGAATGCCGACTGCATCACATTCCGGGTTCCCTCCAGATCGGTTGAATAGATATCCGCTCTTGCATACAAGGGTAACGCTGCTGCGGAATGAATAACGAAATCAATTCCCTGCATTGCCTTGTCAACCATCGTGCGGTCCCGTATATCCCCTTTTATTTCGATTATCCTGTTTTTCTCCGGGTAGTCAAAATCAGCAATGTCCAGCGAAACTACCTGGTGACCACGGTCGAGCAAATACCTGGTCATATTGATACCCAGAAAACCGGCGCCTCCGGTAATTAGATAATTACTCATCCTTCAGATAGAAAGTTTTATAGAAAAACAGCTAAGATACTTACTAATAAAGCTTTTTTATGCGGAGAAAATATATTCTGGCAAGGTTGTTGAAAATTATGATGTATACTTCTATCATCTAAAATTCAAAATATATGAGCTTACAGAGGCTTTTTACCGCTACACTTTCAGGTATTGTACTCGGAATTTTGATAGCTCCTGCCAAAGGAACTGAAACCCGGAGAAAACTATCTGATTCAGTGGATAATATCAAGGACAAGATCAGACGGATCCGCGGAACCACCAATAAAGAGCTGGAGGAACTACATGATGTTTTCGAACATGAAATTTCAGGCTTGCGTGATGATGTAAGGGAAAAAGTGCTGCGATTGATTGAAGTGAGTAAAAAAGGCTACAATCATGTGAAGTCAGAAGCGCTTTCATAGGTTGCGTAAAGTGGAAAGCATTTTAGTGTATAGCAACAATAATATGATCGTTAGAATGTTAACGATTTCATAACTAGTTGATATATTTCCTTAGATATTAATTTGCTTTAGGCTTTAAGACTTGCAAAAGGATGCTCATAAAAATGACTCCCAAAGCTCCAATAGCATTGAGCCATAGAAAACTGATATTTACGATCTCCTTCTGATTCATAATATGAATGCTGATCACAAAAAGTTCGACAATCACGGCGCTTATAAAAACAGGAGTAGCTGTCACTTTTTTGATATAAAATGCAACCAGAAAGATACCCAGTATAACACCATAAAATAACGAGCCCAGTACGTTGACTGCTTCAATTAAACTGTTCCCTATATTATAAGCAAGTTGTGCTATGACTACACAAAAAATGCCCCATAAGAGAGTATATAATTGTGAATAGTGATATTCAATCTCCTGGCTCAAAGGTATCTTTACCCATCTTTTATGTATGTCGTTCATCGTTGCTGAAGAAAGCGAATTCAGGGATGCCGCAACAGAGCCCCATGCTGACAAAAAGATGACGGCAATCAAAAGACCAATTAACCCTTTGGGAAGGTGATCCACCACAAATCGCAGGAAGATATAATTTGTATCATTCGCATCCCCGTTTACGTCCTTATCTTTCAGCCACCGCTGAATAGTTAACCTGAGTTCCAATTGTTTTTTCTGGGCATATTGCATCGCAAGGCCCTGCTGCATCTGGTTTTCAATCTTAGTTCCGGAAGTAGGATTCATCTGTATGATTTTCTGCTGTTGCAGTGCATCATAGTCCTTCATTACAATTTTAAGGGAATCTGCGTACTTGGTTTTAGCAAGCAAGTCCAATTGGGTCTGATTAAAGAATAAAGGTTCCCTGGCAAACTGGTAATAAGAAAAAACCAAAACCCCAAGCAGCAGAATGCCGAACTGCATCGGAATTTTTACCAGTCCGTTCAATAATAAACTCAGCCTGCTTTCGCGCGTGGAAGACGCTGTCAGATAGCGGCCCACCTGACTCTGATCCGTACCGAAATATGAAAGTTGTAAAAAAAAGCCCCCGATGATACCACTCCAGATATTATACCGGTCATTCCATTGAAATCCTTTTTCATTCCTTCCATCGGTAATCACATTTAATTTTCCAGCTTTACCGCCAATATGCAGAGCGTCTGAGAGGCCCATGTTTCCGGGCAGAAGATGAACAACTAAGTACCCTACGATAAGCATACCTGCAAATATGATGACGATCTGAATTTGCTGGGTATATACAACAGCCTTTACTCCGCCTGTAAATGTGTATATAATTAATAGTCCTCCCATCAGAATATTGGTCCACAGAATATTCCAACCCAATAGTGAAGAAAGAATGATGGAAGGCGCGGAAATACTGATGCCGGTAGATAACCCCCGCTGTAATAAGAACAAGAGGGAAGTAAAGCTTCTTGTTTTGCCATCAAATCTTTTTTCAAGAAATTCGTATGCGGTAAATAATTTCAGCTTATGAAATACCGGAACAAACGTGATGCATAATACAACCATGGCGAGGGGCAATCCGAAATAATACTGCACAAACCGCATCCCGTCAGTATAAGCCTGGCCCGGCGCGGAAAGGAAAGTGACTGCACTGGCCTGTGTGCCTATGATACTGAGCAGGATCAGGTACCATGACGAACTCCGGTTCAGCAGAAAATAACTCTCGAGATTTTTTTCCGCCTTGCTTTTATACAATCCATAGAGGATAATACCGACCAGCGTCACAATCAGAACGATCCAGTCGATAAGGCTCATGAAAAATGTTTGGTAAATAAATGGAATAAAATAATGAGCAGTATCAGGAAACCAATAACCAGGATATACCAGGCATTCCAGGATTTAAAAATTGGAGGCTCTTCATCCGGCAATAATCGCATATCATTTTTTTTCATTACCCCTGCCAGCCATCAGCATGGCAGCAATTAAACCAAGCATCAGTCCGATGAGCATGCCGACTGTAACTTTCTTGATCAGTCTGCCTACTACGATCCCGGTTATAATAGCTATAACAAAAGCAATTTCTCTTCGAGACGGTGTCTGCATGATTTATTTGTCATTGGGTTGATTGATTGCAATAAGATTAGCGAGCAAACGATAAGCGCCTGGCACACCTGCAGGTAGCTCGCGAAAAAACACCAGACCCGTATAGGTGAAATATCCCTTCCCGTATTTGCCTGTGATCAGGCTTCCATTCTGGTCCGGTTCTCCCGAATCATGCATTGAGAAAACAGCCTGATATCTCGGATCGATATGTTGTGCAAAATAAATTCCTCTTTCCTGTATCCATCCTTCAAAATCCTTCTCAGTTATTTCATTCGGAAAATGAAGTAAGGGACTTTCCGGCAGAAGAAAACGAACAGATGCATCCTCTTCTGTAACACGTGTGTTGGAAATGCCAAAAGGATATGGACCGATACCGGTAGTGTCAGTGCCCAGATTTCGGTTGTATTGAACAATCAGGTTACCCCCGTTTTTGACATAATCCATCAATACCCGGTATTTACCGGATAACCAGTCATGCACGTCATAAGCACGCAATCCGGCTATCACGGCATCCAGGTTTTGCAATCCCGAAGATGTTACAGAGTTTTCATTAAGGTTGACTACTGTATAACCCATAGCTGTTAAAGCATCCGGAACTTTATCTCCCGCTCCTTCGATATATCCAATTCTCGTTCCTTTGATTTTTAAATTCACGGACACGACAGTTGATCCCGCCGGTTTAAAATAATCGATTCTTGGAATATGTTCGTATGAAATGGTGCGGCATTGCAAAAGGGTATCCGTCATTCCATTATTCGTCATGGTTACCCAGGTTCCGGCGTTCTGGTCTTTCACCAGGTCGGATTTTAATTGAAAATCATGGCTGTCCTCTGTAACCGAAATATCTCTGGTTTGAAAACCGGGAATTGTTGTTATTGAAATGGAAGAAACGTAGCCGTTAGTTTTTTTTGCTTCAGACGAAACTGCTGCAGGATGGATCACTCCGTTACCTTCCTCCTCTTCCCCGGCAGTTTTCAATTGTTTTCTAACTGTTAGCTGCTTTTCTTTTCCGGGTATGAGAACCAATAAATCCGGAACGCAGTAGGCCATGTGTGCAGGAACTATTGTGAGAGGTTCAAATAATTCCCCTTTAACCGCATCGGTGTACTTATAAAATATAGGTTGTTTAAATGTAAATGATTCACCTAAAATGCGAACATCAAAAACCACATCGAGTTCTGGCAAATTTTGGGGCCGGCCGATCAGCGTCTGATCATGTACGTTATAAGAACCGGCACTCATGGGTTCAACCAGCCAGTAAGGCTGCGATACCGGCAGGTTCTTCAACGATACCCGGCGAGAGATTGAATAGTTCATGCCAGGTTGTAAAAGAAGATTCCAACTTGTATCTTGTTGGTTCAGGCTGACAGAATGCACGGTTATATCTATCGGGGCACGATTAACTACCCGGAAGGTCACCGAAATGGTTTGATCGCGCAGAACATAAGCCTGGGGCACCGTGGCTTCCAGCCATAATCCACTGCTTGCGTGGATCAGATCCACGGTTTCACTTAGTTTTTCATCGCGCCAGTAACCGGCAGGCAGACTATATATATTTTTGTAAATCTTAATAAGGGAAGGCAAGGATTTATACGGGACCGCGGGATCATACCTTATAATCATTTTGTCGATCATTTTCGCGATCGTTTTCCCCCTGGGAATACGGCTCCAGCTACAGTCAATATTTTGCATCAGGGATGAGTCTGCCTTCTCTCCTTTTGTCAAGGAAAAATATTCTATAAAATTTCCTCTCGAATGGGGTACGCCAAAACCCTGGGAACGGTGTTGGCTGCGGCTGTCAGCAGCAATTTCACCATAACTTTTCCCAACCAGCGGATTGAAACCCCCAACGTCTATTTTCAGCTGGTCTTCCCGGGTTGTGTTGACAGTTCCGAAATTATAATTGTTCCAAAAAATTCTTTTAGCCTGCCAGGGGCTTACACCATAAGCGAATTGTTCCGGAAATTGTTTTGGGTCTGATGCAGCACTGAAAGCAAGTCGGGCTAGAACGGAAGACGCTGAATGTTGTCCGTGCCCCGCCCGTTTATCTTCCGGAAAACGTGTGATAACGATATCCGGTTGAAATTTCCGGATGATCCAGACGACGTCACTTAATATTTTTTGTTCATTCCAGATTTTAAGTGCCTCTGCTGTGGTTTTTGAGAATCCGAAATCGTAGGCCCTTGAAAAAAACTGGCCTGCCCCGTCCACCCTGCGGGCTGCCAGCAATTCCTGTGTGCGTATCAGTCCGAGTTCAATCCCCTGTTCGTCTCCAATCAGGTTTTGACCGCCATCTCCCCGGGTCAGAGATAAATAGCCGGTCCGGTATAATTTGTCTTGGGAAAGCCACGCCAGTAGCCGTGTATTTTCATCGTCAGGATGGGCCGCGATATACAATACGGAGCCCAGCACATTCAGCTTTTTCATCCGTAACAGAATATCAGAGGAACCTACGGCTTCAGGAATTTGTGCAGTTGAATAATTTATGAAAAGGAATAAACAAAATATGGAAGTCAGGAAAATTTTCATCCGGAATATGCAAATTAGTATCGCCAAATTAATGAATCCCCGATAAACCCCATGCGATATTATATCGACGGTAACATATAAAGATACCTTCGTTAATTTTGTCTATTTTCATTTATGCAAACACAACTGAAGTATTTCTTTTTTTCACTTCTGCTGATTTTAGAAAGCCTTGGATTTTCCATCTCCGCACAAACGAATGCGGCAATGAACTATCATTCAAATAAGCGCTCGGTTTGCCGCAATGGGGCGGTTGTATCCGCACACCCTCTGGCCAGCCTGGCGGGAATTCAAATGCTGAAACAGGGAGGCAATGCGGTGGATGCAGCAATTGCCACTCAGCTGGCGCTGGCCGTTGTATATCCCGGCGCAGGGAACATCGGTGGCGGTGGATTTATGGTAGCCCGGTTGGCGAACGGGAAAAACATAACCATTGATTTCAGAGAAAAAGCTCCGGCTGCCGCCAGCAGAAACATGTACCTCGACGCAAAAGAAAATGTGATTCCCGGTAAAAGTGAAAACGGACACCCTGCCGTCGGTGTACCCGGATCCGTTGCGGGTATATTCAGTTATTATAAATATGCCAGACTGCCCTTTAATAAATTAATTGACCCGGCTATTGATCTGGCAGAAAAAGGCTTTGCGATAACCGAAGCCGAAGCTGCAGATCTGAATGAACGCCAGGAAGATTTCAGGAAATACAACTCCTTTATGCCCGTCTTTATAAAAAACACCGGTTGGAACACAGGTGATATACTGGTTCAAAAAGACCTTGCAAAAACACTTCGGCGAATACGTGATCACGGCGCAAAAGGTTTTTATGAAGGAGAAACAGCCCGCCTGATTATAGAAGAGATGCAGCGCGGCAAAGGGCTGATCAGTTATGAAGACCTGAAAAAATATACGGCAAAAGAAAGAGAACCGGTGGTATTCAATTATAAAAAAGATTATACCCTGATTACAATGCCTCTGCCTAGTAGTGGCGGCATACTATTGCCACAGATGATGAGGATGGTGGAAGACCGGAACCTGGGACAATACGGTTTTGAAACGGCTGAATCCGTTCACCTGATGGTGGAAGTGGAAAGACTGGCCTATGCTGACCGGGCAGAATATCTCGGAGATGTAGATTTTTTTAAAGTCCCCGTAAAAACGCTGATCAGCTATCCCTATGTCAAAGAAAGGATGAAAAATTTCAATAAGGATTCAGCAGGCCATAGTGATATAATTAAAGCCGGTCAGATTCATGAAAGTGAAGAGACGACACATTTTGATACTTACGACAAGGATGGCAACTGTGTTTCCATAACCACCACCCTGAATGATAGTTATGGCAGCCGTACCGTGGTTTCAGGAGCCGGATTTCTGCTCAATAATGAAATGGATGACTTCAGTATTAAACCAGGTGTGCCGAATATGTATGGTGCGGTAGGTGGTGATGCAAATGCGATAGCTCCGGGGAAACGGATGCTGAGTTCGATGACGCCAACCATCGTTTTATTTAAAGGAAAACCGTTTCTGGTCCTGGGAACACCGGGAGGTACAACGATCACCACCTCTGTTTTTCAAACTCTGGAGGATATCATAGAGTTCGGCATGTCTGCCACCGATGCGGTGAACAAACCCAAATTTCACCACCAGTGGTTGCCGGATATTTTATTTGTCGAAAAAGACTTCCCCCAACCAGTTATTGATAAACTGGAAAAAATGGGATATAAAGTGCAAATAAGAGGGGCCATTGGTCGCACCGAAGTCATCCACATTTCTGATACCGGAGAAATAGAAGCAGTCGCCGACTGGCGGGGAGATGACGATGCTGAGTGTTATTAAAGCCAAAGGCTTTATTAACACTCAGCATCGTTTTAATGAGCAAATGGGCAAGTGAGCAATTGTGCAAATTGAATACATTTGGTATAATATCATTAGTTGAAGGGGGGACGTTTTGTTTCAAGAAATTTGCATATTTGCCTATTTGCCCATTTGCTCATTAGTATGCTAAATCCTTGATTTAGGCTTGATTATCCAGCATGCTTTTTGTACTTTAGCCAATCTAATATACCCATCTGAAAAAAGCCGGTAAAATAGTTCGCAGGACGCTGCTCACCCTAATCCTACTCCTGGTTTTTCTGTGGGCAATCATCCATACCCATATCGTTCAGAATTGGCTGCTGACAAGAGTTACGACCACATTGTCTAAAAACCTGCACGCACAGATTTCCATCCAGGATATTGATTTTTCCCTGTTCAATAAAATGAGGCTGAACGGAGTACTTGTGAAGGATCTGAAAGGTGATACTTTATTGTCTTCTGGCCAGGTTGGGATAAATATCACCGACTGGTTCTTTTTTAAGGATAAAATTGAGTTAAAATACATTGGTCTCAAGGATACTTACGTACATATGTACCGCAGCGATTCAGTATGGAATTATCAATTCATCGCTGACTATTTCGGATCAGGAGACAGCAGCGAAAAGAAAACGATCCAACTTTTTATACGTGACTTTGATGTCTCCAATCTTCACCTGATCAAGCAGGATGCATGGCGGGGGGAAGACATGGAGCTTACCCTGGGTGAATTGAGTCTGGATGCGGAGCAACTTGATTTGAACAGAAAGACGGCCATCATTCATCTATTGAAAATCACTCAACCAGATTTCGCCATACGTAATTACAATGGAAAAAGGCCAACCCAGGCGGTGGATAGCTCCACGATAATAAATGATCCGCTGCACCTCCGATGGAATCCTGCTCAATGGAATATCGTTGTCAGACATGCAGTTATTGAAAATGGTTCTTTCCGTGACGACAAAATACTGGAGAAAACAGCTTCACCGGTCTTCGATAGTTATCATATGCATTTCTCAGCGATTCAGGGGGATTTTAAAGATTTTTCTTTCGTAAAGGATACCATCATCGGGAAAATGCGACTTTCAACGAAAGAAAAATCCGGACTTATTGTAAAGGACCTGAATTCCAATATAAAATTTTACCCGGAAGGAATGGAATTCAACAATTTCGACCTGGTGACTACTAAAAGTCATATCCGTGATTTCTTTGCTATGCGTTTTAAAAGTTTCGATGACCTGTCTGATTTTACGACTAAAGTGAAATTGGAGGCTGATTTTTCTAATGCGACAATTGATAGTGATGATATCGGTTATTTCTCTTCCGATCTTAAATCATGGAAAAAAAATATCCTGATTACCGGGAAAATAGGAGGTTCCGTATCTGACTTCGCAGGAAAAAATATCAGGATTAATGCGGGATTGCATACCCAACTGAAAGGGGACATTCACCTGGCGGGTCTTCCGGATATAAATAAAACTTTTATTGATTTCAGGTCGAATGATTTTCGTACGACCTACCAGGACATTATTACGTTTATCCCTTCACTGAAAAAAATCAATAATCCGCGGATTGACAGAATTCAAAACCTTCGTTTCGTTGGGAATTTCCAGGGCACCGTTCAGAATTTTGTCACATCCGGCACGATCGAAACGAATCTCGGAACCCTGGTCACTAATGTAAATATGCAAATACCTACGGATCGCCCCGCTATCTATTCCGGGAATTTGCTTACTAATGATTTTCAACTGGGGAGATTTCTGGAAGATAGCAGCCTTGGAAAAATTTCATTTAAAGGGAAAGTGCATGGAACCGGCCTGGCCTTAAATACCATTAACGCAAGCCTTGATGGAAATGTGCGGGAATTCAGCTATCAGGGGTATACTTACGAAGATATTTTTGTGAATGGGCAGGTCATGAAAAAAAGATTCGACGGAAAGATCATTTCCAACGATTCAAACTTACACGCAACATTGATCGGTTTGATAGATTTCAGCAAGGAAGTTCCCAAATTTGACTTCAATGCGGTGATTGATAAAGCGAATCTTCATGCACTGCATTTTACGAGGGACAGTATCGGATTTAACGGTAAGCTCCAGTTTAATTTTACGGGTAATGATATCGATCACTTCTTAGGGAAGGCAAGGATTTTTGATGCGTCGATTTTTAAAAGAGGACAACGCCTGTCATTCGACTCGCTTGTCGTCGAATCCAATATAATTGACAGCAGCAAAACGATTACGGTCATGAGCAACGAATTTGAAGCAGCAATCGTTGGGGAATTCTCTATTAAAAAATTACCGGCAGCTTTTCAGGAATTTCTGCACCGTTATTACCCGAGTTATATAAAACCAAATACTGTCAAACTGAGCAGGGAAAAATTCAGTTTTGTGATCACCACCCGGCAGGTAGATCCATACCTTGATCTATTTACCAAAAACTTCCGTGGATTCAATAATACCAATATCAATGGACGAATTAACAGCGATCAGAACCTGCTGAATGTTAATGCTGATGTACCGCAATTCAACTATAAGAATATCTCATTTTATAAAGTGGAACTGAAAGGAAACGGAAATTATGATAGTCTTTCCGTTGATAATAAAATCGGCGAAGTGTATGTGAATGATAGTCTGCATTTCCCTCTAACCCATATCCAGCTGCGCTCCTTCAATGATATTTCGGATGTAAAAATCAGCACCAGCGCAAACCAAACACTCAACGCAGCAAATATTTCTGCGCAGATTACAACACTCACCGATGGTGTAAAGATTAAATTCAATCCTTCAACATTTGATATCAACAGCAAAACCTGGACGATTGACAAAAACGGTGAATTATTATTCAGCAAAAATACGGTTGGAGCCGAAGCCGTCAGAATTTATAGTGGTGATCAACAATTCCTGTTAAGCACTTCCCCATCGGGAGAAGGAAACTGGAATGACGTGCACATGGAACTGCAAAAAATTAATATCGGGGACTTCGCACCTTTCTTCATCAAAGGTGAAAGAGTAGAAGGTGTACTCACCGGCAATGTGGATATTTCGGACCCTTTCAATCACACCTATGCCCGTTTCAAGGGGATGGCCGAATATTTTCGCTTTTCTAACGATTCAGTAGGAAAAATAAACCTGACAGCTGACTATAATAAACAAACCGGAATTGTAAATGGTACGGTAAATTCTGAAAATCAGGATTATCATTTCGACTTAAAAGGAATTTTCAATACCAGCGACAGTGCGACTCAGCCGATTAATATCATGATTCCAAACATGGTAAACACGAAAATCGATTTGCTGGAGAAATATATTGGTGCTGTTTTCAGCAATGTCACCGGTTATGCGACAGGAAGCCTTCAGATCGTCGGAACCGGAGACAAATTGGATTATATCGGCGACATACACCTTACAGATGCCAGGCTACACGTAAACTATACGCGTTGCACCTACCGTATTCCGTCTGCCATGGTACATATGCGGTCAGATGGTATTGATTTCGGAGCTTTTCAAATAAAGGATTCATTGGGTAATTCGGCCGAAGTTTCAAAAGGAAAATTGTTCCACCATTCATTCAGGAATATGAGCTATGATTTTGCGATCTCAACCAACAAACTTTTACTGCTCAATACCCATATCACGGACAATAATCAGTTTTACGGAACGATGATCGGCCGGGCGAATGTGAAACTATATGGTCCCCAGGAAGATCTGCAAATGGATATCAAGGGAGAACCAACTGACAGTTCCTATATCTATATACCTACCAATACAAGCCGTGAAAGCGCCGAAGCTGATTTCATTGTCTGGAAAGTGTATGGTAAGGAAATGAAAACCCAGAGATTATTATCAACAGAAAATAATTTCACCGTAAGTCTGGACATCTCAGCCAATAATTATGCGAATGTGTCACTCATCATTGATCCGCTCACTAAGGACATCATTCGAGCAACCGGTCATGGTAATCTGCAGATGCGGGTGGGTACCAATGAAGACATGAGCATTCGTGGACTCTATGTGATAGATCGCGGAAATTATAATTTTTCCTTCCAGTCGTTCATCAAAAAACCATTTGTTTTTTCCCAGGGAACGGAAAACTTTATCCGCTGGACCGGCGATCCGTATGATGCCGATATTAATATACAGGCGATTTACGAAGCGGAAAATATTCAGTTTAATTCTTTAGAATCATCATCGAAGACATCAACTTCCCCAATAGATAAGGGAATTACGAATTATATCGGACCGATTTGGGTGATAGCCACATTAAAGGATAAACTCATGCATCCGACAATCAGCTTTGATTTACAATTGCCGCCCAAAAGTGAATTAAGAAATGATATCACAGCACAAAGATATCTTGACCAGATCAATTCAGATCCCGGTGAATTAAATAAACAGGTAGCATTCCTGTTGGTCTTCAACAGTTTTGGCCCGCTAAGCAACAGTGCAAATGCCTTCACAGCAAACCAGGCCGTCGGCGGAATTTTTGTATCAAGTATATCCAGCTATATTTCCGGAGCCATGAGCAGTTATTTCTCTTCCAAGTTCCAACAAGTCTTTAAGGATAAAAGTTTGAGGGTTAATTTCAACACAAACGTCTATAACGGTTACGCATTGGCGACAAGCGATCCTTCCCAATCACAATCAACTTACTCATACGATCGGACGAATCTCAACCTTTCAGTGATCAAAAGTTTTATGAATGAGCGATTGACGTTTACGGTTGGAAGCGCTTTTGACTTCGGCCTTACCGCACAGCAGGCTTCCTACGCAGCTGTTCAGTTCCTTCCCAATCTGACTGCAGAATATAAATTAACCGAAAATGGTCGCGTGGTATTGACCTTTTTTTACCGTGATTCATACAATTACCTCAACATAGGTAATCACACGATGAACAGCTCCGGAACCAGTATTTCTTACCGTCGTGACTTCGACAGACTGGATGAGGTTTTTAAAAAGAAGAAGAAGACGGAGGTTCCTGCTGACAGTACGTCCACGAAAAACTAGTATAAGAGTATAGGAGTGATGTGAACTCTTACACTCTTATACTCCTATACTCTTATACTTCAGATCTGCTCCCTAAGCGTATGTCCTAGTTTATCCCGCTTTGTATTCAGATACTTTTCGTTATGCGGATTGGAAGGAATCTGAATGGGAATGGTTTCCACAATTTCCAATCCATAACCTGCAAGCCCGGTACGCTTCTTTGGATTATTGCTGATGAGTTTAATCCGGCTAACGCCAAGATAACGAAGGATTTGTGCGCCGACCCCGTAGTCTCTTTTATCCATGGGGAATCCCAGGTGCAGATTCGCTTCTACCGTGTCCATTCCGTCTTCCTGCAGCTTGTAGGCTTTTAATTTATTCACCAAGCCAATACCACGGCCTTCCTGATTCATATATAAAATAACTCCCGATTTATTGGCTTCCACCATTTGCATCGCTTTATGCAACTGGTCACCACAATCGCAACGAAGAGAGCCGAGAATATCTCCCGTGAAGCAGGAAGAATGCACACGTGCTAATACCGGTTCATTCTCCTTCCATTCTCCCTTTATCAGCGCCAGGTGTTCATTACTGGTATTTTTCTCTTTGAATGCGATTAGTTTGAAATGACCGTATTTGGTCGGCATATCCACCCGCACAATTTCTTCAATCAGGGAATCTATTTTCAACCGGTATTCGATCAGGTCGCGAATAGAGATGATTTTAAAATCAAATTTTTTGGCAATTTCTTTCAATTCCGGAAGTCTGGCCATGCTGCCATCTTCATTCATGATCTCTACCAGTATGCCAGCCGCCTCAAATCCCGCCAGCCGGGCTAAATCAATAGTCGCTTCCGTATGACCCGCTCTTCTCAAAACACCGCCTTTTTTTGCACGAAGTGGAAAAATATGACCGGGCCTTCCAAGGTCGCCTGGTTTTGTTGCCGGATCTATCAACGCCTGGATGGTTAGTGCGCGATCATGGGCAGAAATGCCCGTAGTGCAACCATGGCCCAACAGGTCAACAGAAACGGTAAATGCGGTTTCATGCAATGCCGTATTATTGTTAACCATTAATTCAAGACCCAGTTCGTCGCAACGTTCTTCTACAAGCGGAGCACATATCAGACCTCTCCCGTGTTTACTCATAAAATTCACCACTTCAGGTGTTGCATTGTGTGCTGCCGTGATAAAATCTCCTTCATTTTCACGATCCTCATCATCTACTACAATCACAAGCCTGCCCCGCCGGATCGATTCGATTGCATCTTCTATTCTGTCTAACATAAATTAATTTATACACAAAGTTACAAATTATCGCAGCGTTATGGAACTGCAATAAGTGACTGGTTTTCAATAAACGATATAAAAGCTGGGGAAATTATTCCATATTGCCGCTGATAATAAATATTCATTATAAATATTTTAACATTTGAATTTTCCTTTTCTTTACCATTATTTCCTACTCCAGATTGCAGCCATGCAACGAAGATTGACGCCATTATTGAAAAATGCGATTGATATTATTTTTTGTTAATGTTTAATTAATCCGTGTAACCGAAATTTCTTTTACAACTGCAGTTATTTTACAACCTAAATGAACTTCGTTATGAGAAAACGACTTTTGGTTTTAGTTTTCGCCATTTTAACCCTTCTGACAGCAAGTGCCCAGGAAACGACTTCAGATATTGCCGGAAGGATAACCGGCAATAATAGCCCCCTGGCGGGCGCCACAGTAGTTGCGGTGCATGTTCCATCGGGATCAAGTTACAAAACCACTTCACGCTCAGACGGCAGGTTTAATCTGCCGAATGTACGAATTGGCGGACCCTATAAAATAACCGTGACATATGTCGGTTATGTCTCGGCAGAACAGCAGGATATTATGCTCACTCTGGGCCAGGAATATAAGGCCGATTTTGTTTTGTTGCCCGATACTAAACAATTGAATGAGGTAACCGTGACCAGTTCAGGAACCGGGGGTAAGGTGTTTAACTCAAGCCATACAGGTAACCAGGAAATTATTACCCGCCAGCAATTAGAAAGGCTTCCATCAGTGAACAGAAGTTTGCTCGATTTTACTCGCCTCACGCCAGGTGCAAATGGCCTGTCTTTCGGGGGTCAGAGTAACCAGTATAATAATATCACAGTTGATGGTGCTAATTTCAATAACTCTTTCGGTCTTTCCGGAACACTGGGTGGTCAGACGAATTCCCAACCTATCAGTACGGATGCGCTTGAACAGATTCAGGTAAACGTTTCTCCTTACGACGTCAGGCAGGGAGGGTTTTCCGGTGCAAGTATTAATTCAGTTACCCGCAGTGGTACCAACACGTTTCGCGGTTCCTTATATACTTATATTAAAGGTCCGGGTACACAGGGATATGATGTGGAGAACATTAAAATCCCACACCAGGATTTTTCTTATAACCTGACAGGATTTACTATTGGCGGCCCGATCATTGAAAATAAATTATTCTTTTTTGTAAGTGCGGAACAGGAAAAAAGAACCGATCCCGGAACTTCCTTTGTTGCTTCAAATGCTACGAATAAACCCAATGGAGTTTCTATTTCGAACGCAAATGCCGATACATTAAATGCGCTGGCATCCTTTCTGAAAAATACCTATGGGTATGATCCCGGAGCATTTCAAAATTACAGTTATAAAACACAGAGTCAGAAACTGACAATTAAAGTAGATTGGAATCTCGATCAGAATAATACCATTACCGTAAAGTATAACTATCTTAATTCCTCACGCCAGATCCAGGCCAGCAACAGCGGATCGGTAAATTCCTCCTACGGCAGAACTCCCGGACAATATGCCATGCCATTTTATGGAAGCGGTTATAAAATCAATAATAATTTTGACATCATTATCGCCGAACTGAATACCCGCCTGGGTAATAAGGCATCCAACAAATTGCAGATCGGTTATACAGCTTTACGCGATTTTCGGTCACCACTTACAACCAGTCCGTTTCCGCTCGTAGATATATTAGACGGAAGTGGAAATCCGTACACTTCCTTTGGATATGAACAATTCACTTATGGGAATCTGCTCAATACAGACGTATATCAGCTAAATGATATTTACACCATGTATAAGGGAGCTCATGAAATTACTGTAGGTACGCAGAATTCACTTAAGAAATATTCGAACGGATTTTCCCCTTCCTATGAGGGTGTGTATCGGTTTAATAGTGTTGATGCCTTTTATGCATCAGCAGCCAATCCGGCTGTAAAAGCGGCCCGTTATGATCTGTCTTACACGTTACCTCCTAACGGCCCTTTCCCCCTGGTTGGACCGCAGGATCTTGAACTTGGATTTTTTGTTCAGGACAAATGGAGGGTAAAACCAAACTTCACCCTGATCTATGGTTTGCGGGTAGACATACCAATTTTTAAGAATACATTCTTGCAGAACGATTCTGCCGCGGTTCTCACATTTTATAATGGAATTCACCTGAACACAGGTCAGGCCCCGCATGTCAACCCATTATTCGGGCCAAGGCTTGGATTCAATTGGGATGTGAAAGGAGATCAGAAAACACAGGTTCGCGGAGGAGTTGGATTATTTGCAGGTCCGCCGCCATTTGTGTGGATCAGCAACCAGGCCAGCAACAGTGGTGTTGCCCTTTTTGGTTCCGTCAGCAATTCCACAACCACCTCTTTTAGTCCGGAGGTAAATCCAAATCCAAACTGGCCGGCAAATGCCTCAAAATCGCTAAGCAAATCATACAGTCTGAATGTGACAGATCCATCATTTAAATTTCCTCAGGCTCTGAAATCCAGTCTGGCTATAGATCAGAAGGTATTAACGAACTGGATTGTCACACTGGAGTTCACTTACGCCAAGGATGTCAATGCCGCATTTTTCCAAAATGTGAACCTGCCGTCTACCGGCACGGCACTGGTAGGTGCGGATAACCGAATCCGATATAGTACCAGCCAGATTTATCCCGTCGGTGGGGCAGCCGCTGCAACTGTTTCCAATCCGAATATCGGGAATGCCATCTACATGACAAATGTGAACGGAGGTTATGCTTATACCGCTACACTGCAGGTACAAAGACAATTTAAAAACCTGTATGTAAATGTATCCTATACGTACAGCCAGGCGAAAGATGTGATGGTGGGTGGATCGACAGCAGCGACCATGTGGGGATCAAAACCAATTTCAGGAGATCCGAATTCCCCACAGTTGGGTTATTCCAATTCCTATATGCCGCATCATGTGATTGCATCGGCTTCTTATAAATTTATCTACGGAAAATACTTCGCTACCACAGTCGGCCTCATATATGAAGCAGCGCCTTCCGGAGTGGGTTCATATGTGTACAATGGAGATCTGAACAATGACGCCCAAACTTCAAATGATCTTCTTTATATTCCGACGGTAGCAGATCATACTTCCGGGAAATATGTTACAGCCGGAGGTGGCGGCCTGGATACCAGAACTCCTGAAGATGTATGGTTTCAAATAAATGCATTTATTCAGCAGGATAAATATCTGAATTCCCACCGGGGTAAGTATGCAGAAAGAAACGCTGTGATATTTCCTTGGTATAACAGAGTAGACGCAAATGTCTCACAGGACTTTTATGTCAAAGCCGGTAAAAACACACATACGCTGCGTTTTTCAGTTGATATCGTAAACCTGGGAAATCTGATCAATAAGGATTGGGGTATTTATCAACTGCCTGCTGCCGGAACGGGTTCGAGCATTCTGACCAGTGGTGTTCCTAACGTAATTAACGTAGGTCTCATCTCCGCAAAAGTAGGTGCTAACGGCGTTCCGGTGTACGGATTCCCTTATCAGATCGCACCGACAGCAACATCTCCCGGAGTGCCTTATACACATTCATGGAAAGACGATACGAGCCTTGCATCGCGCTGGCAAATGCAATTCGGGATCCGGTATTTATTTAATTAATCAACGCCTAAAGCCCAAAGCCTAAAACTTTTTAATGTAGCCAATAGAGTAAGTGTAAAAATGTAGAAAATATTTAATTAGAAGTCTGCATTTCCTACGTTAACTCTAAAACATAAAAGTTTTCGGCTTTGGGCTTTAGGCTTTAATCGTTCCAAATCCCCACTTAAGAAATATGGGAAAAGCCAAAGCCCAGGTAGAAACATCATGCTTACCGCCGGGAATTTCGTAGTAGCAGATATCTTGTTCCTGATCGTACCCTTTATTTATCAGAACAGAAATCAAGTCTTTTGTATCATCTATAGAATCAATAATTCCATTCCCGTTCCGGTCTTCTGTTTCATCTGCTGTTCCACATTCAAAAAAGAACTTCAATCCGGAAACAGGCTCGCTTTCCCGGATTTGATTATGCATGATCCGGTGATGATCATCCTGATATTCCGGATCATCTTTATCAAGAGTACGCCACCAGAGTGAACCGGAAAATATGCCGGCGATATTGAACAGATGGCCCTGTTTCCAGGTGATATCCAGGGCACTTAGCCCGCCAAGAGAAAATCCGGCAAATGCCCAGCGTTTGTTTAATTTGTCTGGAAAGAGCAGGTGAATGGCCGGTACCAGTTCCTCCTCAATAAAATACATATAACGTCGGGCAAGGTTCCCTCTGCCCTTATAATCGGCTGATACAGCGGTCCCGTATTCAAATTTCCGCAATGGTCCTGCATGAATGCCGATGCAGAGAAGGGGCCGGATCGCATGCGCACGGTATAATTTATTCAGGATGGTTTCAAACCCCATAGTTTGTAGATCCTGACCGTCATTGATCAGCAAAACGTCAAAGGGTCCTGTCAGGTGATCTGCCTTCGGTGGCAGGTAAAAATCAATGCGCAGGTTCCTTTCCAGTATTTCTGAAGGAAAAGACAAGGTTTCCAGTATTCGTATTTCCGGGTTTACGGATGGCATATTTTCAAAAATAGGCAAGAATAGGGAGTTCATTTGTTTTTATAGCATTTTAAAAATAAATTTGGATACCCACAAACCTCCTTTAGCATGAATATTAATGAACAGTATTACAAATGGCATTCGCCTTCCCTTGACCGCGATTTTGAAATGCTCGTTTTTGGGCATGCAGGTCAGCCGCTGATTTTATTCCCGACGTCAAAGGGTGAATATTATCAGAATAAGGACCAGGGAATGATTGCTGCGGCCAAATGGTTTTTGGAAAGTGGCAAGGTTAAGATTTATTGTCCGGCCAGTAATGATGCAGACAGCTGGTATAACAAATCCATTCCGCCCAACCAAAGGGCCTGGAACCAGGAGAGGTTCGATAGAATGATATCAACTGAAATTGTTCCCTGGGCTCAGCACGAAACAGGTTATGAAAGAATGGCTTTTGCCGGTTGCAGCTTCGGCGGATATCATGCGGTCAACACGGCTTTCCGCCATCCGAACCTGGCGAGTTATTGCTTTTCTATGAGTGGCGCATTTGATATCAAACAGTTTACAGATGGCTTTTATGACGATACCATTTATTTTAATAATCCGATAGATTATATACCGAATGATAACAATCCGAATCTCTGGAAAATGGGGATCATCCTGGGAACCGGAGAATTTGATATATGCAGAGAGGATAATGAACGATTGGACGCTATGCTTCAGCAAAAAAATATCCGGCACTGGCTGGATATGCGGCCGCAGGCGAATCACGACTGGCCCGTTTGGCGCGAAATGTTTCCACATTATCTCTCTTTAATCAATTAACTTCCTGTAATAAATAAACTGCATGAAAAAAATCGGCGTTCTTTATGGCAAAGAAAGAAGTTTTCCTATGGCTTTTATTGAAGCCGTGAATGGAAAGAATGTGCGGGGCGTACGTGCCGAATCGGTTTTAATAGACAAAGTGATACAGGGTCACTCCAGCGGCTATAGCGTAATTATCGACCGCATTTCACAGGATGTACCTTTTTACAGGGCTTTTCTGAAAAATGCAGCCATCAGCGGTACGGCTGTCATCAACAATCCATTCTGGTGGAGTGCCGATGAAAAATTTTTCAACAATGCGCTGGCAACAAAAATCGGAGTGCCGGTTCCGAAAACGGTAATCCTTCCCTCCAGGGATTTGCCGGAAGACACTTCTGATTTATCTTTTTCTAACCTGGCGTATCCCCTCGACTGGGAATCCATTTTCAAATATGTTGGTTTCCCAGCCTATATGAAGCCGTTCGCCGGCGGTGGCTGGAAAAATGTTTACCGGATCGCAAATGCCGAAGATTTTTATCAGAAACATAGTGAAACGGGTCGTCTCGTCATGTTGTTACAGGAAGAAATTGTCTTTGAGGAATATTATCGCTGTTACTGCATCGGTGGAAAATATGTGCGTATTATGCCCTATGAACCACGTAATCCGCATCACCTGCGATATGTGGCTGATTTTACTCCTTCGGAAGAAAGGCTTCGCCAAATGGAACAGATTGTGTTGCGCATCAATCATTACCTCGGCTACGATTTTAATACTGTTGAGCTGGCGGTAAAAGACGGCATTCCTTACGCCATCGACTTCTGCAACCCGGCACCAGACGCCGAAAGAGGAAGTGTTGGCGAGGATAATTTTAACTGGGTGGTTGAAACAGCTGCGATCTATGCGATTGAAAGAGCTCTGGAATCAAAAGAAGGTCTCGATAATCTGACCTGGGGAGAATACATTAAGAAAAGTACCGTGCAAAAACCGCTCATGGGGTAACTACATTAATATTATGGTGAATATCAATTATAAGAACTTTACTCTTGGTATTGAAGAAGAATATATGGTTATTGACCCTTCAACCAGGGAACTCAAGAGCCATGAACAGAAGATTGTGATCGAGGGGCAAAAAATGATCCGTGATAAAGTAAAGGCTGAAATGCATCAGGCCGTTGTGGAAGTAGGTACGGATATCTGTCGTGACATATCTGAAGCCTATCAGGATGTATCCACTTTACGCAAAACCATTTCACAGATCGCCGCTGATCAGGGTCTTTGGGTAGGCGCTTCCGGCACTCATCCTTTCAGCCACTGGGAGAGTCAGCTGATAACAGATCACGCCCGGTATAATGAAATAGTAAATGAACTTCAGGAAGCAGCAAGGAGTAATCTGATTTTTGGCTTGCATGTGCATGTGGGTATGGAAAGCCGGGAAATGGCCAATCATATCGCAAACTCCACCCGATATTTCCTTCCTCATATTTACGCACTCAGTACGAATTCTCCCTTCTGGGAAGGCCGCAGTACCGGGTATAAATCTTTTCGCACCAAAGTATTTGACAAATTTCCGCGTACCGGTATCCCAGAATATTTTGAAAGTATCGAAGCATATGAAAATTTCATCAAACTGCTTGTCAAAACGAATTGTATCGACAATGCCAAAAAGATCTGGTGGGACCTGCGCGTTCACCCATTTTTTAATACCGTGGAATTCCGCATTTGCGATGTACCGATGACGGTAGAAGAAACCATTTGTATTGCAGCTCTTTTCCAGGCAGTATGCGCGAAAATTTATAAGCTCAAAACACAAAATCTGAATTTCATTATCTATCAGCGCGCACTGATCAACGAAAACAAGTGGCGGGCCAGCCGTTACGGCATTGATGGGCATCTCATCGATTTTGGCAAGGAAGAAGAGGTCAATACACGGGTGCTGATTTATGAACTCCTGGATTTTATTGATGACGTACTCGATCCGCTCGGCAGCAGGGAAGCCGTGAGTATTATTCCGAAAATGTTTGAACATGGAACCGGAGCAGACCGGCAGCTAAAAATTTATGAAGAAACCAGGAGCCTGGTAAAAGTGGTTGATTATATCCATGACCAGTTCTTGCATGGACTATGAAAGATTTTCAATCACCATCGCACTGGCACCTCCCCCTCCATTACAGATTCCGGCAGCTCCATAACGTGCTTTTTCCTGCAACAGAATATGTAATAGTGTTACCATAATTCGCGCCCCACTGCATCCCAGCGGATGACCCAGTGACACAGCACCACCATGAATATTTACTTTTGAAGGATCGAGTTCCATTCGCCTGCTGTTCTCAATTCCAACAACCGCAAAGGCTTCGTTCAATTCCCAGTAACTGATATCTTTCATATTCAATCCGGCTTTCTTCACTGCCCGGGGAACGGCGATTGAGGGAGATGTCGTAAACCATTCAGGCGCCTGTTCCGCATCAGCATAAGAAAGGATCCTTGCAAGAGGCTTCAATCCCAGTTCTTTTAATTTGCTTTCATTAACCAGTATCATCGAAGCTGCCCCATCATTCATTGAACTTGCATTTGCTGCGGTCACTGTCCCATCTTTCTGAAAAGCCGGTTTTAGTGTCGGAATTTTGTCGAATTTCACATTGAAGGGTTCTTCGTCTTTTTCCAACCATACGATTTCCCCCTTTTTTTGTATTTCTATCCGGACCACTTCATTCTTGAAATGACCGCTATTCCAGGATTCCTGCGCCCGCTTGTAACTTTCTATTGCAAATGCATCCTGAACTTCACGGCTGATTCCACAGGTAGTCGCACATAACTCAGCGGCATTCCCCATGGCCTTCCCATCATAGACATCAGTGAGTCCGTCTTTTGCCAAACCATCTATCAGCAGGCTGTTCCCGTATTTGTTTCCCCATCGCATCTGGTCGGTATAAAATGGCACGTTACTCATACTCTCCATTCCGCCGGCAATTACAACCTGTGAATCCCCTAATAAGATATTCTGTGCACCGATCGCAATGGATTTCATACCACTCGCACATACTTTGTTAATCGTCGTACAATTCACGGTGTCTGGAAGTCCGGCAAATTTGGCTGACTGCCTGGCAGGCGCCTGCCCAAGGTTGGCCTGCAAAACTGATCCCATGAGCAGATCATTTACTTCCTCCGGCGGCATTCCAATTCGGGCCATCGATTCACGAATTGTAAGAGCTCCCAGACGTGTTGCAGAAATATCCTTTAGCATTCCTCCAAAACTTCCTATCGGTGTACGAAGGGCTGCAACTATATATACAGCAGATGTTTTCATTTCAGAATTTTAAGCAAGTTAGGCAGAAGGCAGATAACAAGTTTACAATACGCGTGCCATTGAAATAAAAAAATTTACCCTTCATTTTATATCCATTAAATTTATTCTTTCATCATGCCTTTCACTTCACAACGATGCCATGGGAGATCTTCAAATCCGTAGACAGCCAAAGAAATATGATGCAGTCATCGTTGGATCCGGTGCCGGTGGCGGCATGGCCGCTTATGTGCTGGCACATGCCGGTTTAAAAGTTTGCCTGATCGAAGCCGGCCCCATGTTTGATCCCAAAAAAGACTCTAACCAGTTAAAAAACCCGTGGGATTCACCAAGGCGTGGAGCAGGAACCAAGTTCAGGCCCTTCGGAGATTTCGACGGATGTTACTGTGGATGGGAAATAGACGGAGAACCGTACACCCATGTAGGTGACACCAAATGGGAATGGTGGCGAGCCCGGATGCTCGGCGGCAGAACCAATCACTGGGGGAGAATTTCGCTGAGGTTTGGACCGTTGGATTTCAAAAGGAAAAGTATTGATGGGCTCGGTGACGACTGGCCCATTGGATATGACGACGTGAAGCCTTACTATGATAAGATTGATCAGATGTTAGGCGTTTTCGGAACCAACGAAGGATTATACAATGATCCGGATGGAATTTTTCTACCCCCTCCCAAACCACGGTTGCATGAACTTTTCATCAAGAATGCCGGAAAGCGTATAGGTGTTCCCGTTATTCCATCCAGGCTCTCTATACTGACCAAACAAATAAACAAAGCAAGGGGTGCCTGTTTTTTCTGTGCGCAATGCGGTCGCAGTTGTAAAGTTTATGGCGATTTTTCTGCTTCGTCCTGCCTGGTCATACCCGCACTGGAAACCGGAAATATAGATTTAATTACAAATGCAATGGCGCGTGAAGTGATGACTGAAAAAGACGGCATCGCCTCTGGCGTTTCATACATTAATAAAGAAGACATGCAGGAATACCAGGTCACCGGCCGTACGGTTATCCTTGCTGCCAGCGCCTGCGAGAGCGCCAGGTTGTTGTTGAATTCAAAATCTTCCAGACATCCCAACGGACTAGCCAATAGCAGTGATGTGGTGGGAAGATATCTGCACGACTCCACCGGCGCTGATATGGCAGGTGTCGTTCCCGATCTCTTCAACCGAAAAAGATACAATGAAGATGGCGTGGGTGGTATGCATGTCTACAGCCCCTGGTGGCTGGACAATAAAAAACTGGATTTCCCGCGCGGCTATCATATAGAATATGGTGGCGGCTTCGGAATGCCCTTATATGGTTTCAATTGGGATATTCAAGATATAAATGGCAACATTAAAATAAACGGGGTACAAAAAGAGCCGGGTGGTTATGGCGCTTCGCTGAAAGAAGACTATCGGTATTTATTCGGCGCTCACATCGGCATGGCCGGGCGCGGAGAAGCCATTGCCAGAAGGGACAGCTTATGCGAAATAGATCCGAGCGTTGTTGACAAGTATGGCATTCCCGTTTTGCGTTTCAATACCACATATACCGACTATGAAATTAACCAGGCCAAACACATGCATGAAACTTTTTCTGAAATCCTGCGCAGTATGGGCGCCATTATTACCGTTGGCGCAAAAGATGGAAAGCATAATAACTGGGGTCTGCACGCTCCGGGAAATATAATTCATGAAGCCGGAACAGTCAGAATGGGAAATGATCCACGTCACTCTCCGCTGAATAAATGGAGCCAGGCCCACGAGTGCAAAAACCTGTTCTGTGTGGATGGCGGCCCTTTTGTTTCACAAGCCGATAAAAATATAACCTGGACGATTCTGGCACTTTCGATGAGAACAAGCGAATATATCGTGGACCAGATGAAAAAACAAAATATTTAATATAACAATCATGGACAGACGAAAATCGATTAAGACTCTAGTCATCGGCGGCATTTCAATCGGTGCCATTGCGGAAGCCTGCAACAGACACGAAAATAGTCCGCTTGCTCCGGCTGCGGCAGATAAGGAAGCCGTTGTTTCTGGCATTAACCGGATGAAGGAAGAAATGGCTCATGAAAAAATGATTGAAGCGGAACCTGCTTTTTTTACAGCTGATGAAATAGCGACCATCGCTCTGTTGGGAGACATCATCATTCCGAAAGATGAAGTGAGCGGCAGTGCTTCAGATGCGAAAGTGCCGGATTTCATAGAATTTATTGTAAAAGATATGCCAGAACATCAAACACCCCTTCGTGGCGGTTTACGTTGGCTGGACGTACAATGCCTGAACCGCAACGGCAAAGCATTTAAGGATTGTGATCACAAGCAGCAGCTGGAAATGGTGGACAGTATCGCATGGCCCCAAAAAGCAAAACTGGAAATGACGCAGGGCGTAGCTTTTTTTAACCTCATGAGAAACCTGGTAGCTACCGGATTCTATACTTCAGAGATTGGTGTGAAAGATGTAGGATATATTGGCAATGCCCCTTTTCAATGGAACGGTGTACCTGCGGATGTATTGAAACAATACAACCTGGTTTATACAGAAAAAGAACTGAAAGAATGCATCAGCTTTTCCTGAACATTAATTTTCGAGTGGATTCACATAGTACCCTTCTTCGCTTAATACAAAACTGTTTGGAACGAATGAAAGGAGTGATTGCGTGATCATGG
>Ga0209863_10000033_pt1 | contig 79616 bp, 68 predicted proteins | sample OrgsoiDNA2013046_FD_185796 | JGI IMG/M metagenome (GOLD analysis project Ga0209863, IMG submission 185796) | Permafrost soil microbial communities from the Arctic, to analyse light accelerated degradation of dissolved organic matter (DOM) -... | ecosystem: Environmental > Terrestrial > Soil >...
CCGCTGGCGGTGCATCCTGGATACTGTAATCAGGTATGATCTTCAATATACCCTGTGACACAATGGGATTTTTTGTTTTCGAAACAACAGATACTTCAAAGCCGGCGTAAGAAAATACTTCCATCGGTCCGGCAAAATCCAATACTTCTACCCCATCCTGTAAATAGAAAAGTACCCTGAGCCGTTTGGTTTCCGATTTTTGTTTATGTTTTGCCATGGTTTCCAAAATAAGTGTCATGCCACAATGCGGACAGTTTCCCGGTTTTGTAAATACGATCTGATCGCAGTCCCTCCCGCAATCAGGACAATAATAGGCTGTTTTTCCCTGCGCATTTGCTAACTGGTGAAGGCTCACTACAAAAAGAAATATAAATGCCTTGTATAAAATAGTTTTCATATAACGCTTATTTGAGTCAAATGTAGAAGTTAAAAACTTTAGCAGAGAGCCAATAACAGGCAGTATTGGGCCACTAGTTGCTGGCAGATAAGTGATTGTTGAGCAACTGTCTCAGACTATTTACGCTTTTGAATCCGCAGTGCAGGGCCGTTGCCTGTAAGGTATGTCCTTCACTTATTAATTGTCCCGCTCGTTCGGTACGTAATTTATCCACGTATTCCCCAATGGTAATTTGAGTGGTTTTTTTAAATGCCCTGGTAAGGCTGCGAGTGCTCATATTCACTTTTTCAGCCAGCTCCTCGATGGAAAAATTATGGTCAAGGGATTGGGACAAAATGTCCTGGACTTTGTGAATACGGTCATCCAGATGATTCCGGTACTCCGTAAATATGCTCAGTTGCGGATCATTTAGTGTCCGGCGAAAATAGATGACCACCTCCTTAGCTATTTTGGCAGCAAAATGTGCGCCCCAGAGTTGCTCTGTTACATATAAGGCCAGGTCGATACCTGAGGATACCCCTGCACTGGTGTAAATACGATCATCCTGAACAAACAGCCGGTTGATTTGAAGTCTTGCCTTAGGATATAACTGCTTAAACCGTTCTATATATTTCCAGTGGGTAGTACAATTTCGATCGTCCAATAAGCCGGATGCCGCCAGTAAAAACGCACCCGTGCATACCGAGCAGATCATAACGCCGTTTCGATGCTGTGTTTTCATCCAGTATTGAAACGGACCTGAGTCATTCAGGAAATCCGGGTCTGTCAATAAGGAGAAATCCATTCCGGGAACGAATATCAGATCACCGGATTTCAATTCAAGCTGGTCATAGGGAGTTAGCTGATGGAAAGAAAGCGTACTTGAGCTGACCGACTCGGTTTGTTCCGAAGAAATCGTACTGAAGGCTAGTTTTACGGGTGCACCGTAACAGGCCGCTTCATAAAAAATATGCGCAGGGCCGGATATGTCCAATAAATGCACCTGTGGCGGCACAATAAAAACTGCCTGAATAAAGGATCGCGGATCCATTTCCATGGGATAAAATTAAGAACCTATTTATTCAAAAAGTCAGCTAATGACTGAATTTGGTCGGGTAAGCAGGGAGACGGACAGGAATACAACCAGAATCAGATTTTTCCTGAGCGCTTTATTTACCGGGTAACACATGTTTTTACTATTTGAACGAAATACAGAAAATCGGTCCGTTTGCAAATCAAAGTACTCCCGTATACCGGTAAATGGGTCGCGTGAGACAGGTTGGACCGCCACCGCCTTTTACGCTTATCTCTTCCCCTTTATAAACCGTTACCTTACAACCGGAATTTTCTAGTGCTGTTTTTGTAGAAGGATTACCATCCACGATCAAACAATCCCTGGGTGCAAGCGCCAGCACATTGCAACCCATGGTTTCAAATTCGTGATCGGGCACTTCCAACAGTTCATAACCGCGCCGTAACAAAAGATTGCGGAACGAAATGGGCATTAACGGGGAATAGACAACGGCCAGGTCAGAATCTACCGGACTTAAAATTGACATCAGGTGAAAGACATCCGCCGGCCCCTTGTAATGTGGCAACGGAACGGTAATTATTTCAACCTTCAGAGGCTGCAACATGGCAGCTAATTGCCTAATGCCTTCTTCATTTGTGCGGTAAGTATGACCCACGGCAAGTGTGTGTTCGTCGAGCCAGCAAACATCGCCACCTTCGAGGGTGCCTGGTGCGGTTATGACGCCAAGTACAGGGATCCCATTAGCTTCAAATGCTTTTTTTGCGGCATGGGTTTCATTCGTTCTCGCCAACTTTCCCATATTGCAAATAATCATTCCCCCGTTGGTTGCAATAGAGGCGTCACGGCAATAAACTGAATCCATATTTACAGATGCATCTTCCGGAAAACGAAAAATTTCCGCCCCCTGATTTTTCAGAATGGATTGGAATGAAGCATACTCGGCTAATGCACGACTGAAATCCGGCTTGGCCAGATAATTTAACTCCTTCCAAAATTGTTCAATATGGCTTTCACTTGTAAAGGCCTGGTCCGCTTCTTTAATGAACAGTGTTTTTATTTTCCCGATATCTGAATGCGCAGTATGCTTCATTCAGGAATTTTTTTTCCAAATGATCCCAACATAAAAAGGCACTCCCGACAATAACAAAAGGAAGCCCCAGTAAACAATTTCCTGACCCGAACCCGCTACGGCCCATATCAGAAATAAAAAAGTGAGTGAAGCCAACAGGATGGCGGCTATCCAGCCATTGCCCGGCTTCAGATATTTCTTTTCTAACCTGATGATAATATAAGCGGCTACCGAAAAGAGATAAGGTATCAGAACGGTTAGCGTTGTAAGCAGACTTAAAAATTTAAACTGCTCCACCAGGCCCTTTGTGTAGTTCATCGCCATCAGAAACGAAACCAGGATACTTGAAATAATAATGCCCCTGGCAGGAACGCCCTTTTTATTTTCTTTGCCAAATACAGCCGGGAACAATTTATCTTTTGCAATGGCAGCTGGCATTTGTCCCTGAACAAGTATCCAGCCGTTTAGTGCCCCAAACCCCGCAATGGCGATACCTGCGCTCACCCAATAACGGGAACTACTGCCCCAGATGATGGCGGCTGCATCAGTAAATGGTGTAACCGAATGCTGAAGATCCCTGGCGGGTATCATTCCCATGATACTGACACTGCTTAGGATGTAAATGGCTGTTGTCACCAGGATACCCAGCATGGTAGCACGCGGGATCGTTTTTTCCGGATTGGCTACACTTCCTGAAGGTATGGTGGCACATTCCAATCCGAGGAACGCAAAAAATGTAAAAGTGGCCGTAGCTGAAATGGCAGCAAAATCGGATACACCGCTTATGTTGAAAGGAAGAAAATTTTTTAATCGTATGAAAAATAAACCGCCGATAGCCACGGCCAGCAGAGGAACAATTTTAATAATCGTCGTGACTAATTGTAATTTACCTGATGTAACGATGCCCAGCGTATTAACCCAGGTCAGCAGCCAGATGGCTCCCAACCCGGTAAATATGGCAAACAAAGTATTGGTTGCCAGGGCAGGAAAAAAAGTACTTAATGCGCTCACTATCGAAACGGCAATGGCAGCATTGGTACACCAGATAGAAATCCAGTATCCCCAGGCAACCAGGAAACCAGCAAAATCTCCCAATCCTTTACGGGAATAGGCATACGGACCGCCATCCGCCAGCGGCATCATCCTGCTTAAATTGCTGTAGACCTTCGCCAGTAAAATGGCGCCAAGAGAAGAAAAAACCCAGCCCAATAAACTGATGCTGCCATAAGCTGCCAGGGCCGCAGGAATCAGGAAAACCCCGGAACCAATCATATTTCCCACGGCAAGCGAGGTGCTCGTCCACAAACCTAATTTTTTCTTCTCCTGCGGGGCGTCGGGCATTTGCCTGGAAGTATATTAAATGTAGGGTAAGGTACAATTTTAATATTGCCACAAACAAATGATGGACTATTTTCAACAGAATGGAAAAAGCCGGGACCCGACCGTGAGTATACGCGTTAATTATTAAAGTGAGTAGACCGGAGTGTTTCTCGGTTGTAATTCTTATTGTTTTTAACCCTCTTGCAGAGCCCGATCATGTAATAACTTGTTCCGGCATTATATTTCTGAAAAATACAATTGGCAAAATCACAGCAGGCATTTTTTAATTGCCCGGCTTTATAGTAGGCCATGGCCCGGTCATATAAAATTTCCCGGGTAGGAATGTCCATTTCAGCTGATTCACAATCGAAAATATCTTTGTTTACATCAATCAAGGCCTGGATACTTGTGGTATCGGCTGAATTGAAACCGCCTTTCGAATCAATGGCCCTGTTAAAAAAAGCAATGGCCTCATTAAATTTCTCCTGTTTGTATTTGCAGATTCCGGAATAATAATAAGCAGCCGTATTATCGGGGTATAGATCCAGTAATTTGTTGTATACATATATGGCAGCATCGTGCTGGTTCAGATTTTCGTGGCAGAGACCCATTTGAATGTAGGCATCTTTTAAAAAAGGATTTTTCTGTATGGCTTTATCAAAGATCAAAAGAGCTGCTTTGAAATTGCCGGAGGAGCTCAGGTCCTGGCCCTCCGACAAATAGTCTTCGGCAGATTTACATCCGGATAGATAACCAAAGCACAGTAAACAGATCATGAGCCGAATAACCATATTGCATAATTGACCTCAATCGAAATGCAAAACTCATGCCCTATTCACTTTAACGTCACATTAAGAATTTTCCGAATGCGTGCGTGCGGATGGCGGATTCTTCGGTTTAGTGTCCCACTTTAATATAGCCCCATCCTTCCTGCTGTTTTGAAATGATTTCGTATATACCATCCGGCACTACTTCTACACCGGGCACCAATTGCGTTTGGTCAATATTATTCCGTTTCAAAGTCATTGCACATACTTTAAAGGATGCTTTATTCTCTGCTATTAATTTTTGAACAGCGGCCTGCTGCGGAGAACGATCCTTTACCGCCAGGTCCAATCCCTGTCCATATATTACGACTTCCAGTTTTGCATCCGGGCTGGAACCCGTAATAAGTCCTATTTCCCGGATAATGGCCAGTTGATTGACCGAGTCCCTGCTGGACATATCAAAAACCACTTTATAATTTTTAACCTGTGCATCGGCAAAATTGATGATCAGCATAATGATAACACTGAACAAGAGAGATTTTTTCATATTCTTTAATTTGAAGGTTTAATGACTACTGCATTTCACAAGTTGAGCAGGTACAAATATTTTGTCTTCAGACAAATTTACAGGGGATTAATATGCTTTAAACTTAAATACATTAATAATTCCCCATCGCCCGCAAATCCAATACTAACGGCTTTTACCCCGTTCCCGGTGGGTTTTGAGGAATTGATGAAGGAATGGTAAAACCCTGATTGGATGGATGTATTCGGTTTTTTAAGTAAAAATCGCAAACCCCCCGGTTTCTTATTGCACTAATCACAAATGACTGAGGTGGCTGAGCGATTATTTGCAAAAATGAATCCCTGCTTACGGGTATCCGGGCTTTTACGTAAATATTGCCAGTATGGGAAAAAGGACAGCATAAAGCAATTAGGGCTGGGCAGGAAGCCGGAATATATTTACTAAAGAAAAGAAACAACCCTGATTTCCCAAATTAAAAAACCAATAAAATGAAACAGTTTTTCCTCCTTCTTGTAACCCTGTTTTTCGCGTTGGAAACAACCCGGTCCCAGGACAGCTTGTCAAACAACACCCCGGAACCTTCGATGAGAATATCCAGGACCCCCGCCCCTCCGAAATATTCAAGTGATTACTATGCGATCAAAAGCAGCAGATTTAGAACTACCGGTTGGGTTCTTCTCACCGTAGGTGCCGTAATCGGTGTATCCGGCACGATTGCATATGAAAACCAGATTCATTCGGAAAGCAGCGGGTGGGACGGCCTGGGAAACGTGTTCTTATCCGGATTGGGGATGGTCGTAGGCTCATCCCTGGTACTGGCCAGTATTCCTACACTTATTACATCCGCACACTATAAGAAAAAGGCCCTGAACATGTCCGCCACTTTGAAACTTGAGCCCTGTCAGGAACTGCATCAAACGGGTATTTCCCTGAATCATTTTCCATCACTGGGGCTCAGGATCCAATTATAAAGGCCATGGAGATTATCTGTGAAGGTATAAACGAAAACCCGGCGCGTTTGTCGCACCGGGTTATTCTATTCATTTTTCCGGCGAAATCCGGTAGAGGTCAAAAAGTATCTACTGAATAGTGCGGATGGTTAATGTATTTTACTATGCTGATTATTTTGCAGTTGCGGGACTGATAACCGTAGCCACTTCATAAATAGCATTGGCCGGAAATCCTCCCCTTTTTGCATGTTCCTTTATCAACTCCATGTTTTCCGCTTTGTAAATGCAAAATATTTTATCATCCGTAACATAACTGCGTATCCATTGAATTTCCGGGCCCATTTCTTTCAATACTGTACAGGAGGTTTGTGAAATGCTTTTTAATTTTTGAGCGCTGAATTGACCGGCCCCGGGTATGTTCCTTTCAATTACGTAAGTTTTCATTTCAACTCTGGCCGTTTTTACATATTTATCATTGCCAGGTACAACGCTGGTTTGGGCCAAACAGGCAAAACCGGTAAAGAGCACGCAAACAAAAAGAACAGCAAGGTGTTTTGTGACTTTTTTCATATACAATTTTTTTGTTTTAATAATGTATAAATATAGTTTAGGCAATAGCACACAACTATAACAAATCGTTCAAAGAATGGTAATTTTAAACCAGGACCTGCCGGAGCTATTGCAGTGAATTAAGATACAGGGCCGGGAGAAGGCCAAACTTCTTCTTAAAACATTTGGTAAAATAGGAGGGGCTGCTAAAACCTGTTTCAAATGCGATTTCAGAAACGTTACCGGTATTTTTTCTTAATAATTTTAGTGCCTCCTTCATTCGGTAATCCATAATAAATGTATTGGGTGACTTGCCGGAGATCAGGATCATTTTACGATACAACTGAGATTTGCTGCAGCCCATCGGTTTGCTGAAATGATCCACTTTCAAATCTGTTTTATTCCAGGCTTCATCAGTGTAATCCATTAAATGGGTGATAAATTTTTCGTCTGCCTGTGAAAGAGAGCAGATATTCTTTCCCTTGATAAAAGTATTAGCATTTTCACTTTTGTATAAATCCTTCACTTCAGCTGAAACAATAATTTCGCCTTTTACCAGCTCGCACATCCGTTCAGCCATTTTTATTGTATCCTCAAAAATTAACTGTTTTTTGGTCACCGGCACACCAGCGCTTAAGCCGATTTTCAAACTAATCTTCTCCTTCGCTTTTTGTTTACTAAATCCCTTATTCAGTAACTGAATATCAGATGCAGCATGAACCGCATGGGTAACCGACTTAAAGGAAACCAAGTAATGATTATCCGTTTGTTTAACCGGATTCCCTTTAAACGCATTTAATATCTTTCGTATTCCCTGGTTGAATTTCCTGAACGAAGATTTAAATTGAAGGGAATCACTTTTGCCTGCTGAAGTCCGATCTATGGATATTACCATGATCGTTCTGAATGCAGGGTCATTTATAATATTTAGTCCGGCGTTCTGCGATTTTTTAGGATCTTCAATTCTTCCCAAAAAAGATTCGACAATACTGGATTCGACTTCAATGATGCTGTGTGGAACCTGGCCATGAGCCTTATCGTGCATTTCCTGAATGGCTTTTGCATCAGGTGCCTCAATTAAACAAAATGCTGTTTTCCTTTTATCATCAAACCAATATGTGAGCCCCCTGCAATCAAACTGACGCTGTATTTTTAAATCTTCCTGGTGCAGCTCGGCTATTTTTTCCGCTGTAACAGATTCTGAAACGTCGTGCCGGTCCATGTAAATAGGCATATCGCAATATTTGTTAAGTTTCTACAATCCGCTATCAACCCGACCTAATATACACAATTGTCCTAAATAGTCGTTGGCATTCGGTAAAAACTTCAGTCAAACACCTGTTAACGTATTTGCAAACCCTTTTTAAATAATTATTATCCCGGCATCCATCATCATTAAAAATGCAGTATTTTTAGTACCTCACCTGTTAAAATACGCTGTATGAAAAAAGAAATTGACCAGCCTGTCAGCGCGCCCGATATTCAAAATGCATTCGAAGCAGCGCCCGGAAAAAATTCCTCCATCAACCGCCGGAAATTTGTTGAAACCATAGCCGTTTCCGCTTTGACTTTCACGATTCTTCCCAGGCACGTACTCGGGGGGAAAAATTATGTTGCCCCCAGTGATAAAATAACGCTGGCCTATATCGGTGTGGGCACGCAGGGTATAAGGGAATTGTTACCCCTGTTGGCCAGTTCGCAATTCCAGGTAATTGCCGTATGCGACCCAAACAAAGAAGCCATCGGATATAAAGACTGGGCCAAGGATTGGCTGAAGAATGAAATCCGTAAAACCATTCAAAAAGCGGACTGGGAACCCGGCGGAGATAATTCAATCCCCGGGGGAAGGGATAATGGTAAATCAATCGTTGATAATTTCTATGCGAATGTTCACCCGGAATTAAAATATAAGGGTTGTACCGCTTATGCAGACGTACGTGAATTGCTGGAAAAGGAAAAGGACCTGAATGCGGTAAAGATCATGACCCCTGATCATCTTCATGGGGTCATTTCCATGGCGGCCATGAAAAAAGGTAAACATGTTTTTGTGCATAAACCGCTTTCCAACCGGCTGCTGGAGGGAAAAAGAGTGATAGCCATGGCCCGTACCAATAAAGTGATTACGCATTTGATACCCTGGGACTCTAACGGGTCCATGGAGACCGTAATGGCTTGGATAAATGCAGGCGCCATCGGAACACTCACAGAAGTGCATAACTGGACAAACCGCCCGGTATGGCCGCAATACCCGACACTTCCGGTCGATACACCGCCTGTTCCAAACGGTCTTGACTGGAATCTGTGGCTGGGCCCGGAAGCAGATCGACCCTATTCACCCAACTATACCAATATGGTTTTCAGGGGTTGGTATGATTTCGGCGGAGGTTCTATGGCGGATATGGGTCATTACAGCTTGTGGACGGTATTCAATGCGCTGCAATTGCAGGCTCCGACCATCATCGAACCTAATTTAAGTCATGTTTGCGGCATGCATGATCCGGTTCCTTTCCAGATCAACAATAATTTTTCATTTCCGATGGCCAGTTCCGTCCGCTTTAAGTATCCCGCAAACGGCTCCCGACCCCCGGTAGACCTGTGCTGGTACGATGGAGGCATGCGGCCCCCGATTCCCGCTGAACTGATCGAGCAAAATAAAGAGTTTCCTGCCGAAGGCATGATGTTCGTTGGTGATAAAGGCAAAATACTCGCGGGATTTAATGTTCAAAATCCGCAAATCATTTCCGGTAAAAAAATGGACGCCCCGGCCGGTGCAGTGGCTGCGGATGCACGAAGCCAGGTGGATAGAACTACAGCGGCATTGTCATTGTTCACGGATGCCTGCAAAACGGGAAAGCAGTATCCCGGTAATTTTTCCGAAGCGGAACACATTACAGAAGCCATCAATTTATATGCTGTGGCATTGAGAACCGGCCACTTATTAAAATATGATGCGGCAACCTTAAAAATCACGAATGTACCGGATGCAAATAAATATCTTGACAGGGAATATAGAACCGGATGGGATCCGGCTTCCATGTAATGTCCACTTTGCGTCATCTAAAATGTTATATCATGAAAAAAATAAACAGAAGAGCATTTATTGCTAACAGTTCCAAGGGACTCGGCGCGACCATCGCGATGTCGCAACTGCCTTTATCGTTTTTGATGGATACAGTTCCCGGCATGAATGACATGCCCATCGGGTTCCAGACATTTCCCATCCGGGATATTCTTGCCAAAGATTTTCCCGGAACACTCAAGATGATGGCGGGTCATGGGTACAAGCTCGTCGAAATGTGCTCACCACAGGGTTATGCGACGATCGGATTTGGACCATTGGTGAATATAAAGCCATCCGACATGCGTAAAATCATTGCGGATTCGGGACTGAACTGTCCCAGCTGCCATTTTGGATTTCCCGAACTAACAGACAAACTGGATGACCGGATTGAATTTGCCCAGCAATTGGGACTCACTCAGATGATTTGCTCCACTTTCTGGCTGCCGAAAACGGCAACGCTGAATGATTATCTCGCGAACGCAGATAAACTGAATAAGGCAGCAGAAAAGATAAAAAAAGCCGGCATGCAAACAGGCTTTCATAATCATGAATTCGAATTTGCCATGCTGGATAATCAACTCATTTATGATGCGCTGATGAGCCGCTTTGACCCGGACCTGGTTAAAATGCAATTCCAGACTGAAGTGATCAACCTCGGCTACAAGGCTTCAACCTATTTTAACAAATACCCGGGGAGATTTATTTCTTCACACTTATCGGATTGGACAGCGGATAAAAAAGAGGTGACCATCGGGCAGGGAGTCATTGACTGGAAGGAATTTTTTGCCGCGGCCAAAACAGGCGGTGTGAAAAATTTCTTTGTTGAAATGAATCTGGACCATATGACGGATAGCGTCAATTACATTCATCAACTGTAAATATCGTTAAGCGGGTGTCAGCCAGGGTCCACATTCATCCTGTGTGGCCCTCCAATCTCTTTACGATCCTCCTCCGGCTGAAGACTTGCCCGCTTTCTTGTCATCGTTATTGATACCCCGCTGGTTCTTCTTGATGTCACTGTTGAGCTTACCGAATTTGAAATTGAAACGAAGTGCAAAGGATCGGTAGAAAATCTGGTTGTAGGTCGACTGATTAAAATCCGGAGTAGTTGTCGTCGATCTGAAAGTATAATACTGGCTATATGGATTATTCATTACTGCTGACAGGGTAAGTCTCTTATTCAGGAAGGTTTTCGATAATACATAAGAATTGTAAATGTAAGCATTGGTTTTACCCTGCAGGTTTACATCCCCGCTAAAATATCCGGCGTCGAATCCCAGACGGAAACCCTTGCCAAATTTATATCCCATATTTAAAAAAACATTTCCTGTATACCCGTCGTTCTGATAAAAATTTCCATTGTATGTACCCTTTAACCAGACATGAGAAAGCTGTGAATTCAAACTGATGCTCAGATCTTTGACGCTGGTAAAATTCAAATTCAGATTTAAGCCCAGGTTCTTGTTACTTCCCAGGTTTTCAAATGTGGTGACAGAAACGGTATCCGTCATGCTTCCGGATGTTACTGCCTGCAGGCGTGTTACGTTCTGGATTGAGTTATTCGAAAAAGAATAACTGAGTCCGGCCGTCACAGAATTCTTTGAAAAAATGCTATAGTTAAGTTCAAAACTGTGATTCACTTCGGGCTGCAGGTCAGGATTGCCTGTATTGATAAAATTCGGATTGGAGTAATCCACAAATGGATTAAGCTGGTAAATGCCCGGCCTGCTGATGCGGTCGGTGTACCCCAGTGAAATACTGCTGCTTTTTAAATTGTATTGAACAGACAACGAAGGGATAAGATTATTATAGTCCTGATTAACCGTGCTCGATGTGGAAACGAAATCGGCCCGCACGGTCGTGTGTTCCAAACGCAGGCCGGCCTTGGCGTTCCATTTGTCCCATTTTGCTGAATACGAATTATAAATGCTGTAAATATCCTGGTCGTATTTGAAATCATTTGTCTGCGAAGGGTTCACTTCATAGTCCTTTGTCGTCACGTTATAATTGCTGGTTTCGAAATTGCTGTAATTGTTCCTGAGAATGGTTTTTGCTCCGGCCTCCAGATTTACTACTTTAAATGGGTGCACATAATCCACCTGTATCGTATGTTCCTTGTTACCTGCCTGATTGTTTTGCTTGTAGTTGGGCAGAAAGAAATTAAAGGTATCCGAGATGGTATTATTGATATTCTGTGTATTGGGAGAATAGCTGTATTTATAAGAAAGTGTCAACAGGCGGTTTTTATCTTTTTTAAATCCGAGCTGGTAGTTTACCGAAGCGTCGAGACCACCAAAATCATTGCTGCCAGCGGACATCAGGCGGTAAGTCTGAGTCAATGAATGGCTGCCATCATAAGAATTTGAAAGCTGATCACCATTCTGGCCAAAGTTACCCGTATAAAATTCAAGAGATCCGGTCAATAAATTCAGACTGTCAATTTCATAACTCAATTCTGCATTGCCATAGGTATTATGCGCAGATGTGGTATTGGTGCCATTCTGGGTCAGACTGGAATTGTCAAAGAAAAAATTCTGTTGTCCCCCGATTCCATTGGTTTGTTGATGACGGACATTATAGCCCACATATCCGGAAAATCCGAATTTTCCTTTTTTATAAGTACCGTTCAGGTTGACACCAGGTCCCCAGATGGTATTCAACCTGCCATTCAGTCCGATATTATATCCTTCGTCCAGTTTCTTTTTGGTTATGATATTTATAATGCCCGCCAATCCTTCCGCGTCGTATTTTGCCGGTGGTGTTGTGATGACTTCTATCCTTTCGATATTGGTAGCTGGCATTGACCGCAGTACATCCGAAGGATTTTTGGCCATAAGCGCTGATTCCTTTCCGTTAATGAGTATTTTGTAATTACTTTTTCCTTTTAATTTGATATTGTCGGAAGCATCCACGGAAAGCAGCGGAACTTTGCGCATCATGTCCAGTGCGCTTAAAATAGGTGTTTCAGGATCCGCACTCACGTCATAGGTTATCCCATCCAGATCCCTTTTAATTAAGGGTTTAATGGCAACGACTGATACTTCCTTCATCTGTTTGGCGGACGAGAGATTCATAGAAACCAAGCCAAGATCAGCGGACTGACCCCTTTTGATAAGAATGATTTTATTGTCATAGCCCGAAAAAGCAAATACCAGGAGATAGTCCAGGCTGTCCGACACCGTCAGGTCAAAACTTCCATCATCTTTTGAAAGGAAATTTTTTAAAGGCAGTTTGGTTTTTGAATTTTGCAGAACCAGCGTCGCATAGGCCAGTGGTTTTCCGGAAGCGGAATCCACCGCAGTTCCCTGCAGATGAATAAAAGGGTTACTTGTCTGTGCCCAGGCATGGCAGATAAATAGGATCGACAGGGCAGTTAGTAATAAGGTTTTCATGAACCGGTTTTGGAATTGGGTATAAAGGAAATTCTTCCGAACAAATACGGATTGAATGTATATCGACTATTTTAAATAAGAAAACTTTCGTAGTTTAATTATTTGATAAATATGATAACCGGCTTAATTCGGCGGAAGAAAGGCGAGCCGTTCCGATTTGATTTTACTGATGAAAAAATAATGATCAATTTTTCATCTGCTCTTTTATATGATCGGAAAGCCTGAGGGTAAGCGCAATCAGGGTTAGCGTTGGATTGGGGGCCCCGGCCGTTGTGAAACAACTTGAACCTGCAATAAATAAATTGGAAATCCCATGCACTTTACAATGCGCATCCACTACCCCGTGTTTGGGATTACTACTCATCCGGGTGGTTCCCATATGATGCCATCCCCCTCCGGTAAAAGAAGGCCATGAATTATCATTCTTATCCTGCAGATAATCCATCAGTTTTACCCGGCCGACTCCGGCCCGACCAACTTCCTCGCCCAGCAGTTCATAGATCTTTCGAAGACTTCTTTTTTCGAATGAAGTGAGTTCCCAATGCAATGAGGCACGGGGAACGCCCAATCCGTCTTTTTCTGTATCCAGTGTTACTCTGGATTCAGGGTTGGGCGCCTGTTCAATCCTGGTAAAAAGCTCATAACTCCTTCTGGCCAAATGGGGAGCTGCCGATTCTTTTGCGGCTTTGCTGAAGTTTCCAAAAAAACGATCCCCGCTTTTTCTTGGATCGTCCTGGTTCCAGGCTTCTATTGCCGGCTTTATCTTTTGGGCCATGTCCAATGGCCTCAGGGAAACCGTACCATTTAAGATCCTGAACTCCTCCTGCTTTTTGGAATTGATGGCCAATTCGGCCCGTGCCTTGGTTACTCCAAAATCAAAAGCATATAATTTCAACGGATCAGGTTTCAAAAGCCAGAGCTCGGCGGATTTGATTTCGAGGTGTTCCATAAAAAAGCGGCCGACCAAACCGTTGTCATTTCCCAGGCCCCCGGTTGCCTGCTGGTTGGAAGCAAGCAATAGTCTGGCATTCTGAATCGAGCAGCAGGCAAGAATAAAATTTTTGGCCCTGACCCGATGCTGTTTGCCTTCAAAATTCTTAATGGTAACTTCTCTGACGGCTGAACCTCCTTCATTCGTATGAATATTAACCACATTGGCATAGGTGTATAAATGAATATTGCGTGATGTTACAATATCCTTTTTATATTTTTCTCCAAACCTTGTCGGAGGACTGAACTGCCACATCTTATTCCAGACGATCGAATCGTTTTCAAAAAGCGGCTTGATCGCGGGATCTTTTTTTTGCCAAAAAGCCAGATTATAATCATAAGGACCGAGTTCTATTTTCTTATGGGCTCTTTCGTAGTAAGGATCCAGATCCGGCCGCGTAATGGGCCAGCCGCTGTGTTCAACCCAATTTCTTTTGGCTAAATCAATCGGATCAAGTGGTGAGCAAAAGCCGGCCCAATGACCGGTAGTGCCACCGAAATAATGCAGACGGCTTGACATAAGCGGAAAATAAGGCTGGCCCGTGGTCTTACCTGCATACAGATCCTGAATTTTCGGATCGTACTCAAAGCCCCCGCCTTCCAATAGAATTACTTTATACGGTGTATTATCCCAATCCAGGGCCATGCTGATTCCTGCCGCACCCGCCCCAACAATACAAATATCTCCCTCAATCAGTGAATCATTTTCCAAAAGTCTTCCGTCTACATGCATTCATTTTTATTGACTGTTAACAAAGAGCAGGGCGCACTGACGGGCTTCCGTAACGGCCAGGATCCATCCCCTGACCACTACCGTATTACCCGTTTCAAAATCATGTTTAATTTTTTGGTTGATCAGGGTCTGAATATATAAATTATCGGAGGATGACGAAACGGGTTTACCCGCAAAATCTGTCGTCAACAACTCCTCAAGTTTATCCCCATCAGTTTCTGCGGGAGTTTGCAACCGGTAGTCCATCCCGATTTCACGGATCGTTTTTGCATCGCAGATATACGATAATTGCTGAGGTTTGTCCAGGATGCTATAAAATGCCTTACTACGGTGCGAGCAGTTTACTCCGGTAAACCCCAGGGCCGCGCCCCCAAGAGCAGAAAGCGCTATGAATTTTCGCCTTTGCATGATCTAATTTAAATCGTTCTTCCCAATTCAATGCACTTATTGCGCGAAATCATAATACAATCCGGCCGCTCCCAGAATGCCGCTGTTTTCCAGTTCGGATAATTCGATCTGCAGATTTTCTATTGATTTGGTATAAGCGAAAGTATGTATGCGCTGCCACATGGTTTCCTGGAAATAGGGGTAGGCAAAGCGAACAGATCCTCCCAGAATGATTCGCGATGCATCATACGTATACATGATTACCTTGATGGCGTTTCCGAGATGGACGCCCATTTCTCTATATAATTGCTGCGCCTGAACGTCTCCGGATTTTGCTTTTTCAAAAACTTCCTGCCCATCCCTCTTGTATACATTTTGAAAGAATTGTCCGCTGGCGTAATATTCGTAGCAGTGATCCATATAATCGACCATGCCGAATTCTCCGGCGCCGCAATTCGGGCCGGCATATAAACGATTTTTTATGATGATCCCCGCGCCGAGTCCCGTACCGATAGTTAGTCCGATCATATTTTCACAGCCCGCGCCTTTCCCAAAATAATATTCCCCGAGGGCAAAACAGTTCGCGTCATTATTCACGAACACCGGAATCTGGTAGCGTTCCTCAATGATTTTTTTTAAATGAACTTCCTTCCAGGAGGGAATGTATTGCACATCATATACAATACCCTGTTCTACGTCAACCACGCTTGGCACCCCAATGCCGATGGCCGCTGCCTGGCTCTCCTGCAAACCGTCAATAATGGCAAACACGTCGCTCAGAACTTCTTCCACAGAACCTGAACTGTTAATTCGTTTGGAAATAATTTGTGAAAGCCGGGTACCGTTAACCAAACCGCCGCGGATATTTGTGGCTCCCAGGTCAATGCCGATAATCTTTTTGTCATTCATGACTATAGCTTATGCTCCCTGCACCTTGTTTTTCCTGCCAAAAAGTTTTATGGTTTTATTTCTGATGATTGGCTTTGCCCAGAACCCGATGCTCAGGATAAATCCCAGTGTCAGGTAAAGAAAACACATTCCGCTGCGCAACCCGATATGATCGCCCAGCCAGCCAACCACCAATGGAATAATCGCGCCTCCTACAATGCCAGTAACGAGGATGCCAGAGAAGGATCCATGGTGTTCATCCAGCGAATTAAGCGCCAGCGAAAAAATAATAGGGTACATCACCGATGCAAAAAATCCAACCAGTGGAAATGCGATGAGTGAAACGGATCCGGATCCAAATAGTCCCGCACTTAAACAGATAATGGCCAAAGCGGCAAACAAAATAAGAACGTGACGGCTGTCCATCAGTTTCACAAGTAATAAACCAAGTATTCCGCCGGCGGTCATCATTGCCCAGAAATAAGTGACTGTTTCCGCACCTTCTTTTAACGGATCATAGCCATGGTTGGCAAACAGGAATTTTGAAATCCAGATTGCAACGCCCTGCTCTGTCCCTACATAACAAAATATGGCAAGAAAAAATAAAATAACCACTCGTTTTTTAAACAACCAGATATGTATTTTTAGCGCACCTGCTTTTTCATCCGCCTTCAATTCTACCTTTGGAAAACGCGAAAAGAGCAGGATAAGAATCATCAAAAGGCATATGACGGTAAATATCCAATACATGGAAATCCAGGACAACTGGACCGGGATATGATTCCGAAGGGCTGAATAAAACAAATTCTGATTATTTTGTTGCAGGTTCCGTACGATTCCGGAATATACCAGGGGCGTAATAGAAGAGGCGGCCCCGAAAATGAGTTGCGCCAGGATTGAGTAAAATGCATAGTGTTCCTCGCCGCCGGCAGTGCGAAGCAGTGGGTTGATGACGACCTGGAGCATCGCCATACCACAGCCGATCAAAAATAAAGAACCCACGGCGGATAAATAGTTTGGAAAAATGGCAAGCAGCAGGGATCCTGTGAAAGCCACCCCGAATGCCGCTATCATTATCTTCTTTTCCTTGTATTTTTCAACGAGCATCCCGGCGGGAATAGACATGACGCCATAAGCAATAAAAAAGGCAAAGGGAAGAATGGCCACGAGGGTGAGGCTGAGGTTAAATCCTTTTATCATGTCCGGAATAAGAGGATCAAAAACATTCGTCAAAAAAGAGATGACGAAAAAAGTCAGCATTATCAGCGCGACAATATAATAGCTTCTTTTCATGCCATATCGTTAGGGATTAAAAGCAAGACGTATTCAACTGCAATCTTAGATTAAATTAATTGCGCGGGCAAATTCTTTCGATTCCCATTACATCTTATTGGGAATTCGCCGTCTTATGTGTCTCATAAAAGGGTTTGCGTGGCTTTTTCCGCATTCGCTCTTCGATCCGTTCTGCCAGCCATTGAAAGTACTCTCCGAGAAAAGGATCGGGCTGTTTCTCCCGTATGTCCAGAAACATGGTTTTATATTTCTCCCAGGAATGCGTTACAAATGAACCCAATGTTTTATCTACGATGTCAATATTTATGAGCCGTTCGGCGACAAGAATACCGAGCGATTCCATCTCCTGCGCAAACTGAATAAGGATGGTCTGTTCGTTAACAGGAAGCGCGGATAATCCTTCGCGATTGGACGGTAAATCATGATTGATAATATAATGCATGAGTTCGATAAATTCGCGCGATTGAAATTCGCGAAGCGTTTCGAGGGTCAGGCGCTCGCGGCGATCGCGTGATGCTACCTTCACCTGTACAATCCCGAATATGAGTGCAACGACAAATGAGAGTGCAATCGCCAGATCGGCCATTAACGAGATTGTCTCTTTCGTCATACTGCTCCTGAAGTTTGATGTCCTTTATTAACCTAAAGGTAAACAATTGAGATATGATGAAAGCAGGCTCTCTTTGCAATTCGCGAACTGGCCGGGCATGAACGTTCACTAAGCGCCCGCCCTATTCAGTCCGCAAGGCGGTAACGGGGTTGGCTCTTGCGGATTTCCAGATTTCATAACTCACCGTTAATAGGGTAACCGTTAATAAACCCAGCAAGCTCAGAATAAAAATCATCGGACTTATTGAAACCCGGTATACAAAGCCCTGCAGCCATTTGTCGGCGACAAACCAGGCAACAGGTACAGCTATCAGGCTGGCAATTAAGAATATTTTGAAGAAGATCGACATAAATAAACTGATCACATGTCTGTCCCCGGCCCCCAGCACTTTTCGGATGCCAATTTCCTTGGTACGCTGTTCCGCGGTATAGGAGGCCAAACTGAATACGCCCAGCACGGTTATTAAAATAGCGAGTACCGCAAATACTTTTGCCAGGGATGAAACCGTGCTTTCGGTTAAATACATCCGGTTAAATTCATCGCTCACAAACCAATGATCAAAACCTGCACCCGGAAATGCGGCTTTCCATTTTTTTTCAATGGAGGCAATTTTCTCCTGGAATTTTCCGGCAGGTAATTTTATGTAAGTGATTTTGTCAACCTGGTCGAGATGCGGATTGAGTATTAATGGTTCAATCGGTTGATGCATGGACCGGAAAGGAAAATCTTTTACTACCCCGATTACGCGGTAAAGTCTCCCGCTATCCCTGGTATCCTTAACCGTAGTGCCCATTACTTTTTCGACGGGTTGGTTTAATGCTTTTAATGCGGCTTCATTCAGAATAAGAGAATTACTGTCATTCAGGTTCCCGAGTTGAAAATCACGGCCGGCAATGATATCCAGATGAAATGTTTTTGGAAAATCAAATTCCACACTCAGCTGGTTCCATTGCAAATCCTTATCCCCCAGTGCAGGAAACTTATAGGTTCTTCCTATGAATCCAAAATAGTCCAGTCTGGGTAAATGATTGGCCATGGTTACGTGCTCTATTTGCGGATCTTCCAGCACCGAACGTTTAAACGATTCAAACCGTTCCTGCTGGGCAATCCCGCCAAAACGGATCGCGAGCAGCTGACTGCCCTGCTCATTCAATTTGGTTGTTTTTAATTGATCCATTTGTTGAATTACCACCAAAGTATAAATGATTAGACCCAGCGAGACGGTATATTGGATAGTGACCAGGCTTTTCCGCAGAAATTCCGCACCCTTACCCTTAACGATCTGCCCCTTTAAAACTTTCACCGGCTGAAAGGCTGATAAATACAACGCGGGATAAAACCCGGCGATAAAAGACATAAAGAGTACGATGGCGCCGATTATGCCTATCATGTATGGATCCAACAAGGATCCCATGGTAAACGATTTATGCGCCACCTGGTTAAACGGATGGAGAAAGAAAAATACCAGCAGCACAGACATCCCCAGGGCACATAAAGTCATTAGAAAAGACTCAAGAAAAAACTGGGTGGCGATTTCGTAACGCCTGCTTCCAAATGATTTTCGCAGACCTACTTCCTTGGCCCTTTTTACCGAACGGGCAGTGGCCAGGTTGGTATAGTTAATGCAGGCAATAATCATAATCATGATGGCAATAATACTAAAGATGCTGAGATAAACCCTGTCTCCATGGGTATTCGAATTGTCCTCCCATAGATTTTTTGAGTCGAAATGTATGTCTGCCAGCCTGATCGTGAAACTGCCAAATTTTGTGCCGCTGGGAGCGGCTCCCGGACTGGATTGCAGCATTTGATTTGCCAGCCTGTTTAATACTACAACGATCTGTTTTATATCAGCGCCTGGCTTCAGCACCACATAACTTTCAAAAAACTCTGTAAACTGACTAAACCGCGTCCCTTCCAGGTATTCAGCATAATGTTCACCATAGACACTGTGTAGCGCGTTTATATTTATTATATAGTCCGGTTTAAAATGTGAATTAGCCGGGTAATCCCTGTAAATTCCGGTAACTACCACGTCAATCTCCTTCCCGTTTGTAGCAAATAAATGTTTCAGGGAAATTACCTTACCGATCGGGTCTTCATTTCCAAATAACTTGTGGGCACCGGTTTCGCTGATCACAATCGTGTTGAAACTTTCGAACATTTTTTGCCTGTTTCCCTTCAGTAAATCGAAATAGAGCACCTGATAAAAACCAGGTTCCGCCCATACAATTTTTTCGGTAAGTACAATCTTATCTTTTTGTTTATAATTAAGTGAAGTCGGATAACCAACATTATCAACCCGAAGAGTTTGGAGCACTTCGCTGCGGTTATCTTTCAGGTATCGCATAAAAATACCGGGAGCGACCGTATTCTCAAAACGCTGGCCGTCCGGATTAATAAAAGTGGTACCGATACGGTAGGTATCCTTATAATAAGGTTGCATGGTATCATACCCTAGTTCATCACTTACATATAAAAAAATGAGGATCGCACTCGCCAATCCGAGGGCAAGTCCAAAAATATTCAATAATGAAAATAGTTTCTGGCGTCTGAAATTGCGAAGGGTAATCAGAATGTAATTCCGGAACATGGATAAATATTTTTAGAAGTAAAAAAATAGTTTATCTCCCCATGTAAATAATATACTTCCCTATAGGCGGACGAAAATTTCAGGCGTACTTTACCTTTCAATATAGTATCATGAACTATATGGCCCGGATGCACTGTCTATTGATTATAGAGGGCCGTGATTCAGCAGGTTCGACTGGGTCTGTCACTAATGGGGGCGAATAAAAACCCCACCGACACCTGAGAATCGAAAATCACAGCAACATAAAAGTTCCATAAAACTTCTCAGGAATACAAACCATTTATGATAAACGGTCATTTTAATCTGCCAACCACCTTAATGCATCCGTAGATCGGAGATCGGATGGTAACGGCTTCCCAATTTTTTTCATTTATCTTCAACCGGCAAACCAATACGACCCCGATGCAACATTTGATTACAGTCCTTTTTGTTATATTTCTAAGTGGACCGGCCAGTGCCCAGCATAATCAGGAGCCGGTTTTCCCGGCAGGGGATCTCAGTATTCATTGGGAGGCCATTCAGAACGACTATCAAAATAAACCTGTTTCCCTGAATGCCATTACCATTACAAATAACGGTTTGATTGAATTCCCGGGATCCGGCTGGAAAATGTATTTCAATTCTGCGCGACTCATGGTTCCTGCCGCCTTGAGTGGTAATGCCAGGATCGACCTGATGAACGGTGATCTGTTCAGCCTGACACCGACAGTCAGTTTTCCTGCATTGAAACCTGGTACCTCAGTTCGCATCGAATATGTGGCTGGTGAGCCGGTGGTGAACATAACCGATGGGCCGGAAGGATTCTATCTGGTTTGGGATGCAAATCCGGATAAGGGATATTCAACAGGGGCTTTTACCATTCATCCGTTTAAGCCAGTTTATAAGGGGTTGATCACCCCGGCGATCATCTACGATCAAAACAAAATGATCTGGGATATACCAATAGAAAAGCTGACCAAAATATTTCCAACACCGGTAAGTTACCAGGAAAACGCCGGATATTTCATCCTCAGCAATTCAACGCGCCTGATTTCGGATGACAGGTTCAGGCAGGAAAAAGAAGGATTGGCTGGCAGTCTGGAAACCCTTCTGGGTAAAAAGATTGTCGCGGGAACTTCAGGAAATACCATTAGCCTGGAATATAAAGGAGGATTGTCCGCCGAAGCTTATGAGCTGGAGGTGAATCCGGCTACCCTGGTGATCAGGGCCTCCGCTTCCGCAGGAATTTTTTATGGAATTCAATCCTTAAAAACATTATTCCCGCCAGCTGCCTGGGCCAGGACCCAAAAATCAATTCAGATATCCGCTGTCCTCGTAAAAGACGAACCTCGTTTTAGCTACCGGGCTTTTATGCTCGATGTTGGCCGGAACTTCCAGCCCAAAAAAGATATTCTGAAACTGCTCGACGTCATGGCGCTTTATAAATTGAACGTTTTCCATTTTCATTTGACAGAAGATGAAGGCTGGAGACTGGAGTTGCCTTCCCTGCCTGAATTAACAACCGTAGGTTCTCAGCGCGGACATACACTCGACAGCAAACATTTTTTACCCCCTTCCCACGGATCAGGACCGGATACCGGTAAAATTCCCGGAAGTGGTTTTTATAACAGGGCAGATTTTATTGAAATCCTGCGATATGCCAATGAACGACATATCATGGTATTGCCGGAAATCGAAACACCGGGCCATGCCAGGGCCGCCATTAAATCGATGAATGCCCGGTATGATCGATTGATGAAAGAAGGTAAAAAGGAGGATGCGGAGCGTTACCTCCTCTATGACCCCAATGATCAGTCGAAATATAGCACCAACCAGTATTGGAATGATGATATCATGGATCCTTCCCTCCCATCGACCTATCATTTTATAGAAACGGTGATCAATGATATAGTGGCCATTTATAAAGAAGCAGGTGTTCCATTAAAGAGCATTCATTTCGGCGGTGACGAAGTACCGGCGCATGTATGGGAAAAGTCCCCGGCCTTTTTGACCCTGGTAGCAAGCCATCCCGAAATCAAAAGCACCAATGATCTCTGGTATTATTTTTATGGGCGGATAAATCAAATGGTCAAAGCCAGAGGACTCTACCTCTCCGGATGGGAAGAGATGGGATTGCGTAAAACCGCGCTGGACGGGAATTCGATGTATCTACCAAATCCTGATTTTGAGCCAGAACACCTGCAAACAGAGGTATGGAACAATACGCTGGGGGGAGGAAATGAAGATCTTGCATACAAACTCGCCAATGGAGGATATCAGGTGGTGCTCACCTGTGTTACCCATCTTTATTTCGATATGGCCCACTATAAATCATTTGAGGAGCCGGGATATTATTGGGGAGCGTTCACGGATATTGATAAGCCATTTTCATTTATTCCTTTCGATTATTTTAAAAATTCAAACGTCGATAAGGATGGGCTTCCGTTAAACAGGAATATTTTTATCGGTAAACAGAGACTGACGGATTATGGGAAAAGTAATATTGTGGGTTTGCAAAGTGCCGTGTGGGGCGAAAATATCAAGACGCAGGAACGGTTTGAATACATGCTGCTTCCCAACCTGCTGGGCTTTGCAGAAAGAGCCTGGGCCAAGGACCCCGCGTGGGCAACCGCCACGGATACCAGTCAAAGCAGATTACAATATGCAGAAGCATGGTCCCTTTTTGTAAACGTTTTAGGAAAAAGAGAGTTACCCATGCTGGATTATTACCTGGGTGGATATGGTTACCGGATACCGAAACCCGGGCTTGTATCGGCTGACGGACGTTATGCTGTCAACATCCAGTTCCCGGGTATGGTTGTCCGTTATACTTCAGATGGCAGCGATCCCGATTTAAAAAGCAGGGTATACAAAGATCCTGTTCCGGCTGACGGGAAGGGCCTGAAATTCAGGGCCTTTGATACCCGGGGCAGAGGGGGAGCCATTGCTGAAACAGCCAGCAAATAAATTATATGGACAGCGATGTCTATTCCCATCGGAATACTTTAACGGTCACGATCCCGATAATAATCGTCCATCAAAATAGTCATTGCTGCTTTGCTGTTACTGTACCGATCAGGCATATGCGAAGGTTCTTAACAAACTGACTTAAAAAAACAGATAACCAGCCAGGGACCGCAGATCAGTCCCTGATACCGTACATTTTTCTTGTAGTATTCCCCATCAGATTTATTGCCCTTTTTACCGAAAAAATATGATTCATCAGAAAGCTGGCAATCTTATTGGATCCTCCACTGACAAAGGATGGATGGCTTCCCATTTTTGATAAACATTCATCCACTACTTCCCCGGGCAGTTGAGGTTTAGGCGCGAGCATACCGGGCTTTTTGGGTTTCGATTTTATATAATTGGGCGTCAGGGTAGCACCCGCGCAGCATCCGATTACATCCACGCCCTTATTTTTCCATTCATACCAGAGACTTTCTGCGAGTATGCGGTTAAAAGCCTTGGTAGCAGCGTACATGGCGAGGAAACCGGATCCCTGATATCCGGCTAAGGATGACATGAGTACAATGCCTCCCCTTTTTACACTCAGCATCCGGGCTCCAAAATAATGAAGCATCTTCATGGGTGTTAGCATGTTTACTTCAGCCAAATGAATGTGATCCCACACGGGGTTGTCCAAAAATGGACCGATATAAGAGAGGGCCGCATTATAGACCAGGAAATTGATCATCATGTCGCCGATAACATCCCTGATTTGCCCCGTGGCGTCCGGAGCGGCGAGATCACAATGGACAGGCCAGACCTCTATTTGATATTGACCGGACAAATCCCGGGCCATGGAATCGAGATTTTTTTTTGTCCTTGCGACAATAACCAAATCAAATCCTTCCCGGGCAAGGGCGTGTGCGAAAGCAGCTCCCAGTCCTTCCGAAGCGCCGGCTACCAGTGCCACAGGACCATACCTTTCTTTAAAAGTCATACGTGTTGATTCTGATGAGCGTTTACGATGGTTGCAAAAGGATGAATGGAACGCCACATTCGGTATAACACGATTGCAGGAAAGACGACCCAGGCCGCATTGGAAAGAAAAACGCGCCCCAAATGAGGAGACGCATGTTCGCCATTTACCTCTTCAAATAATATGATGGTTACATTCGTAAGCATAACGGAGGCCCAAACGATACTGCCAAAGCGTATCCAATTCCTGCCCTTAAAATATGCATAAATGGCGAAGGCATAAAAAGGACCAAAGAACAGGGAATCGATCCAGATGGTAGCGCGCCACCAGGCTGGCCGGGCCATTACTAAGGGATCAAAATTCCGGCCATACCAATGCACCAGGTCAACAAGCTTTGACGGCGGCCAGGCCGGGTAATCAAAGTGACCGGGATCCGCGATTACCAGCTGTTCCAGGTCAACCATATAGGTGATGAAGAAAAGATTTATAATAAAGAAAATAATAATCGTGATGTCGATGGGACGTTTAGAGAGCGGTAATGGGATTAGCTCCATGAGAAATGAGTAATAAATAATCAAGCTACTGAAAATTAACCAAACAGTCTTCCCGACAGAAAAATCCGGGAGACTCGGTCCATATTCCGCCTAATATTCCTTTTTTACTTTTATAACAGTAGTATCTGTCGTCAGCAGAGGAACCCAATAACCGCCCGAATCAATCCGCGTTTTCGGAAAAGCATTTTGCAATATTGCCCAATCCCCTTTGTTGATATTTGTCTGGAAGAGATATAAAGAATGCAACGATTTTAATCCCTTTATTTGCAAAATACCCTTCAGCGTAACCCTTGTACCCACGAGGTTCAGGTATTGCAGGTTCTGAAGGGATTGAATGGCCTGTAATCCTTTATCGGAAATATTTGTATGCTGCAAACTTAACCAGGTAAGATTTCTCAGTTGGGCGATGGCAGCCATATTGGTATCGCGAATATTTGTAAAACCCAGCTTAAGCCATATCAGCTGTTTTTTTAATGCTGACAGCAATTGAAGATCTTCATCATTGATTAGGGTATCCGTAACAAAATTGGCCTTCAGGTAGTTACTGTTCTGTGCGACGGGCACGATGACCACGCCCCGGTTTTTTAATTTTTCCATCGCGGGAACATCTGCCTTCTCAACTTTTGCTTCCGGGATATCAAATGGTTCCTTTTCTGTAACCGCCGTCTTTTGCAGCGCAAATAACAAAGGGTGTATTTTATCCGGCTGATCGACTTCTTTCACTTTTTTTACAAAACTCGCACCCTGGCTGATCCACCATTGTAACAAAACAATCTGGCTTTCAGATGGCTGTGTCTTCTCTTTGGGTGGCATATGATCTTCATTGTCCACCGGGAGCAATAGCCGCTTTATCAACTCACTGCCCCCGGCATTGCCAGGCTCTATCACTTTTCCATCCTTGCCGCCTTTCAACAGCATGATTGAATCATCCATACGCAGTTTCCCCTTCTGCTTGTTTACACCATGACAGGAGTAACATTTGGTTTGCAGGATAGGCCTTACTACATCATGATAAACAAAGGCATCCTGAATATTGGGGACGGGTTTTATGATTGTACTGGCAGCACTGTCTTTTCCAAATACATCTGCCAGCGGTTTTGTGAGGTAGTCTGATCCATGTGTTAACGAACCTCCCAGATGGCCGGTAACAAAAATGAGTAGTAGTAATATAACAGAAAGCATTGTTTTATTAATCGCTAACCGGGGATTCCTGACTTTCCCGTACAACAACAAGGAAAGAAGTGCTACCCCAATTCCCATCCACTGATGCCAGCCCACCAGCGTTTTATCATAATCATCAATATTTGATAAAATGTAACCCGTAATGCAGGACAAAAAGGCTGCTGCCACACCACAGAGTAACACAACAGGAACAGCCTGCTGAACAGCTTTATATTTTTCTTTATGAGATAACCATTGTAAGAATAAACCTGTTAGTAAAATACCAATAGGCAGATGCACCAGCAACGGATGAAAATGACCGATAAATTCCGGGATGGATAACAGCACTAAAAATATTTTAAGCCTGGTAACGACTCCTGATTAATTGCATCATATATGCGTTAACAGCCCATTGATCTGCCAGGGGTTGCCGGGTATAAGGCAGTGTGGGCATATAATCCGGCGGCCCAAATTCAGTTAAAACGGTGAGTATTTCGCCTTTTTGTTTTTTTATTTCGACGACCTTATCCCACCAGGCAAAATGTGCTTTTACGGCATGGTCCCATTCAGGCGCCCGCGGATCATTCACCTGTGGGCCTTCGGCGTGACCGATCCGGGCATGAATATGATCCACCCTTTTCAAAGTCATATCCACCGTTTCCTGCTGGTCCTCTAATAAACTTTCATGCACATTACACCAGTGAGACACGTCGAACGTGATACGCAGCTCAGGAATGGTCTCCATATAATGCCTGGCAACGGGCGACGCAAATAATAATCTGGAGCGGTGGGTTTCATGGCAGATTTTAAGGCCCGTGGATTTTGCCAAAGCAGTCGTGTGATCAATAAATGTTTTGCCTTGTTCGTAAGAAAAATAGTCCCTTCCTGAATGACAATTGATATACAGTGGCCGTTGCAGGGTTTCTTTTGCGGCACCATCCACCATCTGGACAAACTGATCAAAGTGCTTTTGATAATTACTATCCGAACCGGCGCATAAAAAGCCAACCTCCAGATCATGGTTTTTTAATGAAGCAAATAATTCATCCTGCTCCTTCTTTTCCAGGGGCCACCAGATCTCTATTCCATCATATCCTTCTTTTTTTGCTTTCGCGCAATAGTTGTCCAGTGTTCCGGGGAAACCCCAATTCGTGGCGAGCAGTTTCAGTTTAAAATTATTGTCCATACTCAGGTTTGGTATAGTTGAAGAAGCCATGACTTCCAAAGATGAAAGTTGGAGCGCAGTGGTTGCGGATCCGACGGTTTGTAAAAAATTTCTACGATTCAAAATATATTGATTACTTATTATGAACCTGCCAATTCGGTCAGGCAAGAATATCCTCAATAACCTTTCCTCTCGTATCCGTTAGTCTGAAAGGCCTTCCCTGAAATTGATAAGTAAATTTTTCATGATCAAATCCAAGCTGGTTGAGAATGGTTGCCTGTACGTCAAAAGGTTCTACTTTTCCACTGATGGCGCTATACCCGATTTCATCCGTTTCCCCATAGCTGAATCCTTTCTTGATACCTGCACCCGCCATCCAAATGGTAAACGCTTCGGTGTGATGATCTCTACCCTTGAAAGGCATCTTTTTCCCTTCCCGGTTTTCCATCATCGGCGTGCGGCCAAATTCGCCGCCCCACACCACTAATGTTTCATCCAATAAACCCCGTTGTTTCAAATCCAATATTAAAGCGGTGATAGATTTATCTACCTCCCTGCATTTATTGATAAACCCGATATCAATGGCAAGACTGGCCTCGGACCCATGACTATCCCAGCCCCAGTCGAACAGCTGTACGAAGCGGACCCCTTTTTCCACTAATTTCCTTGCCAGCAAAACATTGTTTGCAAAACAGGCATGGCCGGGTTTCGTGCCATACATATCATGAATATACTGTGGCTCGTTATTAATATTCATTACTTCCGGAGCGGAAATCTGCATCTTGTAGGCCATTTCGTATTGCGAAATGCGGGATAAAATTTCAGGGTCCTGATAAGCTGCGTACTCCTGTTGGTTGACTTCATTGATCGCATCAATGGAAACTTTGCGCAAATCCCTGTTCATCCCGTCAGGGTCATTCATGAATAGTACCGGGCTGCCTTCGCTCCTGCATTGCACGCCCTGGTATACACTCGGAAGAAACCCGCTTCCCCACACGCTTTTCCCAGCATCCGGTGTCTTACCCCCGCTCGTTAATACAACAAACCCGGGCAGGTTTTGATTCTCTGTTCCTAAACCATAGGTTACCCATGATCCTAAACTTGGCCGGCCCAGTCTTGGAGAACCCGTATGCACCATCAATTGTGCCGGCGCGTGATTAAACTGGTCGGTGGTGACCGCTTTTAAAAAACTTAATTCATCAACGATCGTAGACAGATGCGGCATATGTTCGCTAACCCAGGCGCCGCTTTGGCCATGTTGTGCAAACTTAGCCTGAGGTCCCAGCATCTTGGGCACACCCCGTATAAATGCAAAACGTTTTCCTTCCAACAAAGATTTCGGACAATCCTGCCCGTCCATTTTCATCAGCTCCGGCTTATAATCAAATAACTCCAGCTGGGATGGTGCGCCGGCCATATGTAAATAGATTACGCTGGTTGCCTTACCCGGAAAGGGGGGCAGCTTGGGCATCAACGGATGCGCAGGATCAAATACTATTCCATTACCAGGAGTACTGCTGCTGCAACTTCCCAGGAATGAACCCAATGCCAGTGCACCTAAACCCATGGCGCTTTCCTTTAAGAAATGCCGGCGGGTGTGCATACGCATCACAGCCTGTTCCGCCTCCTGCAGTAACCGCTGATTAAGTGATTCTCTTTGTGTCATGCTGACTACTATTTTTCAGTTACCCTTGTTACCAGCTGTTGTGTTACGAGACGCTGCTAGTTTTTTGTCAACACTTCATCCAGATTCAGGATGGCATTCGCAACGACCGTCAAAGCAGCTGTTTCTGCCTTATCATCACCGTTTTTTCCACCCATCATCTCCCGGGTTTTGTCTGCATCATTATTGAATTGACCGTATGCTATATAATATAACTTCAACAATGCCTGTAAACTTTTTTCATCGATTGTATGAATGGTTGCCCATTGATATCCTACTTCAATCTGCCGCCGCGTATCACTTCCCGATTCGGTTTGCATGCGTCGCGCAAAATGTCTTGCCATGTCAACATACGCCGAATCATTCAAGGTGGTGAGCGCTTGCAACGGCGTGTTCGTACGTATCCGGCGGACCGTGCAAACTTCGCGTGATATGCCGTCAAACGTAATCATGGAAGGATATGCCGCCGAACGTTTCCAGTACGTGTATAGTGCGCGCCGATACTGCTGCTGTCCTTTACTTTGTTGCCAGTCCTTACCATTCCAGGGAGAGAGCCAGATTCCTTTGGGCTGCCAGGGGTATACACTGGGTCCGTACATCGAATCAGATAATTCGCCACTGATAGACAACGCCTGATCTCGAACCTGTTCTGCCGACAATCGTACCCTGGCACCCCGTGCATAGTATTTATTGTATGGATCTTTTTGCAGTGACACAGATGATATTTTAGAATCCTGCTGATAAGTAGAACTCATCAGTATGGTTCGAATTAATTTTTTTACGCTCCAGTTGTCGTCATTCATAAATTGATAACTCAACCAGTCAAGTAATTCAGGATGCGTGGGAAGAACACCTTGTGAGCCCAGGTCTTCCAAAGTTTCTGCAAGACCCGTCCCGAAAAGTTGTTCCCATACCCGGTTCACCATTGTTCTTGCTGTCAGTGGATTTTGTTTGGAAGTTAACCACATGGCCAGTCCCATACGGTTGCGTGGTGCATTGGAAGGGAATGGGTTCAATGATTGGGGAACATCAGGTGTCACTTCGTTTCCTTTCACCAGCCAGTTGCCCCGTTCAAATACATAGGAGGCGCGGTGCATGTAGGGTGGATTGTCCATCATCACGGGCGTTGTGGGAACGTCAGCTGTATACAGTTGCTGGTATTTCTTTTTTATTTCCCCATATCCCGGTTTGTCTTTGCCGGGCAACTCTTCTGTAAAATAAAACCAGTCACAGATTGCTCCATTGTCTTCGGGTTTTTTTAAATTAGGGTTGCTGTAGGTAAAATACAGATCATGCATTCCAGGATGAACGGATATCCTGGTTTGTGTGATCACCCAATCATCTTTTGTCTTTGCCAAAGGTATTGTTGCGATCATGGCTCCTGTTGGAGAATCCACATGAATTTGCCAAATGCCACCGGAAGCAAATGCCTGATAGCGAAATATGAGCTGATCTTTTTTCTGAAGGTCCACATTTTTTAAACGGCATTGTGCGTGATCGCGGAAGGCAAGCCATTTTGTATCGCTCAGTTCACTATTGATAAAACTGTCGCAGGTCAATGAATTATAGGCAGGCTGCCATGTTTTCAAAAATGTATAAACCTCTCTTGCTTTCTCTGCTGATACATTTTTTTTCAACCAGGATACCACAAGGAATAATTGCTGTTGCAGGGAATCCTTGTAGCTGCGAAGCAAAGGATAGTCGGCCTCGGTATCTTCATCCCGGGTATCATTAAAGAACGCCATGAACTTATAATAATCATCATGTTTAAAAGGATCATACGGATGGCTGTGGCACTGCACGCATCCAAATGTTGTACCCATGATGGCCTGCCAGGTCGTATTCACCCGGTCAAGAACGGCCGCCGTTCTGAACTCTTCATTATCCGTACCCCCTTCATCATTCGTCATCGTATTCCGGTGAAAGGCCGTGGCGATGTATTGGTCATCAGTCGCATCCGGCAATAAGTCACCGGCTATTTGTTCGGTTAAAAACTGATTATACGGTTTGTCGTCATTAAATGCATGTATGAGCCAGTCGCGGTATTTCCAGATGGACCGGCTGTCATCGCGCTCATACCCTTTCGTGTCAGCATACCGGGCAAGATCGAGCCACATAGAAGTCCATTTTTCACCATAATGCGGCGAAGCGAGTAATGAATCAACCAGATCTGCGTATGCCTGTCCGCTACTGTCGTTTAAATATCTATTCGCAATATTTTTACTTGCCGGCAATCCTGTAATATCTAAACTTACCCTGCGCAACAAGGTTTGTTTGTCAGCCCGCGGAGAAGGTTTTAAATCCCGTTCATTAAATTTTTGTTCGATAAAATGATCCACTTCATTTTCTGCCCAGGCACTTTTTTTATCGATCAGCCCAAAAAAAGTTTTAGGCTGTGGCACAGGGACCGTTTTCACCGAAACATAGGACCAGTGCTCACCCCAGGCCGCCCCTTCTTTTATCCATCTCGTCAGGATTTGAATATCCTCTTTATTTAAGGGATCATGTTTGTAGGGCATTCGTTCTTCGGGATCATGGAGCGAGATGCGCCTTATCATTTCACTATGATCAGGATCACCAGGGATAATGGCGTGCTTGCCTGATTTTAATGTTGTCAGGGCCTCTTCACGAAATAATAAACTGAATCCGCCCTTTTGCCGTACTCCGCCGTGGCATGTGATACAATTCCTGTTGAGGATCGGTTTTACCTGTGTAGTAAAATCAACTGGCTTTTGGCGGATGCTGATCATGAATATCAACACGGCCATCACCAGAATGGATATTGTCAACAAAATTTTTTTCATTTGCGGCCCCCTTGAAAATTTCAATCCGGCCAGCCTCTGGCAGCCAACCCCTCCCCAGCCATCTTATCGGATCATTATTCGGTATAATGCGGTTCGACCTGTAAAATACAACGTTTTATCAGTAAGTTCAGTGATAGAAAGGGTCGACGGGCGTTCGGGAACCCGGATCAATTGCATTTGGTTTCCATTTGCATCAAATCTGTAAATTTCGCCGTCCGCAACCCAGATATTTCCCTGCTTATCGGAAATGGAATTGAATTCTCCTTTTTCAACAAAATATCTCAAATTCGAAAGATAACCCCGTGCGTCTACATCGCATTTTACGGTCCGTTTGTCATACTCGTCCACAGAAATCATGGTTTTCCCCGGAAAAGCTTCAACCAGCGCACAGGATCTTGCCAGGTCATAACATATGGGGATGATGGTCTGGCGATCCGGTGCCACCCAGCACCTATCGTTTCTGACAAGAGATATTTTATCAAAATCATGAGAGTCGCGCCATCGGTTTGAAGGGTACAGCGCCTTATAAAGGCCCGTTACCGATCCCATCGGAATCTTGTCGAGGATTTGAATGGACCCTTCGGGGTTTTCAGGATCGACAGCATATACCCAGGTTGCAAAACCTGAGTTTCCCCAGGCGCTAAAAGAAGTGCCATTGGCATCCGGGGGATTTTCAAAGTGTTCTTCCTTGCCATTGACCAGGAAACCGGGTTGCGGATTATACCGGAATACGACGAGCAGATTATCTTTTGAATCGCATCCCAGTGAAAGGGGTTCCCAGGGGAAGTCGGCCAATAGCTGAAGCGACCGGGTCGCGGCGGACCATTTGTAAATTCGTTTCATTCGCTGCTCCGCAAAATACAGGTTGCCTTTTGAGTCATTGCACAGGCCAATCGCAAACTCGAATCCTTTCGCCAGAAGTTGTACCCGGTCCGAAGCTGTGTCAGAAGCCTGTTTTTTTGTGTTTCCGCTGATGAATAAGCGCGCCAGTTCGGTAGGCCGAACTTCGATACCCGTATTGATATCATAGAGCGGATTATCGGTGGTATATTTTATCTGGCTATAATTATGAATATTCAGCAACTCCACATGGCTGCAATCCCAACTACGTATGGCATAGGGGTAAGGCACTTTCATCCGGATTACCCGAAACAGGTAGAGATTGGCAAACATCATGTCCCTGCAGGTTTCTATTTCCAATGGCTGGCACTCAGAACTCTCCTGGCTTTCTTCCTCCAGCTGAAGCGCATATACGTCCCAGTTAGATACCTGATTAAACCGCACTTCATTCCGGACATGGTGTTCGACCGACAAGGCGTAAATTCTTCCGCGGGTGGTTGTATGGTCCGCATAAAATCCCGAACTCGCATAGGTGCTGGCGGACCATATATTTTTAAAGACCCCGCCTCCATTATTTGTTACCCATAAACTCCAGTATTGCGTATCCCAGGCGGGATCTGATCTTTCATTGGTACGCCGGTCAGGTTGTTTTCTTTCCTCCCATTTCCAGTTGAGTTTAGGACCCGGACTCATCGTACCGTGACCGCCGATAAATTTCACATCATCGATCATAGAATTTTCTCCGGCCATCCATTTACAGGCCACGGCCCGATAGTTATTTCGTGCGGTATAGAGGCCGATACCTGTTAAAATATTCGTGCCTCCTGCCGGTGCCTCCAGCATGGCGACCGGGTTGCCAAAACCACCAAAGGCCGGCGCATCTTCGGCCAGGGCAAAATGGGTTGCCAGGGGATGCAGACCAATTAAAATGGTATTTGGTTTTAATTTCAGGGTTTCAGAAATTCTGTATGAACCCTGCGGCACATAAATAACCCGGTGTTTATTGATTGCTTCCTGGATCGCGTGGGTATCATCGGTTGAACCGTCTCCAACTGCTCCCTCCGTTTTCAGATTTACCCATTCGGACATCGGGGGAAGTGCGGGGATATCACTGGCAACCGGTGCCGGCATTTTTTGCAAAGGAACGGCTTCATAAATCGTCTTATGAACTGCCTCCTTATCCAGATCATCCATCTGAAGGCCATATATTAGCCGGTTTACTGCGTACATTTCTCCCGGCGCCTTTAAAAGACTATCCGCTTTTTCATAGCTTATCAGGAAGGGTACTTTCCGGCAAACGAGATTTCGGATGTTGAGCTGCATATTCGGGTTACCCTCATCGCTGGTCCAGATTGCGGGTCCTTTAATATTTTCAAACAGGCAATCCTGCATCATGATTTTTTCCCAGTAGTTCCGGTCCACCTGCAGTACGGATTCCGTATTTTTTACATGCATTCTGACAATGGTAAACCCGGCCTGCTGGGTTTTTATTGCCATTTTCCTTTGCCCCTCAAAATAAGTATCCAGCATCATGATCTGCCATCCGGGAGAAGTTTTGGTTGTATAGATCCCATATTCCCCCCCGAAAAATTGTACATCTTCAATCATGTTCCCTACATCAAAAATTCCTGCTTTCGCTTCGCCTATCCCGATATTACAATGTGATATAAAACTATGCTGGGCAAAATGGGTTCTGAGTGCAACAGCCGCGGGGTTTCCATCTTCTATCTTAAGATCAATATTGGATAATGCGCTATAAAAAGTTCCTGCACTTGCATCATGAACCGCTCCGGTAGAGTCCATCATACTACTGGTAAACCAAAATATGTATGCGGACCCGCCTTTGTCTTTGAGATTTTCCTGTTGAAATCCCGGTGAATTTTTCTTTAATACAATCAGGGGCCGGTGTTTTCCGTAACCGATCAGACGTATGGCAGCCGGCACGTAGATCGTCCTCGATATCGTATATATTCCTTCCGGGATGAAAAGAATACCAAAATTCCTTTCTTTTTTTAACTGATTAATGGCTGATTGCAATTGATCAGATACGTCTTCCCGGCCGTCGGTTTGAATATTAAAATTAGCGGCTGTGAAATAGATTGCGGCAGGATCCTCTATCTTTTGAGTATATATGGAATTCCCAGGTTTAAATTGGCCAAAAACATCAATACAGCAGACTTTCAAAAAACAAATCGTCAAAAATATCCTTCTTATTTTTACCATGAAAGGAATTTATTGATTCATTCACATGATAAATATATCGAGTTTCATTTATTTCCTTTGATTACACGCGGTCAGCCTCAGTTATGCACCCTTCTCAATTCATCTTCCGCACCGGTTGACCGCTCTCTTTTCCCGTTCAAAGCATTGTTGCCGAAATTGTGCGTATAAGTAAGTTTGTAAGAAACCAGACCAAAATTAAAGGTCCGGTTTACAACAGCACCAGTGACTGGCAATGTTTCACCAAATCGCCAGTACCCCCCGGAGTTGAATATATCATTAGCCGCAAAACGTAAAAGATCCCTTTTGTTACCCAGTTTTTTTTGCAACCCGGCGTCAAGCCTGTAAATGGGCTCACGTTTCGCTGTACCCATATAGCCGGCAGAAGAATAAAATCCGGTTATCTCAACCGAGAAATCCCCGGGCAACGAAAATCGTTGTGTCGAATTAAGGCTGTAATCGAAATACTGCAATTGAACCCGCGCCTGATCATAAGCTGTATTTATCTGACGCCAGTTACCGCTGATATTATTTTGCATACTCCACCATCCGGACACTACGAATGGAAGCGAAAAACTGGCGGTCAGGTAGTCCTCATATTTAAAATTTCTTGCGGATAGATATACAACGCCCGTTACCGTGTCCACTCTTTGTGTTTGAAAATAAAAATTGTCGATGGTATTGGTTTCATGAGTATAACTTATCGTGAAATTATAATTTTTAAACCCATAACCCGCCTGCAGGATATTGGCGATCGCCGGCTGCAGCGCCGGGTTCCCTGAGAAAAATGTTTTAGGATCAAAAAAAACAGTAAAAGGAGCCAGGTCGTTAAAAGTAGGCCGGGTAATGCGCCTGCTGTACGAAAAATTTATACTATTATCTTTATTAAACTTTTCTGAAATAAGAAATGTTGGAAACAATTGTCCATATTTCCTGTCTACAATATCAGCCGTTTTTGCCGTGCCCAGGTTGGAGGATGTATATTCATACCGCAACCCGGCAGTCACCGATATTTTACGGTTCGGGATCATGGTAAATGAAGTATAAACCGCTCCTATATTTTCTTTCAGTAAATAATTGGCAGAAAGGCTGGTGTCAGGAATCCATATACCCTGATTGAGATGATCTACGCTGACATCATTCGTAAATGTTGAGAAAGATGCTTTTGCACCGGCCTCCATGGTTATATTCTTCCCTACCGGCGTGGAGTAGTCAGACGAAAAAACCCAGAAATGGATAGGTGTGATCTTGCCGCTTCTTAAATCCTCATGATACAGAAACTGTTTTGTCTTATTATAATAATCGGTCGAATATGAATTCGGGTTATCATCCTTATAATAAATATAATTCGCATCCAGATAAATAATCTTATGGGGTTTGAATGTATGTTGAAAATTGAAGTTTGCCATGATATTTTGCCACAGATTCAGTTCGGGATCATCCACAGTGGATATAAGGCTATCCGGCAAATGGTTATGACTGATGATCGCTCCATTGTGCGCGATCATGGACCACCGGCTATAATATCCGCTCAGTAAGGCACCCAGGATGGTTGCAGAATCCAACTGGTAGTCTATACCCAGTCTGGCATTTTGAACCTCTTGTATGGCATCCCGGTTTGAGAAGGAAGTATCTGTATTCAAATTTCCATCCCGGCTAAACTGGGTGTTGCTCCTGCTTGGCTGATCGTAGTGATCGTGATTAAAGGAGTAATTGCCATACAGATTTATTTTGGCGCTCCGGTAATTAAAATTCGTGCCTGCCGCTCCTGCCGGCGCACTACCATAACCGGCAGTCAGGAAATAAGAACCGTTGAAGCCTGCATTAGGATTATTGATGAGTACGACATTAATATAGCCTCCATTTCCCGCTGCATCGTATTTCGCAGGGGGTGTGGTGATCAGTTCGATCTTATCAATATTGCCAGCCGGTATAGCTGCCAGGAATTGAACCAGGGCATCCATCGGCATGTAACTTATCTTGCCGTTTATCATTACCGAAACGCCGGTTTTTCCATTAATCGCAATGCTGCTGTTCTGCCTGTTTACGGTCACGCCAGGTGATTTCTCCAGGACATCCAGGGCAGAACCTCCTGCATCTGTAATGCTATTTTTTACATTGATCACCAGCCGGTCGGTCTTTTGTTCAATCATTGGTTTTTTAACGGTTACCGTTACATCCTTTAATTGCGCACCAGAACCCCTAAAAAAAAGTATTCCCTGATCTATTATGTCGCTGCCTGACTGAACCTCAAATACTTTTGTAAATACCCGTCCCATTCCCGTAAATGATGCTGATATAAAATATCTTCCTTCATTTATCCCATAAAAAAAATATTTTCCGGTGGAATCTGAAATCATTTCTTTCACCGTGGAAGAATCAGGCGATTTTAATAACTGAACACTGGCATTTTGAACAGTCCAGCCACCCGGATCCTTAATTATTCCCTTAATCGTGCTGTTTTGAGCAGATGCCCGGTGAAAAAGGCATATTATAAAAATGAAAAGCCAGGTGATACGAAGGGTACTCATTAAATTTCTCATGATCGGCTAAGGATTGAACAACTTTTGTTTTCGGGCAGACAAAATTAGAAACATGTCGGACTTTAGAATGTCGCGGTTTCCTATCGGCAACCATCTTTTATCCAACGGACATCAAACAAATACTTTTAAGTGAAAGACGAAATGGAGTGATAACCGGTGTCACATTTTCTTACCGATAAAAAGGAGGAGATGGTTTTGCAAGAAATAAAATCCATCGGCGATCAGGAAAGGTTGCAATGCTTCTGCGATGGTCTCTTCAACAGTTTGCTTATTACTATAGTTCATTGCGGCAGCGGCGGGTCCTGTTCCTATAAAACCTCTCACACCATCACCCAAATTGTTATAAAGAAAAGGGCAGGAGACCCTGGTTTTATAGATGGGCATCAAATCGGTACGCTCAAAATGGTTCTCAATCATTCCTTCTGCTGATAGTACAAATGGATCGGGTCTTCGCCGGGGATATGAAGGCAATAAGGCTCCGATTGATTTTAGTACATATGCGGCGTCGCTGCTTTCCGGTTTGTCCCAAATGCCAAGAACCATCCAGCCTCCCGGCTTTAGCACTCTTTTTGCTTCTCCCAGCACTTTTTCGAAATTTCCGGTATACTGGAAAGAATTGAAGCCGGTAACCACATCAAAACTATTGTCTAAAAAAGGCAAAGCTTCGAGATCTTCCTCCAGAAAACTGTTTTGAGGATTACGACACCTTGCTATTTCCAGCAAACCAGGAGAAGCATCGACTCCGATCACCTCGGCACCTGTTTCAATAGCCAGGTTACTGAAAAGGCCGGCCCCACAACCGGCATCCAGCAATGAATGCCTTTTGGTCAGTGCCAATTGCTTCAGCGCTTTTTTATACATGGGTAAAAACCAGGGCTCATAATGCCGCGCCCAATATTGGGGCGCAACACTCAACAACTTCCCCTGAATTGCTTTTGTGCTCATTTGGATAAGATTTAATTATTCAGTGCACAAAAGTAATCAGGTGATTACCGTGAGCTATTGCTCAAAAGTCCAGAGATATGACTGATCAGTTCAAACGGCCGTTTGAAGTTTTATCGATGCAGGAGAAGCGCCGAAACGCTGACGGAAGGATCGGCTGAAATGCGAGGCACTCTCAAATCCACTTTCAAAAGCCGCCTCGCTGACTGTTTTGCCCATATTGCTGAGGAGGTGAAGGGCATGACTTAACCTTTTTTCCAATAACCATTTTCCGGGAGAAATTTTATAAAGCCGTAGAAAATCCCTTTTAAATGCAGATAAACTCCGCGAACTTAACCTTGCAAACTCTTCCAGTTTCAGATTAAAACAATAATTGTCATCCATCACTCTTTGCAGGGATGTGCTTTGAGGTTCCTGAAGCAATGAACAGAAATAAGATAATACTTCCCTGTTTGTTGGATTGTCGGCTATGGTAAGAATCAGCTCCCGGAATTTTAGTTCCAGCAGAGACTGGTCGGGTTCGCCATGGGCATCAAAATACGCCAGCATGGACTGAAAAAAAGTTTGTACAGCCGCGTTGTTATCGATGGATATAATCGGTTCATATCTTTTGCCGGATTTGTGAATCGGGGTTGATTTTCTTTTCAACACCTCACAAATAAATTCATCGGGTACAAAGAAAAGGAAAAAACAAAATTCCGTGTCAAAAAACTGTTCAACTATGCTGGCTCCTTTCCTTACAAACACACAACTACCCTCGCGCAAATCATAAGAGCCATGTGGCGTATGCCAGATCTTCCTCCCTTCCACCACATATATTATGTAGTTATGATGACTCCAGAGATCTTCATATTTGTTTTTAAGCCCGCAGTTAAAAATAGTCAGGAGAGATTCTCCGCAGGAAAACCGGCGGAAACGAACGAGATTGGTGGATATATGAGTGTACAGGTTATACAAGTAATCCGGTTTGAACACATAAAAATATACATATAAAATTTAACTAAATAGAATCCATGCCATTATTTTTACCGAAGGGATAACAAAACCTGCCGATGGGAAATCGATGTAATCAACTGACCACCCGGGATGTATGCTTCTATTTATCCGGTTGGCCAAGCAGATATCCGGATCAGGTGTCAATCAGATTCCCGTGTTTATGTTTGCCAACCCTTTCTAAAAAGGGTTTTATAATTTTTGCGTGGACCAAGAATTATTTCTCAGCGATAAAAACAAGGAAATTATTTTGTAGAAAATGGAAATCGTCGGCCAAACGGAAAGGCTGTAGTGCGACCGCAATAGTCTCTTCAACAATTTGCCTGTTGGTGCCATTTATTGCTGCGGCGGCCGGCCCCGTGCCCATAAAACTTTTTATTCCCTCCGAAAGACTGGTATACAGAAAGGGGCAGGACACCGTGGTTTTGTATATCAGGCTGAATCCAATATTCTCGAAAATACTTTCAATTTTACCATCTTCAGAAAGCGCAAACGGACCCGGAGTGCCCCGGGGAGGGGTAGGCAATAAAGCCCCGATTGATTTCAGAACATGGGTCGCATCGCTTTTTTCCGGCTTGTCCCAAATCGCAACGACCAGTCGGCCGCCAGGCTTTAATACTCTTCCGGCTTCTTTCAGGGCATTTTTGAAATTCCCGGCATATTGGAATGAATTAAATCCGGCAACAACATGGAAACTATCGTCCGCAAAAGGCAACGCCTCCAGGTCCTCTTCCAGGAAATTGTTTTGAGGGTTTCGACGCCTGGCTATTTCCAGCAAACCGGGGGCCGCATCCACACCGATCAACTGCACACCCGTCTCTATGGCCAAATTGCTGAAAAGGCCCGATCCACAGCCCGCATCCAGCAATAAATGCTCCTCAGTCAGTTCCAGGAAATCCAGTACTCTTTTGTACATGGGCAGAAACCAGGGCTCAAAATGTTTTGCCCAGTATTTTGGCGCAATGCTCCACAGCTTTCCTTGTATCGTTTTTGTGCTCATAAAAAGACTTTAGGTTTTATGAACATAAAAGTATACTGATGATACCCGGAAGCCATTACTCAAAAGTCCAGAGATTTGTCTGTCCGGCTCAAACCATACCGTTGCGGCCCGCTATTCAAAACTCATCTGTAAAGGAAACTTTGTCGTTTGATAATCTTAAAATCAAATGTTAACGATCCTGAGCGCGTTGACGAGCCGTCCGGAATAAAATGATTTATATTACCTTCAGATAGTTGTTAGAGTCAAAACCTTAATATTCATTTTTTGAATCTGAAAAGAAGAAATTTCATTCATCTTTCTACATGGCTGGCAGGAAGCATGACAACTGGTTTTCAATCCATCCCGATATCCGGGGAAAATGGCTCTCGGGGTAGAGAACCATTGGATCCCACGACACAGGATATCGTTCCCATAACGCTAAGCGAAAGAAAGGAAAGGGTGGCCAGGGCGCAGCGCCTGCTCATGCAAAATAAAATGGATGCGCTCGTTTTAGAGGGTGGGACCTCGATGGAATATTTTACCGGCATTTCCTGGTGGCCCAGCGAACGCACCATGGTGGCAGTCATTCCGGCAACAGGAGAAATAAAATATGTATGCCCCGGATTTGAAGAAACCCGTTTTCAGGAGTTGATAACCATTGGTAAAAAAATTTACACCTGGCAGGAAGATGAAAGTCCTTTCGGGCAAATCGTGCATGCTTTACATGATGCGGGAATAAGTTCCGGTAAGATCGGTATCGAGGAGCAGCTTCGTTTTTTTATTTTTGATGGAATCAGAAAAGAGGCGCCGCAAATGGAATATGTGACCGGTGATCCGGTTACCATACCCTGCCGGATGATCAAATCAGCTGCCGAACTGGCTTTAATGCAAAAGGCTAATGATATTACGGTTGCTGCGATGAAAAAAGGAATCAGCAACCTGAAGGAAGGGATGTCCCCGGCTGATATTTCATCCGTTATAAACGATGCCCATACCCGGATGGGAGCAGCCCCGGATTTTGCTTTGATTCTTTTTGGTGAAGCTTCAGCCCTTCCGCATGGCAGTATTAAACCACAGCATTTAAGAAGGGGTGATATTGTTCTTATGGATTGCGGTTGTAAGGTTGGCGGCTATTGTTCTGACATCAGCAGAACCATCGTATTCGGAGCTGAACCCACTAAACGGCAGATCGATGTCTGGAACCTGGAACAACAGGCACAGGCTGCCGGATTTACCGCTGCCCGAATTGGCGTTCCCTGCGAACAGGTGGATGCTGCTGCACGCAAAGTAATTACAGGTGCCGGTTTCGGCCCTGGATATAAGCTCCCCGGTTTACCACATCGCACGGGTCATGGCATTGGAATGGACGGTCACGAATGGGGCAATATGGTAAAAGGAAATCAACAGATTTTACAAACCGGCATGTGCTTTAGCATTGAACCCACTATTTCTATTCCAGGCGAATTCGGTGTTCGGCTGGAAGACTGTGCCTACATGACCGAATCAGGTCCGAAATGGTTTTCACAACCCGCTATTTCGATTAATAAACCATTTTTATAACTTCTCATGCCACGGATTACATTTTTTCTTACGTTATTATTGATTGCAAAGACGGGATTAACGCAAAGAACACTTCCCGTGCCATTAAATATTGAGCAGGCGATCCAAAAAGGCAGCCGCACTTTAAACGGACTCCCGGGAAATCGCTACTGGCAGAATAAGGGCGACTATACCATCCGGGTAAGTTTTGATCCCAAAACCCGCCTGGTAAGTGGAACAGAAATGATTACCTATTATAATAACAGCCCCGATACGCTTAAGCAACTTCTGTTTAAACTCTACCCGAATATTTATCAGAGAGGAGCCATACGGGACATGCGGTTTAAGCCAGAGGATTTATCAGATGGGGTTTCCCTGACAAACCTGATGATCGATCTGTCGAGTCATCCTGTCAAAAAAAATCCTGAGGGTACCGAGCTGAAGGTTACCATTTCAAAACTATTACCCGGTCATACCCTGCAGGTTTCTCTCGATTTTTCCTATACGTTGAATTTGGGTTCACATCTCAGGACGGGCGCCATTGACAGCTCGGCTTTTTTTATCGCGTATTTTTTTCCGCGAATCGCGGTATATGATGATATCGATGGATGGAACAATCATCCCTATATTGGCTCCCAGGAGTTTTATAATGATTTCTGCCATTTTACGGTAGACATTACGGTTCCGGATAATTATGTGATATGGGCCACCGGCGATTTGAAAAACAAAGAAGAAGTGCTTGGTCAGAAATATATCGACCGCATATCCGGAGCAGAAAGTAACAATGGGACGGTAACGATAATAGATAGCAGCGATTTGACAGCTGCTGATATTACCCCCCACCATTCTTTCAATACCTGGAAATTTGAAGCCGGTAATGTGACAGATTTTGTTTTTGCCATCAGCAATCACTATCTGTGGAAATCCTCCAGCGTGGAGGTAGATCCGGTCAGCAAACGGAGAACCCGGGTAGACGTGGCGTTCAATCCCACCCACAAAGATTTTTACGAGGTCATTAATTTTGCCCGCGAAACCGTTGACTTCATGAGTTATCGTTTTCCGAAATGGCCCTTCCCTTATCCCCATGAAACGGTTTTTGATGGCCTGGATCAGATGGAATACCCCATGATGGTAAACGACAATCCGCTGAAAAACCGGATGGAATCCGTTTCCCTCACGGATCATGAGATCTTTCACACCATGTTCCCCTTTTATATGGGAACGAATGAAACCAAATACGGATGGATGGACGAAGGGTGGGCAACGATTGGCGAGTGGTTGCTTTCGCCGATGATAGATTCATCTATTGAAGATGATTACGGCATGGAGTCCTACAATAGAAATGCCGGTAAAGAAGTGGACCTGCCCATCATTGCCTTAACCACCCAGCTCAGGGGTGTCGCCTTATTTTTGAATTCATATCCCAAACCAGCGCTCGGTTATTTATATGTAAGAGATATGCTGGGAGATGCCGCGTTTTTTAAGGGCCTGCATTATTATATCAGCCATTGGAACGGCAAACATCCCGTGCCCCTGGACTTTTTTTATTCCATGAATGCCGGTTCCGGAAAAAACCTGGACTGGTTCTGGAAGCGCTGGTTTTATGATGATGGTTATCCCGACCTGGGGTTCGGGTCAGTAAAGAAAATGGGAACCGGATACCAGGTGGAAGTGAAAAACGTGGGGACAAAACCGGTACCGGTAGATCTGACCATTTTTTTCGGGGACAAAACCACCCAAAAGATTCATCGCAATATTTCATGCTGGGAAAAAGGCGACCGGAGCATCCTGTTGAGTTTTTCGACCTCAAAAAAATTGCTGAAAATGGAGTTGGGAAGTTTGTATGTGCCGGATGTTAATAAGACAGATAATGTGTATACATGGTAGGATGCACAAACTCAATTATATATGCACGAAAAAGTTTTCTTAATAACCGGTTCAACGGATGGTGTCGGCAAACTCGCAGCCATTGACATCGCCAGGCAACAAAAGAACTCAATTATTCTTATCCATGGCAGGAACGAAGGGAAACTAAAAAGATCACTCGATGAGATACAACAGCTGAGCGGAAACAGGAACATAGAATCCTATCTGGCGGATTTTTCATCGATGGACGAGGTTCGGGGTCTGGCCACGCAAATTTTATCAAAACATACTTCAATAGATGTCCTGATTAACAATGCCGGAGCCGGCTTCACGGCACCGCAATACGGAAAAGATGGTAGTGAAACGAGATTCGCCGTAAATTACCTGGCTCCATTTTTACTCACCAGGCTCCTGTTGCCTGCATTGCAGGAAGCGGCGCCTTCGCGTATTGTGAACGTGGCGTCGGCAGGCCAGTCGCCGATTCATTTTGACGATATCATGCTGGAAAAAAACTTTGACGGCGTTACCGCTTATACGCAAAGTAAGCTGGCCCTGATCATGTTCACAATAGATCTGGCCGAAGAAGTTCAACAGGAGCATATTACCGTAAACAGCCTTCATCCCGGAACTTACCTCGATACCGGAATGGTCAGGGAGGCTGGAATCAGTCCCCAGGGAACTGCTCAAAGCGGTGCGGATGCAGTAGTCTATCTTGCGATTTCTCCGGATCTGAAAAATGTTACCGGCAAATATTTTAATGTAAAGAAGGAATCGAGGGCGAACGTTCAGGCTTATGATTCCACCGCAAGAAAAAAATTAAAAGCGATCGGCTTGAAACTCACGGGCATTTCATCCCATCCATAACGGGCCGAAATTTATACCAGTTTATTCGCCATTTCCTCGCAGATATAGGACTTTCCCTTAAACACTTCGGTAATCGCTTTAAATATTTCCTCGGGCGGTGAAATTTTTGATAAATATCCCATGGCCCCGCTTTCCATCATCTTCTGGGGATAGTCTGGCTCGATATGAAAGGATAAACCAATGATTTTCACGCCAGGACAATTTTTTCTGATGAACTCGGTCGCTTCAATACCACTCATTCCACGCATCTTGATATCCATAATAACAATGTCGGGACATAATTTCTTTGAAACCTCAATAGCCATTTCTCCGCTATCACAAACTCCAATTAATTTGAATCGGGCATCCTGTCTCAATAAAAAATCCCAGGCCTTTCTGATCAGGGGGTGATCGTCCACAAAAAGTATAGTTATCTGCTTCATTTTTAGAAATGCAAAGATCATTCATATACAAATAATGAATCTTCGTAAATCAACTAAATTCCTTTGATTTTAACCCAATGTGGCCCTGTAATTTACTGGAGACAGATTTTCGGACCGCTTGAAGAATGTTGTAAAATAATTAGGATCGTTGAAACCCATCTGGTTAGCAATTTGCTTGACGGGTAATTTTGTAGAATGCAGAAGATATTTTATTTCCAGTAAAATCCTGTTTTGTATGGTTTCTTTGGCTGATAGTCCGGTATGCTTTTTTATAAGTGCGTTCAGATGATTCGGGTGCAGGGATAGTTGCTCAGCATAAAACCTGACAGAGTGTTCATTTTTGATATGAATTTCAAGCAAATCGATAAAGCGTTTAATAATGTCCGCGAAAGGTAAATTTATTGTTAAATTCTGCACCTGCTCAAACAGCCGTTCACCAAGAAGCATGAGTTCTAATATTTTCAGGGCGATGAGTTCATTGTTGATATCCTTCCGGATCTTTTTTTCAAAAAATATGCTTTCATAAATGCGTGTAACTTCCGCTGCCTGATCGTCACTAAGGTGAATATAGGGCTGAATGGAATCGGAAAGCAATTTTTTGTTCGCAAGAAACTGATGTGAAAAATTATTCTGCAAAAAAAAATCAGTATTAAACAACAGTACAAATCCCTGGGTTTCTGTTGTCCAATTTTTGCTCGATGTGATGACGCGGGAAGGAATAACATACAAAGTGTTTTTCCTGGCTTTGAACTTGTAGATTCCCGTTGTTAACTCCCCCTCCCCCTGTTTTACAAAGCAGATACGGTGGTAGGACCACCTGTTGGGTGGCGCCCCCATCCTTGAATTGGGCAATATATCTTCGTACCGATGGATCTGAAAATTAAATTTGTGACGATAGTTTTTGTCCAGATCGACTACTCCTTCACCGGCAAACTGTCGTAGTGCTTTTTTAAATTCACTTATTCTGAATTGGTCATCAGACATGAAAATTTAATTTTCACTTTTAAGTTACTCCTTTTTTTTGAAAGAAAGTTACCAAAGCTCCAGCTGTTCTGAATAATCAGATGTCACTTACAATCATAAGTATGAACTAAAGTGTCTCTTGTCGAACTGCTGATAGATAAAGTATTGTCGCCGTTTAAAAAAGTATACGTGGCGGAGATAGGAGGATAATGGAGCAGAGGTATAAATAAGTTTACTTTAATCAATATTATAAGGGTAAACCCTTAGTGCGCCGGCGATTCCCATCAATGATCTGGTGCAGGCGCCACCTTCTCCTCCTGGATGAGTTTTTTTAAAGCAAATACAAGCTGTCTGTCCTTCTCCCGAAGTTTCCCGCTCCTGTCTGGCGGAAGATCGAGGATTAAGATATTATCCTGCGCTGTGGCTTTTTTATAGAGGACCAGAAGTTCCTCCGGTGTTTTATAAACAGTATCCATTGTATTATAAAACCATTTTTGGCTTATGCATACTGTTGTTTCCCAGGGCATATAATACAGCTTGCCGTTGTGGGAAAATAATTTAGGATCAGGATCCGCTGGCAGGTAAGGGTCGCCCATTCTGAAATCGCTTGGAAAATACCGGATTGGGTAGCCCGTTTTTTGCAGGGTGGGCAATAAAAAAGCAGAATCCGGATCGGGGTTATCGGGCCTTCCGATGGACCAGTTCACACCTACCTGGCATTGCGGGGCCATCTTCTTTACCGTTTCATAAATTTCAGCAATGGGCCATCGCTCTCTCTTCTTCTCCCAGCCGGCATCCAGCCACAATTCAACTATTTTTGTGTATCTATTCGTAATACCGATCAACTCTTTGATTTGATTTAAAATATATTCATTATAGGCCGTGTCCAAGGACTGATCGTGGGTATCAGCGTTCTGATGCCTGTCCCAAAGAGAATAATAAATGCCCATCCCGATATCGTATTTTTTACAGGCCCTGGCCACCGCTTTCACCACATTTGTTTTGTTACCGGAACTCGCCACATCATAGTCGCTGTATTTGCTGTTCCAGAGGCAAAATCCATCCACATGCTTGGTTACCAATATGACATATTTCATTCCCGCCTCTTTAGCCGTGCTTATCCATTGGTCGGCGTCAATGGCAGACGGCATGTAGGAGTATGCGGGTTTGCTCCCGTCGGTCCACTCCTCGTCATAAAAAGTATTAATCCCAAAATGAATAAACATGCCGTATTTCCTTTCAATTTGGGCCAACTGATAAACGCCGGGCTTTGTGGAGGGCATCGGTTCCTTGTCAACCTGAGAGAAGGAATAACCGAAACTTACCAGGATCAAAAAAAGAAAAATGAATATCCGCATTATCATATCCGTAAAATTAGATCTTCGCCTGAAGAACTTTTAGCATTATTTTTATCGAATTTTATGTATGGCAAGATTTATTTTGTTATGGACGGGATACCTGCTCATACAGGCGACGGGCTGGGCGCAAACAACCCGGGATGGCCAGAACCCGCAGGTCTATAATATCATTAACTACGGGGCTGTCCCCGATGGCAGAACATCGAATACGGCAGCCATTCAGCAGACGGTGAATGAATGTCACCGGAATGGAGGAGGAAAAATAATAATTCCAGCCGGCAACTTCGTTACAGGGACCATCAGGCTATTTAGTAATATGAACCTTTGTCTTGAAGCTGGCTCCGTATTATCCGGCAGTGATAATGATAAAGAATATTTATATCAGAAAGACTTTGGATTCAGCGGGCCGGGCGCGGGAATTAAAACGGGTATCCTCGTGGCCCATAATGAACAAAACATTTCCGTTACCGGTTCGGGAACGATAAATGGACATGGCACCAGCTCCATGTTTATGGACAGCATTCAGCACGCGGGGGATTTTAATGCGGCATATACAAGGCAGAACCGCGACTATATGGATCTGAAATATGGCCACCAGGACGGTCCTGTGCTTTGGAAGGGCAGTTATGAAGAACGTCCCGGCGTCATGGTCATTTTTTCAGGCTGCAAAAACGTTCAACTAAGTAATATAAAATTTGAAGAATCACCTAATTGGACGGTTGCCTTTTTAAATTCTATTGATATAAAAGTCACTGGAATAATCATTGAAAATAATATGAGTATCCCAAACAGTGATGGCATTGATATGTACGATTCAAAAAATATTATTATCTCGGATTGTGTGATTCAGTCCGGGGATGATGCGATCGCCGTTATAAGTTCCAGCTATGTTACTGTTTCCAATTGCATTTTGCATTCCCGTTCATGCGGTATCCGCGTGGGATATAACGTATTTAACAATAACAACTCGGGCAACCTGCTTTTCAATAATATAAATATTTACGATTCCAACCGGGGCATTGGCATTTTTCAGCGGAGACAGGGAAACATGGAAAATATGATATTCTCCAATATCATTATCAGCACCAGGTTGTATACGGGCCCGTGGTGGGGGCATGGAGAACCGATACATATCTCCGTGGTCCCGGGACTGGGCAGCGAGAAAACGGGCATCATCAGCAATATCCGATTTTCGAACATTACGGCTTCATCTGAATCGGGCATCGTAATATTTGGAACGGTCAAAGGTTTTATAGAGGATATTTATTTTGATAATATCAATTTGACCATAAAGAAAAGCCCGCTTGAAGAAGGATATGGCGGTAATTTGGACCTGAGACCTGTAAATAATATCGCATTGGGTATTTTCAGTCATACGATTCCGGCATTGTATTCAACCTTTGCTGACGGCCTGGTGATTCGCAATATGATTGTCTGCTGGGAAACCGGTCTTCCGTCCTATTTTAACCATGCCGTTGAATGCACAGATTTTGGAACAGTAACCATTGATGGGGTGCACGAACGGTTGCCAAAAGACGGTCACGCAGGATCAGCCTCCACGGTGTATTTGCACAAAGGAGGAACTGCCCATATTAAAAATATCACTTCGACTGATAAAACGAAGAAGCTGATCCTGAATGATGGCAGCGACTGACGGTCCTGAATCATTTCTTAGACGGAAATTCTAAAACATGATACATTTACATGAAACGGCTAAACCATTCAGATTGTAACCTCTTTTAATGAAAAACCTTCTCCTTTTTTCAATCTTTCTCTCCTTATACTTTCACGTATATGCGCAAACTCCGAACGCATTAATAAAAGCCGAGAATGCTTTCGAAAAAACATGTCTTGAAAAAGGTATCCGGGACGGTTTTCTTGCTTTTGTGGACAGTAATGGAATTGCATTTACAAAAGATGGTCCGGTAAACGCAAAACAATTCTGGAACGGGCTGCCTGCGTTTGATGGTGTGTTTTCCTGGTCGCCGGCGTTTGTGGAAATGTCGCTATCTGGCGATTGGGGATATACGACCGGAAACTATGAACATCGTCCCAAAACAATGAATGATCCGATTAACGATTTTGGACAGTATACAACAGTTTGGCATAGGAACTTTAACGGCGAATGGAAATATCTTATTGATGTGGGCAACGATCATCCCCCCGCTTCTTTGGATAAACAGGCTAAGATTATCGAAATAATAAAAATTTCCAGCGCTGACAAAAGCAAAGAGACCCTGCTGGATAATCCGGAGAAAGAATTTATTCGTTCATTTGAAAATAATATCAGCGCCGCATATCAAAAATATACTGGTGACCCATACATTTTAAATCTCAGCGGGTATAGTATGATCACTTCCAGGGACAGCGCTGTTCTACTGTTAAATAAAATTGAACCTTCCTTAAAATATCAACCATCCGGTATGAAAATTTCATCCGGAAAGGATATGGTTGCTGTTTATGGAACTTTCGGCCAGGATAATAAAGGCGGCTATTATCTGCGTATCTGGCGGCATGAGAAAGATGGATGGAAAATCGCGCTTGAAGTAATAAAATCCTGATTTCTTCTCGCCAATGAATAAACGAAAAAATTTGATATGATCATGAACTGCAATTATCCGTTCTCCTTATTTGTTTTTTCTTTAATCATGGTTTCATCCTGTGGAGAGCCAAAACAGAAGGTCCCTTCCCTGTCCAGGGAGGAGATGTTGAAAATTGTAAGAAAGAATGATGATAAGTTCTCTTCAGGGGTCCGGACAAAGGACGCCGCTCTGCTGGCGGACATTTATACGGATAGTGCTCAATATGTGCAACCCCATCGAAGTATACTCGACGGAAAAGACAGCATCCGGAAAGATTGGGAAAACTTCATTTCATTGAAAGAAAAGCCTGTTGATTTAATTCTCAATATTCATGATGTAAGAGGTGACCGGGAAATCATTTATGAAACGGGCGACGGATTCACTTTACTGGCTGATTCGTCGAAGTGGAAGTTCAACTACGTCAATGTGTGGCGATTTCAAAAAGATGGATCTTATAAGCTGGAGATCGATACATATAATGATGCGAACAGGAGGACTTGATTAAATTAAAATGATATCCCCTTACGATCATCGTCATGCATTTGCTTCCAATGACGGAATTGGATTTTCAGGGTCGATAGCGAGCCAGAGCAGGCATCCCGCAAACAGCACGATGGCCAGCAAATAAAGGGGGTAATCGAAATGATGCGTAACCTGAACAATTTTTCCAAAAATAAGGGCAAGAGAAAATGCACCCATCTGCCCGAAAAAATTCATCGCTCCTGTAACTGTGCCTGCATTATTTCTACCGATATCAGCGCACACAGCATAAGATACCATCACGCCAAATGAAAATGAAAAATTTGCACCTGTCAGACAGAAAACCGTGATGGCATTGCTCGAAGAAATAGCAGCCATCAATAATAAAAAACCACAGGCCCCGAGGCCAAGCATACCTGTTAACCTCCTGCCTGTTTTCAATCCTTTTCGTTTCAGAAACCTGTCGCCCGCTGCCCCACCTGCAAGGAAACCACTGATGCCAACTATAAAAAGACCCGACGTGATCACCTTCATCGAATTCTCCGAAAAACCCCGACCCTCCTGAAGGTAAACCGGCATCCAAGCGATAAAAAAATAATTGGCCCACTGACAGCAGAAATACATGAGCATCAGTGGCCACAATGTGCTGTTCCTAAAAATCAGTTTCCACGACACCAGGAGTTGCTGATCTTTATGGCGGCACGACAATTCGATCATTTTCTTTTCAGTTTCGGGCATTGTTTTCATTTGCGCAGGGAAATCACGGAACCATGAGTAACAAATTCCAGCCCATACGATACCAATGGAACCAATAACAAAAAACGGCATTCTCCACCCATAAACTGCGGCTATGGGCACGATAATGAGCGGGGCAATGGCGGCGCCAAGCTGTGAGCCAATGCCAACCCATGATAATGCCTTACCTGTTTCGTTTACGGGGAACCATCTGGATACGACGAGAATGCTATTGGGATAGGTACCCGATTCGCCCACACCAAAAAGGAACCGGATGATCAGCAAGGCAATGAGCCCATTGACAAGGCCTGTAAGTGCAGTGAAGAATGACCAAAATATCACGATCCGGATAAAGACTTTCCGCGGCCCGATGCGGTCGCCCAACATGCCGGAAGGGATTTCAAAAAGAGCATAGGCAAGTGCAAATGCTGCAAGCACCCAACCAAATTGTTCATTGTTCAAATGCAGGTCTGATTTGATGCGAACGCCCACGATGGAAATACAGATACGATCCATATAAGTAAGCGTGGTAAGAGAGCAAAGCAATACCAGAACACGAAAGCGATGTGGGATGTTCAAGTGGCCTCCTTAAGGTGTAAATATTAAAGGGAAAAACTGTCCTTCCATTTTGTTACCTTTCTTTATGGGAGGAACCCCCTGCAGCAATACGTCATCCGTATTAGATTCTGTGCCGTCAGTAAATACATTCAAAACAAAAGCCCGTCTTGATTTTGAAGATTTATTAGCGAAGGATCCATGAACCATCAGGGGATGATGAAATGTTGCATAACCCTTTTTTAGTTCAATGGGCACAGGTTTAAATTCAGTTTTCTGCTGTTCAGTAAGATATTTTATTAACCCTTCCATATCCCCGGCTAAATCAGGTTTCTCCAGTAAACCCCAACGGTGGCTTTTTGGAACATAATACATACACCCATTTTCCGTCGTGGCATCATCCAATCCTATCCAGCACGTAAGATGTTGTAAAGGAATGGTTCTCGTCCAATAAGAATAATCCTGGTGCCATGCTACAACGCCTCCATGAAAGGCTGGTTTGCAAAATAATTGATCATGCCAAAAACGTACGGCTTTATTACCTAAAATCTGGCTGACCGCCATCGTAAATGCGGGGTTCCAGATGGTATCATGAAAGCCACCTGAAATACGCCATGCCCCCAGAGCGTGAAACAAAACAGCATTGGGGTCAGATGATTCATTGCTGTGAAATTCATAAAACAATTCGTGTGCGGGATGTGCAGTGTCCGCAATTTCCGATAATTCGGCGTTGAGCTGCTCAACCTGCCATTCTTCCAGCAATTTTACATTACTGATATAGCCGAGCTCATCAAACATTTCCAGTTGTTCTTTTGATAATTTGTACTGCTCCCATTCCGATTTTGTTTCAGGCAATTTAAAAAGGCTTGAAATGAGTTGATGTCGTTTTGACAAATCGTCGATTAAAATGCTCATATTTTTAAATATTTACTTACGCCCGCATAAAAGTATACCACTAATGTAACAGCTTAAAGGAACGTTTCCCGAATATTTTTTTAATCAGGTTAGTTATTTTACCCAAGACCTCAATTTGTTTTAAATATTGACTAACTTCTGAACCGATCCATTCTGCGGTCGCACCAAATGTTATTTAAATACCAGGTTCAGTGAAATGATGTTCGCGTTCAGATCGGTAGTCTGCATATAATGCCCATACCTGATTTCAAGTACTCTCAGACTATTCGTAAAAATACCCCTGGGCGGAGCCAGACGAAGGCCGGCGCCGAACAAATTACTTCTAAAAGCTGCCAGCGCATAATTGCTGGTGAAATATTGTTCATTCTCAGTATGTACTTCGTAAGGTGCAAAATATCTTGCCGCCGTTTGGATATAAAATCTGTAAAAGGGGGAAATGGAAAAGAAGGGAGTGATTTTTACGGGCACTTCCAGATTGAAAGTATTTGATATCAGGCCCCAGCTGTCTGCATAAAACCGGTAATAAGACCTTATGATAATATTGTCACCCAGGAAATAATTCAATCTAAATCCAACCGGTAGTTTAAATCTATTCGAAGGAAGGTTTTCAATCGTATCTTTTCCGGTATTATAAAAAACCCGGTGAAATGGCAAACCCAGATATCCGCTTTGATAAACCATATCCAGTTCAATACTTCCCTGCATCCGCTGATTGAAGACCTGTGAAAAAGAAAGGGAAGCTGTGTAGGTATCCCTTGATTTAGAAGGGATCTGTGGCTTCTGACTTTTGCCGACAACTTGTCCATTGCTGAAATTTACCGCTTCGGTTGTGCCGCTGGCTGAAGTTATGTAAACGATGCTATCTGTGGTTGAAGTGGATTTTATGGAGTCGACCGGAATAAACTCCGTCGGATAAATCATCTTTATCTGATCAAAATAGCTCAAAACTTTCAGCGAGAATTCCCCATTATTTTTTGTTTTTTTTGATACCGATGCATTGAGTCCCAGGGAATGGTAGAAATTGTGTTCAGCTGAATAGTAGGCCCCTATTCCAAAAGACGTTCCTTTCTTGTCGTTTTCCCTTGACCAATTGATTGTCGGGTATATTCTGGTTCCATCGTTTCGTGAAGTTCCGTTGGAATCAACATAAGCCTGTGAAGCAGCAGTATGATAATCAATTCCGAGTCCAACGGATAAGGTATTTTTCCTTTGTTTTTTATCCCAGCCAATAAGTGTAACATCAATACCATTAGCAAAATCAGTCACGTCGGCATTGCCCTTGTAATCCGTCCTTCCACCCATCACAGCTGATTTATCTGCCGTTTGATCATAATAACTCGAAACCAGATTGACTTCATCCAGCTTTAATTTTCTGGGCTTATAACCCGCCGTGTCAACAATAGGCCCTTGTGAAAATGCATGCGCCATCATCAGGTACATACCAATAACGGAAAGAGATAATTTCTTCATGAAGAACCCAGGTTAAAATTTTAATTGCAGCCGCATCCTCCACCGGTTTTTCCTCCATTCGCCCCCGATGAACCCTCGCGATATGTTTCCGCGCTCAACTCATTTTTTTCCACATGCCGGTTCGAAAGCGACATTTCTGAATCATTGATTCTGCTTTTCTGATATTCCTTCACATGCGCACAGGAAACCAGACCCAAAACGGTTACTATGGCAAAACGACATTTAATCGCTGAATGATTCTTCATGATGATATGAGTTAAAATGGATGTTTTTTGATGTGTAAATTTTGTTATGGTCGTCTACCACAATAGCTTCCAGATCTTTAATCTGGTTGATCATGTTCAGTCCGGCCCCAATTCCCATGATCATAACCGGTGTTGCCATGGCATCGGCTATTTCAGCATTCGGACTGATGATCGTAACGCTCTTAATTCCCCTGATCGGAAGACCTGTTTTGGGATTGATGGTGTGTGAATATTTAAGGCCATTCACGATAATGAATTTTTCATAATTACCGGACGTAGCAACCGCCAGATCGGTGATGTTCAGATATGAAAATACTTTCCCTTTTGAATTGGGGTCCGCAATTCCTATAGTCCACGGATTTCCATTGGGCTGCATTCCCCATGTAGTCATATCGCCCGATGCATTCACGATTCCACTTTCAACTCCTTTACCTTTCATTATTAATTTCGCCCTTTCAGCAGCGTACCCTTTTCCAATTCCGCCAAAGCCAATTCGCATTCCTTTTTCCTTTAGGATTACAGAAAAATTTGATTTATCCAGTTCAATGTTTCTAAAATTTATAAGTCTTGCCATTTTTTTGGCCGTCCCCGTATCAGGCAGACTGTTCAGGTTTGTGTCAAAATTCCACAAGCGCCTGTCCACGGACCCATATGTAATATCAAATGCGCCCTGGGTGATTTGCGAAATTCTGATCGATCGTTCAATAATCCCGAAAGTTTCCCTGCTTACACAAACCGGTTTGATTCCCGCATTCCTGTTAATCAGCGCTGTTTCACTTTCTTCACTAAAAGTTGTAAGGAGTTTTTCAATCCGTCGGATTTCCACAATTCCCGCATCTATACAATCATGAGCCCATTCTTCCGTATCACCTACAGCGCTAAGCTGAAAACGATTACCCATCAACTTCAGGGTTTTATGATATACTGCCGGTGAATTCATCTGTTTACCCGATTTGAGTAAATACCATTTTTAACATCCACTGTAAATGTTTCGGCTGTTTCATCAGGCAGACCTTCCCAGGTCCTTACTACCTTTCCCTCTGAATTCAACAATAAAGTGTACGGGAATATTCCCTGCCTGTTATATTTATCTGCCATTTCATCATTTATGTTCTGCTGATCTGCTGTAGGCTGGTTTTTCTTTTTTCTTGGAAAATCAGCGTTCACCAGCACCAGTTCTGCGTCTGCCATATTTTTAAAAACCTCGGAATCGAAAATTTCTTTTCGCATGCGGATACAGGGTCCGCACCAGTCAGAACCTGAAAAATTCAGAAGTACGTATTTATTATTTTCCCTGGCTATTTTTTCTGCATCATACAGGTTATAATGCCACCCGTTAAAGGAGAACAGGAATACCGGAAATAATAGCAATGACTTTATCAAGTAGGTATTTATTTTAACAACGAACAGAAATTAACAACTATTGCATTATATACGTGAAAATGGATGAAAAGTTGCTGGTTAACTATGATTTAACCCGTTGACAATCATTGAGCGTCGATTCAGATTTCCAAGTTTGAGGCCTTCCCGGCTAATAAACAATATTTACCCCCGGATTTAAGTAAATTACATTTAAGTCTTTCATTTCTTCAAGCTTCATTCCCGCAGTCTACAATATTATGAAGCGATTATTTATATACCTCGTCTGTTCACTGCCTTTGCTGCTTTCGGCGCAAACCGTTATTTCAATAAAAATTGATGGCGCGATTAACCCTGTTTCTGCTGCATATATTCGCCGTGGTATAGAAAAAGCAGGGAGCGAAAATGCAGCTTGCATATTGATCCATCTTAATACACCCGGCGGCCTGCTGAAATCGACCCGAAATATTGTCGGCGATATCCTTGAATCACCCATCCCGGTTATCGTTTATGTTTCCCCGGCAGGAGCGCATGCGGGATCAGCAGGCGTATTCATTACACTGGCTGCGGACTTAGCTGCTATGGCGCCGGGAACGAATATCGGCGCGGCCCACCCCGTCACCATGCAGGGAGCGCCCGATTCGATCATGAACAGCAAGTCCACCAATGATGCGGCTGCCTTTATCCGCACCATCGCTGAATACAGAAAACGAAATCTGCAATGGGCTGAAGATGCCGTGCGACAAAGTGTTGCCATCACCGCAAATGAAGCGCTTCAGAAAAATATTATTGATCTGATCGCGCCGAACGACCGGGAACTACTGGATAAGGTTGACGGGAAATGGATCATCCGCGACTCGGCTAGTTTCCAGTTACATACGCGGGGAGCCATTATTAAAATATTGGACATGGGCTTTACTGAAAAATTGTTAAACATCATCAGTGACCCGGATGTGGCTTATATTTTACTGATACTGGGATTATTGGGCCTGCTCTTCGAATTATTCAACCCGGGGATCATTTTCCCGGGTATCATCGGTTTTATTTCCCTCGTGCTCGCCTTTTATGCCTTAAACACATTGCCCGTGAATTATGCCGGACTTGCCTTAATTATATTCGGTGTTATCCTGTTACTACTCGAGATCAAGATAGTTAGTCATGGCATGTTGGCTTTCGGAGGCATTACTGCACTCCTGATTGGTTCCCTGATGCTGATCAGACCCGGCTCTGGTATCGAGGTTGCGAGAATTTCCCGCATCCTGATCATTTCTACTGTTTCGGTCACTGCTGGTTTTTTCCTTTTTGTCATCGGCATGGGATTAAAAGCACAACGCGGGAAACCGGTTACCGGTATGGCATCCATGCTGGGTGAAACCGCAGAAGCTTTTGATACACTTAATCCCGCAGGAAGGGTGCGCATGCGCGGGGAGATCTGGAATGCCATATCCATTTCCGGGATGGTAAATAAAGGAGAAAAAGTACGCGTGAGGGAAGTTAAGAACCTAACTCTATATGTTGAATATCTAAATGCTTAATTATTAAAAACGAATTTCATGCAAACAATTCCTGTATTTTCTCTGGTCGTCCTCCTGTTCGCTTTTTTTATCCTGGCGAATTCCATACGGGTTCTTCGTGAATACGAACGGGGCGTCATTTTCAGACTGGGACGTTTGGTCGCGGGTGGGGAGAAGGGGCCCGGCCTGATCTTTCTCATTCCAATCGTAGACAGGATGGTGAAAGTGAGTTTGCGTACGGTGGTGATGGATGTACCTCCGCAGGACGTCATTACGCAGGACAATGTGTCGATCAAAGTAAATGCCGTGATTTATTTTCGCGTGCTCGAACCGCATAAAGCCATCATTGAAGTGGAAAATTACCTGATGGCCACTTCTCAGTTTTCACAAACTACTTTGCGCAGCGTGTTGGGACAATCAGAGCTGGACGACCTGCTTTCACAAAGGGAAAAAATCAACCTTCGTTTACAGCAAATCATCGATTCACATACGGAACCCTGGGGAATAAAAGTGTCAAATGTCGAAGTAAAACAGATCGATCTGCCGCAGGAAATGCAAAGGGCGATGGCCAAACAGGCTGAGGCCGAAAGGGAACGCCGTTCAAAAGTTATTGCCGCTGAAGGAGAATTCCAGGCATCACAAAGATTGTCCGATGCAGCAAAGGTCCTGGCTGAACAGCCCAGTGCGATTACGCTGCGGTATCTGCAAACACTTAGAGAAATCGCGACGGAGAATAATTCAACGACTATTTTCCCGATTCCAATAGACCTCCTGAAGCCGTTCCTGAATATGGAACTGCAAAAAAAAATACCCTCGTAAAGAAATAGTCGTCCTATAAAAGCGAGGAAATTAAATATTTCACATTTCATTTTCATTTTTTAACGGATTGACCGTTTATTTTGTGATGAATTGCCGCCGTGGCGGCGGGAATACTATGAAAAAGGGTACCTTCATATTGCCGTGTTTTGTGCTTTATCGTGAGCAAATAGTCGCCCTTTTTTTAATGCACCGGGTTAAAAATGGAAATATGAAATATAGTCTTTTGGGTTTATTCTTGTTTTTTTCAGCGCCCATCTTCGCACAATTAACGGTGACGGAACAATTTCAGAAAATTGCAACTGTCCAGCAGGCACAACAATACATCGATGCCAATCAGACACTCAAACCAACCTTGCTCCACCTGTCTTCCGGAAAAGATACCTCTCTTATTAACAAAAGATTATTGCGACAAAATAAAGGCGATATCTTTTCTGTCGGTTATGTCACGTATAAGGTGCTTGAAGCTTCGGATACGGTTGACTACCGGGCAAGCTATATTTTCCTGGATGGATCTACGATGTCGATGCCCGAAATTGACAGCCTTAGAAAAATTATAGTGCAAAAAGCTACCGCGGGCGCCTCATTCGATCAGCTCTCCGATCAATATACTATGGATGGCAATACCACCCATGGAGACACCGGTTGGTTTTTCGGGATAGAAATGATGCCTAAGGAATTTCAGGAGGCGGTCTCAAAACATAAGACCGGCGAGGTCTTCTTCGTCGATGTTTCTGATAAACAATGGCACTATATCGTTAAAAAAACCTACGATGATCGGGAAAAGAAAGAAATAACCGTTCTGCGGTCAAACGGAAGGTAACTCCGGTATTTTTAAATATCTTTCCTACTGTATTACCCTTAAAATAAACCCGGCAGATCCGCGTTAGATCAACATGAAAAACACCCTTTTATTACCAGCAATCACTGGCATATTCTTTTTGTTTTCCTGCAAGAAAGACAACAATACTCCTGATAACCAAAACCACTCTTATCCAAAAACCTATACAGAGGACGTCCGTTCTTCAGTCTTGGGAAACTCCGTTACGACCTATAACCTGACGTATGATGCAAATAATCGATTGATAAGTACGATCTCTATTCCTGCGCCTCCCACGTTAAAATTTGTATATACTTATGCTGCAAATAATTCATTCACATTGGATTTATACAATTACGGTGTATTGAACATACACGAAATTTTCTGGCTCAACGCTTCATCGTTGGTAGACAGTACTTTTCAGTATAATGATACCAATGATTCTTCGACTGAAAAATATATATACAATTCAAGTAAACAATTGATCCAGTTAAAAAATTATGACTACGATGTTTCAGGCTCCGCGCTAAATAGTACAACCAATTATACTTTTGACAACAGTGGAAATGTGACGAAGGAAGATAATGATCTGGGCAGTACGATCACATATGTCTATTACACCGACCTTTTGAATACACTATCACTTGGTAAAGTCTTTATTCCGCAGACCGTTAATCTGATTAAGAGCGCAACGACCGTCTCCGGTGGCAATAGCGAAACGGCAACTCATTTTTACACTTTTGACAGTAGTAACCGCCAGATAAAAGATAGCATTGCAACAGACGTTGGTGATCTCACCGTAATAAAATCGTATACGTACTAAGGATATACTGACTTAATATTATTGTCTCAATCCAGGTCTGTCCCCATTGTCGCCTTATTCGTACCCGGTAAATTCTTGATTTTTACCTTCCGCCCCTTTTAAGCCTTCTGCTTTACTGAATTCATTAAATAAACCCGGTTTACGAGTGAAATAGGGCCATTATCCCCGTTTAAAATAAAAAATGCCTTTTTTTGTGATTTTTTCGACCCCTTCCTTACTAATAATAAGCGGTCCACACTATAATGCAAAGCGAAAAAGAGTTTATCGGGATTATAAAAGAAAATGAAGGTCTTATTTATAAGGTGGCAAAAGTATATGCTTACAACAAAGAGGATGAACAGGATTTATATCAGGAAATCGTTTATCAGCTTTGGAAATCTTTCCCTTCTTTTAGGAATGATTCAAAATTGAGTACCTGGATGTATCGTGTGGCGCTGAATACCTCCATTACCTATTCTGCCAAAGAGAAAAAAAGAGGAACCCATTTACCCATGCATGAATGGCTGGTAAATAAACCAGACACAAACGATTTGCTAAAGGAAGAGCGGATTGAAGCTTTGTATGCTGCCATTAAGAAACTCAATACCGTGGAAAAGGGGGTTATATTTCTGTATCTGGAAGGGAAAAATTACGAAGAAATAGCCGGTATAACCGGTTTTACTTCTACCAATGTGGGAACACGATTGGGCAGAATCAGAGAAAAAATAATATCTCAAATTAAAAAATAACTATATTATGGAACTGGAAGAAATGAAAAATCTTTGGGAAGAAATGTCCATCGGGATCGAAAAACAAAAAAGAATAACCGATTCATTAATTGTAAAAATGACACACATAAGCTACAGAAATAAAATCATCAAAATACTCGTTCCTGAAATTATAGGCACATTCGTTTGTTTCGCGGGCGCCGTTTTCATACTTATCCATTTTCAAAAACTAGGCACCTGGTACTTGTTAACTTGTGGAATTACTTCCGTTTTAATCTTATTTCTATTGCCTGTGCTGTCCATACAATCCACCCGAAAGATCCGGTCCATAAATATCCCAGAAAATAATTACAAGCAATCTTTACTGGAATATTCAAAAGCCAAAATACAATTTGTGCTTGTTCAAAAATTAAGCTTTTACCTCGGTGCCATACTCATGTTGACAATCCTTCCGGTTATGGGTCAACTTATTGCCGGCAAAGACTTTTTTACAGAAACGAGATTATGGTATTGGTATGTTATCGGGTTTCCCTTTTTCTATGCCTTTTCCAAATGGGTGTTCAAAAGCTATATTAAAACGACCGCGGAAGCTGAAAACATTTTGAAAGAATTGGAGAATTAGCTCATCTATTTACCTGCCTTGAGCAGTTTAAAATGTTCTGCTTTCCCCTGTTGAACAATCTGGAGATAATAGGTCCCGGCCGGAAAACTATCTATTCCGTCCAGGCTGATCAGGTTATTGCCCTCCTGAAACTGTACCTTCTTTTGCAAAAGCAATTTTCCCGTCGCATTATAAAGAGCGATTGTTGCCGAACTTTTGGTAATTGATTCTATTGAAACCTGTATGGAATGGATAAAAGGATTTGGCCAGACACTAATTTTATTGGACACCATTTCGCATTCTATGTTCAAAACAGGCGAATAAGAAATCGCACCATCCAGGTCGGTCATTTTTAGCTGATAATAATTATTCCCCGGCGATGCCGCCCCGTTTACATATTTATATGAACTATTACTTCCCTTTGGCATTATATCTGCCAGCCCGATAAATTTATGCCGATCGCTGGAGTACATGAGGTCAATTGATTTCATGTTTGTCTCTTCTGCAGTAACCCAGCATATGTTGTTTTCGGAGCCGGAACAATTACCATAAAAGGCCAGCAATACGATCGGGAGTGTGGAGCCGGAACTGAATTGGTTGGACCCTATGTCATCGGCATTGCCATCCGTAAGCATCGTTCCCCAAAAATCCGTAGCCCCGGCATTGATTGAGAACAGTGCGCTGAGATCTAATGCCGTTTGATAAGCCGGGGATGAAATATTCTGAATTTTATAAGCATTCAACGAGGTTAGACTGTTACCAAACCCAACCGTTCCACCAGCGCCAGCATTCGTCAGAAGCGGATCGCTGTTAAAGCCTGTATTGCTGCCACTTACTATTTCATTACCCGTAGCCGCGCGCCAGGAACTTAAGGTTGAATAATTATTACCCTGATAGTGGATGGAGAAAGTGCTGCCTGTGGACCAATAGATATTGCCGGCAAAAAAAGCGGAATAGCCACTGGGAATATTTATGAAATGCAGGTTTCCTGTTGTGATAAAAATATTATTATAAAAGGACACATTGTCGATCCCGGTGGTCCAATTTGTAAAATAAACAGCAGATTCATTGTTATTGGCCGGTTGATGCGAAACATATATGGTATTATTATAAATGTTGGCTCCACTCATTGTGGTGCCTGGGCCTTTAAACAAGCCAATGCCGCCCTCATTCAGCATGCCATCATTTTCACCGATATTATATCTCACCGTATTATTGCTCCAGGGTCTTGCATTCTCATACTGGCCCAAAAGATAACCAGACCCATCGTTGTCGTGGGAATAGTTGTACTGCATTGTGGAATTGGTCATTCCTCCGTCAAGGTCGAAGGCCGCCCCATCACATCCCGTTCCGTTATGGTTCCTGTAACTTTCACAGAACTGGATCGTGACATTATTACTCTCCAGGCTCCATATTCCAACCGGGCCGCCACAACGTGAATTATTTTGCCCGTTATCATGTGCAACACAATGCTGAATCATCCCACCATCTACTCCTGACATTACAATGCCATTACCCTCAAGCGCTGAAGTAACCAGGGATCCGGGTACATGATATACTTCACAATTTGAAACAGAAACATTTTTATGCGCCCAGCCAGCAAGGGTTTGAGACACAAAGCCAAAAATTTCAATTCCATTTTTTGTTACGTCATGCACGCTCAGGTTGCTAAGAACAACATTTTGAAATCCCGTGAGGTTATGAGTCGAGTAAATCTTAATTCCTTCAGCTCCAAAATTTTTTACTTCAATATTACTGATGGAAATATTACCAAATTTTGCATCTCCGGAAACGTCGGCAAGAATCATCATACCTGCATTGGTATTTGTAGAGACTGCGTTACCGTCAAATATCAAATTGTTAATGGAAAAGCCCTGCGTATTTAAGGCGAAAAAACCATAAGAAGTCCCCGCATTTATCGTTGCCCTGCCCGTACCATATGACGAAATAACAAAAATATTACCGGGGTTATTGGCGTCGATGTCCGACAAAAATATATTACCGCTAAATGTTTGCCCTCCCTCAAAATACAGTGTGTCACCAGGGAGAAATACACTGTTGTTCACTTTATTGATAGTTGCCCAGGCACCGGAAATCGAAATGCCGGGATTGGCATCATCACCGTTACTGCTTACATAATAAGTAGTGGCAAGGGTACTGGTCGAAAACAATAAAAAAAGAAGTGTAAATAATTTATTAATAGTATTCGGGTTTAGCTGTTGATTTCCAAAAGCTTAGTTCGTATGGGAAGATCAACATTTTACCCTGGCTCATTCCGGGTCCGGATGCGTGGATTTTTTAAATTTACTTAATTAATTAATCGGAAAAACCGAATGCCCGTTTTTTGGTTCCGGTTAAATCCGGACCATCGGCAGAGGACACGGGGAAAAATCTGTAACACATTGATTATCTGACAAATAAGAATCTTTTAATGTAATAACAAAATAATCTGGTCAGGTGTAATTTTTTGAAATACTTTCTTTTTTTGCGATATCTCTTGCGATTTTTTGTGCATCTGAGGCAATCTCCCGGATTTGGCCCGTAGGGCTGATCCAATAGCCGCAAAAATACAAACCATCTTTTCCAAAATATTTTTGCTTATCAGCACAAACCGCTAAATCCCTGAAACGATTTTTATCAACTTCAACTATCTCAGCGTAATCCCGGTAATATCCGATACCGGCAATAATAGCATCAAAAGTCGCGTTGCTGCCATTCTTGAAATGAACGGTTTTTCCCTCGACGTAATCTATATCGTCATAAATTTTTATGTGCCCTTTCCGGATATGCCGAATGGTCCCAATATCCAGAACAGGAATATTCCCATCTCTGCGAATCTCTTCCAGTGCACCATACCGCATTTTTTTTAGCCCCAGTATGGTAAGATCGCCGATTAACCATTTTATTAATGGGAGGCTGATAATATCGGCAACACGTGGTGGAAGACGGTTGAGCAGTAAACTGAGTTTCAGGACAGGCACGCCAAAAACATCCCTTGGAACCACATTCACAGGAGAGCGGACTGCCATGGCAGGGATTGAACCCTGTTCGTATAAATCAATGGCTATTTCACAGGCAGAATTGCCAAAACCAATGACCAGCACATTTTGTCCCATAAAGTCTTTGCCTGTTTTGTATTCACAACTGTGCAGGATTTTTCCTGGAAATGTTTCCATACCCATGAACTCAATGGGTTTCGGTTTACTATAAGGGCCGGTAGCCATTACCAGGTATTTCGATTTGATTGAGCCGCCGCCTGTTTCGGTAATCCAGTAGTCCCCTTCTTTCTTTATAGATTTGGCTTCGGTATTAAAAACCGGATTAACATGAAATTCTTTTTGATATTCATCCAGGTAATCCACCACCTGCTGCCTGCTCGGATACCGGGGTATTTCACGTTCAAACTTTTTATACGGCAGATTTGAAAAACTCTTGCTGGTATGTAAGTGCAGGCGGTCGTAATGGTTACGCCATGGCGCGACCACCTGATTTTGTTTTTCAATAATAATATATTCAATATGTTGTTTTTGCAAAGAAGCCGCGGAAGCTAAACCTGAAAGGCTTGCGCCAACAATCAGTGTATTCGTTTGCAAAACGGGCATATCATTTTTTTAGGACAGAATTACGACAGCTTTTCCAATCGCCACAAACAATAAGGACAGCAACAGGAATGCAATAATCAATCCGGCATCGTTTAAAAGTACATGAGTATACCCAAGGGTATTTACGTCAATAAACGGATAAGGATAAAATCCCGACCATGCTCCCCGGACTAACACACAAAGGAAATAAACAATGGGGTATATCATCCAGGGCAAAGTATTCTTCCACTGCAACGCTGCTTTTGGTACAAATATCAACCAATACAAAACAAATAGTATTGGAATAAAAGAATGGAGCAATTCATTAACAACCAGCTGTAAACCTTCCGGTTTCCACAAATGTCTTAATAATATGTTGTAGGCTATCCCGACAAATGAAATATAACCCGCAATAGCGGTTAAAACTTTGGGTCGGGAAAAGAAATTTCCCCATTCAGATTTCGGATTCAGTAAAAGAATCGTAAAACTTAAAGCAACGAGAATATTAGTAAGGATCGTAAAGTAACTAAAAAATCGAATAAGGGTTTCAGGTACTGAAGCGGCCCTGTTAACCAGAAGAAGATAATACTGAGATATTACAGCATACCATCCGATGATAGCGCCTGTGGTTAAATATATTTGCTTCGCCCTTACTGATTTTTTTTCCATTGATCACATTCCTTTTGCGAATAAAGAATCAGCGCCTCAATATTTTCTTAGCATTATCGTAATATAATTTCTTTAGCAAATCATCCGATAATCCAAGGCCGTACAGGGGCCAGTGATAGTTAAAAAGCGTCTGTTCATAGAAATGTTCATCTTCCGTTTCAAGAATGCGAAAGGTGGTACGATACATGCCGGGAGAGGTACCCATATCCGTTCCATAGACAAGACGGTCTGCATATTTCTCCATAAAAGCCTTTGTATACCTGGGCACGGGGGAAATTTCGCCATAGCGTGCTGCTATATCGGCAAACAGGTTCGGATACGTGTCAAATAGCTTCGCCAGCACGCTGAGATCTGAACAACAATTGGCCAGGTGGCAGGCGATAAAAATTGTATTTGGATTTTCCCTTACCGCATTCGTCAATGATACAATCAACTGGTCGTGATCCAGAATCCCCTCCTTCGATAAATCCACTTTCCATGTCGCTGCGTTCATCAGTCCATCATTTGTCGAATCATCAGCCAGATACATCCAGGCATCCTCAGCGACGTGTATGCTGACAGGCATGTGTAATTCTGCGCATTTTTCGAGCAATGGCTTCAAACGCGGATCGTCAATATGCAAACCCTTACCGGGTTCCGGCCGTGAATATAATTCTCCCAATCCTTTATCTCCCAGTTCACCTACGCCCTGGGCTCCCATTTTGTAGCATCGCTCAAGCTCAGCGACAGCGTGTTGCTGCCATCCCGGTTTATCATAACCCGTATAGTCAAAACCACACCAAACATCGAATCTGTCCTTATATCTTATATATTTTTTTACAACTGAATCAAATTGGGTTCCGGTTGAGTAAGAAAGGATCATTGTTTTCGCAATACCAGATTCATCCATCGTTTTAACCCAGGCGTCTACTTCGGCATCTGATTTAGGATAATCATGGGAATGAAAATCGGTTACCGGATATTTCGCCTTTTTAATTCTTATCTGCGGCGTATTATAAATTGAAACAGGATGATAATCCTTTAATTTTAGTTTGTTGGGGTCCTGGCATAAGCCGGAACAAGCAAGGGAAAAGATTACTTCCAGCAGTAAAAACCGGGATAGAATATATTTCAATGCCGTAATTGTTTTTATAAGGTACAAAAAATCCAATAGCGATACCAGGTTCCGTGGGAATCTATACCTGGTAGCCTGATCCAGTCACTTATTTAAAGGAGTACCTGAGCACTTTGAGCGTATCACCGGTTGGAAAAAGCTCCAGGTACCATGAAATCCCGACATTTTCAATCTCGTAATTAAAACCAACCGTCAGAGCGGAAGTATTATTTCCCGGCACTGATTTTTCTATTATTATCCGGTGAGCGGAGTCTGGGATATCCTGGATTTTCATTGTTGCCAGCGATGAATCAAAAATAGCTTTTACGCCATTTCTCATAGTCAGGCTGAACCGGATGTTTCCGGTTTCACCCGAAAAATCTTCATTGGTATACAATTCATAACGAACCTTCCGTACGGGCGGGTTATTTGTACTCCCGTTCCCTTGCAATTGATCTTTTTTGCATGATCCGATAATAGTCATAACAGCAATAATAAGAATTGTAAATGAGGTCCGCTGAATGGTTTTTTGTGCCGTTATGATCATTGCGAAACAGGGGGTTTTTGGTGATTTTCTAACAAAATGCTTTTATAGGGACCTTGAAATAAATAATATGGCTGTTGTTATAGCGGCTGCAAGTAATAAAAAAAAATCTGTTCGTCCACCGCCCTTTTCCCTCCGGGGGGTATTGACCTATTAAAAACGCCGCCGCCCGATATGGAAGGCTTGTAATCGATTGACAAACAATATCATTTGGACAAATTGATCCAAAAACTTACATTGTTACGGATATACGGTTACTTTAGAGTTACCAAATCTGCCATATGGGACCAGTGTCTTTAATTATCCTTTTTTTTGCGGCCATCGCATTTTCTGCCGGCGGAATATTGGTCTCCCGGATACTGGTAAAGGGGTCGAAGAACCTTCAAAAAGGGCAGGCCTATGAATGCGGCATCCCGGTAACGGGTTCTCCCTGGAACCAGTTCAATGTGGGCTATTACCTGTTTGCGCTGATCTTTCTGATTTTTGATGTAGAACTTGTCTTCATGTATCCCTGGGCGGTGGTCGTTAAAAAACTGGGCATGCCGGCCCTGGTTGAAATCGTTCTATTCCTGTTCATTTTATTTATGGGATTCTTATATGCACATAAAAAAGGAGCATTGAAATGGATGTAAGTGAGAAAACGAAGCCTCAAAATGATTTTCCCGGTGAAATTCATGAAACGGCGGGAGGTGGGGTGGTTCTGAGTAAGCTGGACGATGTGATCAACTGGGCGCGGTCTAATTCGCTATGGCCACTGACCTTTGCGACCAGTTGTTGCGGCATTGAAATGATGTCCGTGGCCTCTGCCAAATACGATTTCTCCCGTTTTGGTTTTGAAGTGGCAAGGGCCACACCCCGTCAGGCAGATGTGATTATTATTGCCGGAACCATCGTCAATAAAATGGCTCCTGTTTTAAAGCGATTATACGATCAGATGGCGGATCCGAAATATGTTATAGCCATGGGTGCCTGCGCCATCAGCGGGGGGCCTTTCTTTTACAATACATACTCTGTGGTGAAAGGCGCGGATCATGTTATTCCGGTTGATGTTTATATCCCGGGTTGTCCCCCAAGACCCGAAGCTTTATTACACGCCCTCATTACTCTGCAGGGAAAAATAAAAGCCGGCTTAACAAGAGAACAAATTAAAGAAAACTCAAATTTAAATCCCTAAAATATTCGGAAGGATTGATATGCTGAATGAGGATTTAAAATTTAAGTTTACCGAAATACTTCCGGCAGTACTATTTGAAGAAGGAGGTGAATGGCTGAATGTCCTTGTTCCCCCCGAAGAATTAACACCATTTGTCAAACAGCTCCGGTCGGCAGAGGGTCTGGGCTTTGACTACCTGTTTTGTTTGACCTGTATTGACTGGAAAACACATTTTACAATGGTCTATCATTTTTCATCCACGCAGTACAGGCACAATATTGTGGTAAAAGCCAAAATCGACAGAAATAATCCCGAAATAGAAACGGTGTCAGATATATGGAGGACTGCTGAAATGTTAGAAAGAGAAGTGTATGATCTGTTCGGTGTAATATTCCTGCATCATCCTGATCTGAGAAGACTTATCATGCCGGACGACTGGGAAGGATGGCCATTGAGAAAAGATTTCGAAGACCCGGTAAATATGATAAAATTATAGTGTCCTGAATACCGAAAGTTCAAAAGAAAATGATTGAGGAAATTGGCAGAACCACAGAAGGCGATCTGATAATCAATATCGGTCCGCAACATCCTGCCACACATGGTGTGCTGCACCTGGTCATTACACTGAACGGGGAAACCATAAAAAAAGTAGAACCGCATTTAGGATATATACACCGTTCTATTGAAAAGATGTGCGAAAGCCTGTCTTACCGGCAGTTTATTTATGTAACCAGCCGGATGGATTATCTCTCATCCCACATCAATAATCATGGTTGTGCATTGTGCGTTGAAAAGGGTTTGCAGATTGAAGTGCCACTGCGTGCACAATTTATCCGGGTACTCATGGATGAACTCACCCGTATTGCATCCCACGAGTTATGGTGGGGCGCGATGGCCATGGATCTGGGAGCATTCACTCCTTTCTTTCATGCCTTCAGGGAAAGGGAAACCATTACAGACATTATGGAAAAGACCTGCGGCGCCAGGCTAACCATGAACTACATAGTTCCAGGTGGCGTCATGGCTGAGCTACATCCCGATTTTCAAAAAGACGTGAAGCGTTTTATTCAATTATATAAATCAAAATTCGAGGAGTATAATGAACTGGTAACGGGTAATGTGATCTTCCAAAACAGGATGAAATCGGTGGGTGTCCTGTCAAAAAAAGATGCTATTTCTTATGGATGCACCGGTCCTGTTGGACGGGCCAGCGGTGTGTTTTGTGATATCAGAAAGCTCTATCCTTATGATATTTATAATAAAATAGAGTTTGAGGAAATAACAGAAACGGAAGGAGACTCTTTTGCACGATATTTAGTCAGGTTGAAAGAAATGCAGCAAAGTATCCGCATCATCGAACAATTACTTGACAATATTCCGGAAGGAGATTTCCAGGCGAAAACAAAAGCTGTATTAAAATTGCCAAAAGGTGAATTTTATCAGCGGGTTGAAACGGCAAGGGGTGAATTGGGTGTGTACATCGTTAGTGAAGGCGGCACAACACCGTACCGGATTAAATTTCGCTCACCGGGGTTCTCCAATCTTTCTGCTTTGGAACATATGGTGAAAGGGTTGAAAATCGGCGACCTGGTTGCCGCTATGGGATCCCTGGATTTGGTTATACCGGACATTGACAGATAAAAAAACCATGTTTAGTTTAGAAAATATCACACGTTTCATTCATGAATGGCTTAACGGTCATTTCAATCCGACCTTTGCGTTGTTCATGGAATTTGGACTGGTGGGCGTTGCTGCTATTACTTTATTTGCGTTCCTGGGGCTAAGCCTTGTATGGATGGAACGTAAAGTGGCAGCCGTTATGCAAATACGTATTGGTCCGAACCGGGTTGGGCCTAAAGGAATATTTCAAACGACAGCAGACACATTGAAACTCCTCATGAAAGAAGGTTTGGTTCCCGATGGAGCTGACAAATTCTTATTTAACCTGGCCCCGTTCATAGTCATGATTGTTGCCATGTTGATTCTTGCACCCATCGCCTTCGCGAAAAACATCCAGATATGGGATATTAATATAGGTGTGTTATACCTGTCGGCTGTTTCTTCACTTTCTGTTATTGGGATTCTCATGGCGGGATGGGCAAGTAATAATAAGTATTCCCTGCTGGGCGCGATGCGGAGCGGAGCCCAAATCGTAAGCTATGAACTATCAGCCGGTCTTTCTGTACTCTCTATCGTTGTGATGACGGGAAGTTTAAGCATTAAGGATATTATTCTTTCACAACAAAATGGCTGGTGGATTTTTAAGGCACATATTCCGGCCCTTATCTCATTTATTATTTTTATTATCGCGGTTACCGCCGAAACAAACCGGGCGCCATTCGATATGGCTGAAGCAGAAAGTGAATTGACTGCGGGCTTCCATACGGAGTATTCCGGAATGCGGTTTGCCTTGTTCTTCCTGGCAGAATACATAAACATTTTTATCGTTTGTGCAATCGGTGCTACCTTATTTTTTGGCGGATGGATGCCCCTTCATATCGGAAACTGGCAGGCATTCAATCATATTATGAACTATATTCCATCCTCTATCTGGTTCTTTGGGAAAACGATTGGACTGATATTTTTAATCATGTGGTTCAGGTGGACCTTTCCCAGGTTAAGGATCGATCAGTTGTTAAACCTGGAATGGAAGTACCTGTTACCAATCAGTATGTTTAATTTGTTGCTAATGACAGTCGTGGCGATCATGGGTTGGCACTTTTAAATACAAATTATGTTCTTAATAGATTATATTAAAGATGTGTACGGAGCAGTCAGATCTATGCTCAAAGGCATGCGTATGACGGGCTATTACTTTACGCACCACAAAGAAATTATCACGGAACAATACCCCGATAACCGCGAAACATTAAAATTGGCGGAACGCTTTCGTGGAGAAGTCGTGTTGCTGCATGATGAAAAGAACGAGCATGCCTGTACCGGATGCTCTGCATGCGAAATTGCCTGTCCTAACGGCACCATCAAGATCATTAATAAGTTCGATATTACTCCGGAAGGAAAAAAGAAAAAAGCCATCGATACATTTGTTTATCACCTGGAATTATGCACGATGTGCAATTTGTGTATAGAAGCCTGCCCGACAGACGCCATAAAAATGGCACAGACTTTCGAACACAGTGTTTACGACAGAAGCAAACTCACAAAAAAATTAAATAACGATGGATCGAAACTCCGGGAGGGCGTAGAATAATGAACGCATCCGCAATCATATTTTATATCGTTTCCGCTTTTATCCTGGGAGCCGCAGTACTCGCGGTAACCACAAGAAGGATTTTCCGTTCCGCCATTTTCCTGTTGTTTACGTTGATCGGTACCGCAGCGCTGTTTTTCTGGATGGGCGTTGAGTTTATTGCAGCGGTACAAATTATTATTTATGTCGGGGGCATTGTCGTGCTCATTATTTTTTCGATTTTTCTTACTCAAAAATCAGGTGATGAAATGCCAAAACCACTCCCGAAACGGGGCCTGTTTTCCGCATTGGCGTTAGTATTCGGATTCGCATTTACCTATCATCTGATTTATGCATATGGCTTTGGCCAAAACACACATAAATCATTTGACGTCAGCGTCTCAGAAATAGGGACACAAATGTTAAGCACAACAGAACACGGATTTGTATTGCCATTCGAGGTTGTGAGTATTTTACTGCTCGCTTCCATGATTGGATGTATTGTAATAGCCATGAAAATAAAACCAACAGAAGAGAGAGAGAGATGATAATATTTTGGATCGCATACCACAAAGCGAACATTTCAGCATGAGTGAAATATCGATATCACATATCCTTTTTGTAAGTACTGCCCTGTTTTTTATCGGCATGTACGGCCTGTTCACCCGCCGCAATATGATTACGATGCTGATGGCCATTGAAATAATCCTGAATAGTGTAAATATCAATTTTGTAGCATTCAATAAATACCTGTATCCGGGCAAATTAGACGGGGTGTTCTTTGCCATTTTTGTAATTACCATTGCGGCTGCAGAAGCAGCCATAGCTATAGCGATTATTATCAATTTATACAGAAGCCATAATTCCATCGATGTGGAAGATGCCGACGAATTGAAATATTAAATGATGAACCCATATTCTTACGTAGCCTTCATTCCGCTCTTACCACTGGTTGTCTTTTTAATACTTGGATTATTTGGCAGGAAATATTTTAAAACATCCTCGGGCCCCATTGGGGTGGCTACTATACTGATATCTACACTCCTGTCCCTTTACGCGGCATATCAATATTTTTTTATTGATGGAAAGATCAATGGTGTTTTTATAAAAATTATTGCCCTGAAATATACCTGGCTTCAGTTCTCACCCAATGTTTCTATCGATATGGGTATCCTGCTCGACCCCATATCCGTCATGATGATCGTAATAGTGAGTTTTATTTCTCTGATGGTGCATATTTTCAGTCTCGGATATATGAAAGGTGAAGAACGATTCGCTACCTATTATGCGTTTCTTTCCCTATTTACATTTTCCATGCTGGGGTTGGTTTTATCATCCAATATATTTCAGATCTATATGTTCTGGGAATTGGTAGGTATTTCTTCTTTCTTATTGATAGGATATCATTTTGAACGACCATCCGCCGTTGCCGCGTCCAAAAAAGCATTTATTGTTACCCGTTTTGCTGATCTCGGCTTTCTGATCGGCATTCTGATTCTGGCTTTTTACAGCGGCACCCTGGATTTCGGTTCCCTGATAGAAAGACTGACCTCGGTGCATTCACCCGAATTCATTCAAATTACTTCCGCGACATTCCTGGGTGCTTCCATGCTGACCTGGGGGTTAGTTCTTGTATTTATAGGAGGGGCCGGAAAATCAGCTATGTTTCCATTACATGTCTGGCTGCCCGACGCGATGGAAGGTCCGACCCCAGTATCTGCGTTGATCCATGCCGCAACGATGGTTGTTGCCGGCGTATTTTTAGTGGCCCGGCTATTTCCTGTTTTTTCCATTGATTTGACCGCCCTGCAAATCGTAACCTGGGTGGGAGCCTTCTCGGCATTGTTTGCCGCTGTAATTGCATGTACTCAAACAGATATCAAAAGGGTGCTGGCATTTTCCACCATGTCGCAGATCGGTTTTATGATGTTCTCTTTGGGCGTTTCGAAATATGGTGGTGAAAATGGGTTGGGTTATACAGGATCCATGTTTCATTTGTTCACACACGCATTTTTTAAATCATTATTGTTCCTGGGTGCAGGAGCAGTAATCCATTTCTCGCACAAAAACGACATAAAAGAATTGGGCGGTCTGAGAAAGCTCATGCCGGTAACACATATCAGCTTTTTAATAGCCTGTTTAGCGATTTCAGGAATCCCGCCATTTGCAGGATTCTTTAGCAAGGAAGATATTTTATTGTCAGCTTACCATTCCAACAAACTGATTTATGGAGTTGCCGTTTTTACATCCGCACTGACCGCATTTTACATGTTCCGCCTATACTACTCTATTTTTTGGAGCAAAATGATTGCTATTCCTGACGCCCGACATGGAGAAGGAACCTCGTCCATGAAAGTACCATTGGTTATCCTGGGATTTTGTACGGTATTCGCGGGTTTTGTTCCCTTTTCATCATGGATAACTTCAGATGGCATTCCCCTGGAATCGAATATTGATATAGGCTTTTCTGCATTCCCTGTGCTGATGGCTGCCATAGGAATCGCTTTGGCAACCTATTTATATAAAACTCAAAACAGAAGACCCCGGGCCATTGCTTCATTCTTTGGCGGCCTGTATAGGGCCACATATAAGAAATTCTATATTGATGAAGTATATTTTTTTATAACAAAGAAAATCATATTCAAATGGATTGGCAGGCCGGCCGCCTGGATAGATAAAAATATCGTGGATGGATTTATAAATTTACTGGCATCTGTTACGGCAAAAATATCCGAATTTATTAAAGGCTTTCAATCTGGAAAAGTTCAAAACTATACCCTTTATTTTTTCGGCGGAATCCTTGGACTGGCAATCTTGTTTATTTACTTTTTTAAATGACCCATAACCCATATCTAAATAGCAAATAACCCAACATGAACCTCTCGCTTCTTGTTATTCTTCCATTAATTACTGCGATTACTTTGCTATTTTGTAAAGGATTGAAACAGGTAAGAGCTGTTTCTTTAATTGGGGCAGCGGTACAGTTTATTTTTTCCTTTATACTTTTATTTTTTTACTGGAAAGAACGTGTCTCAGGCAACGGTTCGCAGTTTTTATTTGAATCGGATTATAGCTGGTTTGAGCCATTGCATATCCATTATCATATTGGTGTGGATGGGATTTCCATTGCGATGATACTACTGACTGCATTTGTAGTCATTGCGGGTGTCCTGGTTTCCTGGACCCAGGAAACGCTCAATAAGGAATTTTTCTTCCTGCTTTTATTTTTAAGCGCAGGAGCATATGGATTTTTTATATCGCTTGACCTGTTCACACTATTTTTCTTCCTGGAACTGGCCGTCATACCAAAATTCATGTTAATCGGTATTTGGGGCAGTGGCAAAAAAGAATACAGTGCCATGAAACTGGCGCTGATGTTAATGGCGGGATCGGCACTGGTGTTTGTTGGCCTGATGGGCCTGTATTTCAATACAAACCTGAATGGCGTGCACAGTTTTGACCTCATGGCAATTTCAAAAATGCATATTGATCCCGCGATTCAGAATTTGTTCTTCCCTTTTGCATTCGTCGGATTTGGAATTTTTTCAGCGCTGTTCCCGTTTCATACTTGGGTGCCCGACGGACATTCATCGGCACCCACGGCAGCCTCTATGTTTTTAGCGGGTATATCCATGAAACTGGGCGGCTATGGTTGTTTGCGGGTCGCCACTTATTTAATGCCTGATGCAGCTCATCACTATGCCCCCGTTATCATCTTATTATCGACCATCGCGATTATTTATGGTGCATTTGCCACAATGATGCAAAAGGACCTGAAATATATCAACGCTTATTCATCTGTCAGCCACTGCGGGTTTGTCCTGCTGGGTATTGGTATGCTTACGCAAACCTCGATAAACGGCGCGGTACTGCAAATGGTATCTCACGGACTCATGACGGCTCTTTTCTTTGCTGCCATTGGCATGATATACAGCAGAACGCATACCAGGCTTACGGCACAGTTAGGTGGCCTGTTAAAAGTAATTCCCTTTATTTCAACCGTTTTTGTGATTGCAGGCTTATGCTCCCTTGGCCTGCCCGGGTTCAGCGGGTTTGTTGCTGAAATGACCGTGTTTATGGGCAGCTGGCAAAATCCGGATCAATGGTATCGGCTGGCAACCATACTGGCCTGCGCTTCCATCGTAGTTACGGCCGTATATATTTTACGTGCTGCCGGAAAGGCCATTATGGGACCAATCACCGATAATCATTATAGCAGCCTGATTGATGCGACATGGAATGAAAGAATGGCTGCGGGAATCTTGGTTACGGGAATTGTCGTGATTGGCGTCGCACCCTTCTGGTTGTTCCATCTTATCAACCCGGGCACAGAATTTATTATTCATCATATCGGAGAGGCCGTTATCATTAAATAAAGAAGATTATGGGCATTGACTTTTTAATATTAATGAAACAGGAATGGGCGGTCGTAATGATCTTGTTTATCCTGCTATTTATAAAAGTGGGTAGCAAAGGCTGGACGAATGAAAATATACTGAACCTGGTAAATATATTACTGCTTCTAAATTTCATAATCGGATTATTTGGTTATAAGGATGGAATGCTGTTCAATGAAATGTTCAAAACAAATCGCCTGATCGTAGCGGAGAAAAATATTCTGAGTCTCGGTACATATATTATCGCATTACAATCTTACTCGTGGCTGAAAAACAGTAAGCACGTCCTTGAATTTTATATGCTCCTGCTTTCCACTCTGCTTGGCATGTTTTTTATGATCTCAGCCGGTAATTTATTGATGTTCTATCTGGGGTTGGAATTATCAAGCATTCCATTGGCAGCCCTTGCTAACTTCGATCTTGAAAAAAAGAAATCCAGCGAGGCTGCCTTTAAATTCATCATCTCATCTGCATTCTCATCCGGATTACTATTATTTGGTATATCCTTGATATATGGAACGACGGGTACGTTGACATTATCCGCGCTTTCAGAACATTTACATGGTGGCCCTTTACAAATATTTGCCTTCGTGTTATTAATCTCAGGATTCGGATTTAAGATTTCGGCAGTGCCATTCCACCTGTGGACAGCGGACGTGTATGAAGGTTCACCGGTTTCGGTGACTTCCTTTTTATCGGTTATTTCAAAAGGATCCGTAATATTCGTTTTTGTAACGGTATTGTACACGGCATTCAAACCATTCGCCGTATCCTGGTATAATATACTATCTGTTCTTTCCGTGCTTACGATGGTCATCGGAAATCTGTTTGCCATCCGTCAGAATAATTTAAAGCGTTTTCTTGCATTTTCGTCTGTATCCCAGGTTGGTTTTATTTTAATTGGAATATCCGGGGCATCGCAGGCAGGAACCGCATCAGTGGTTTATTTTGTACTGATCTACACCTTCTCTAACCTGGGCGCATTTGGCGTGATCAATCTGGTCAGCGCATTAACCGGTAAGGAAAATATCGACGACTACAAGGCTTTTTATAAAACCAATCCCCTGCTATCCTGGGTACTCGCCATTTCGTTATTTTCTTTGGCCGGCATTCCCCCGACTGCCGGATTCTTTGGCAAGTTCTTTTTGTTGATGGCTGGCGCGGGCCAGGGAAATTATTTACTGATTACGATTGCGGCATTGAATATGGTTGTTGCCCTTTACTACTACCTGAAAGTAGTGAAAGCCATATTTATGGATTCCAATGAAAACCCGGTAAAGAAATTAATTGTCCCCCCTTCTCCCAAACTGGCCTTATTCATTTGTATTACCGGGATCGTTTTAACCGGTTTAATGAGCTATGTTTATGAATATATTTTTTCTATGAGTACCGGATTCTAAATTTTTGTATATGGCCATCAATCAAAATCACGTATCCGAAGAACTGAATGGAGTTAAATGTGCTGTCGTTGAAAAAAATGTAACGGCTGAACGGGCTACTTTTCTTCAGCAAATCCTGTCGTTTAACAAATATAATATTGAAATAGCCCCGTCTCCTCCTCCAAAAACAACGACACCTATCCCTTTGAAAGAAGGTGAAGAGGCTCCGCCACCAGCGGCTCCGGTTCCTGAAACTTTCACGGTAGGCGTCACGGACATGATGTTCAATGCCATCAATGCGATTTTCGGTAGACTATTGCATACGCCAGACGGCCATGTGGTCACTTTAGCTTACTGGAACCAGAAGGATAAATTATCCCAGGATGAAAAACCTTATTATGAACGATAAATTAAATATAGTGGCTCAGTTATACGCTAAACGAATGGGATCAGTATGATGAACTCTGCGCCTTCTCCTTCCTTTGAATAGACTTTTAGTTCTCCCCGATGAGCTTTAATGGTATCATAACTCAGACTCAATCCAAGTCCGGTTCCCTGTCCAGTCGGTTTTGTTGTGAAGAAAGGCTGGAAGATCTTGTCAATCACTTTTTGCGGAATGCCATTCCCATTATCCTTTACTCTTATCTCAACATGATCACCCATCCGCCTTGTACTCACAGAAACTATTGGACTATACCCTTCAACCTGAAGATGTTTTCTTTCAGTAACAGCATAAAAGGCATTGTTGTACAGGTTAAGTAATACACGGCCAATATCCTGTCCCATTAAATTTATCTTGGAAATGCTTCCGTCAAAATCTGTTTGCAGGGTAGCATTGAACGATTTGTCTTTCGCGCGAAGACCCTGATAACTTAATCTCAGATACTCATCTGCAAGTGAATTGATATCTGTTAGTTCCTTTACCCCGCTACTGCTCCGGCTATGCAGCAGCATTCCCTTTACAATAGAATCAGCCCGTTTTCCGTGATGATTTATTTTCCATTCATTGTCCCTGATATCATTAAAAATTGTTTTAACCTCAGCTATATTTCCGTTGTTTATTTCCTGTTCAGCTTCGTCTATCAATTCTGTATTTACTTCCGAAAAGTTATTGATAAAATTCAGTGGATTTTGTATTTCATGTGCGATGCCCGCGGTGAGTTCTCCCAGGGAAGCCATCTTTTCAGAGTGAACCAACTGGGACTGTGCCGCCTTTAAATTTTGAAACGATTCATTTAACTGAGTCGTTCGATTCTCCACTTTTTCTTCCAATACCCTGTTTTCCCGCATTAGCTGGCGGGAACGATATACGATAAATGACCATACCAATCCGGTAAAAATCAAAATAAAAATACTGTAAGCCCACCAGGTGCTCCACCAGGGCGGAGCAATAATCAATTCCATGTCCTTTTCTGCCACAACTCCCGCAGCATTGATGGCTTTTACTTTGAAAACATAATTCCCGGGAGGCAGCGTAAAATAATATGCTTTTTTTTCGTCCCCTGATTTATGCCAGGCATTATCATAATTCTGCAACATATAAAGCAGGCGGATATCGCCATGATCACTGCTAAAATCAATGTTGGAAAATTCAAATGAAAAGGTATTCTGATCGTGATGTAAGCGGATCTGTTTTGTCTCCGTCAGTGGCGCAGATAATATTCCACTAGGAACGGGTTGAACGGGAACATCATTGAGTAAAAAATTGCGAATGGTTACTGACGGTGCTGAAATATTCTGTTGTAAAAGTCCGGGTTGAAATGCAAAATAACCCAGGGTATCTCCAATTAACAGTTCCCCATTCTCGCGAACAAATCCCGGACCCGTCAGCGAAAAACCGTCCACACCTTGTTTTTTTCCATATAATACGGAGCCGTTTCTTTCTTTATTCAGTTTTATCAACCCTCTTGCTGTGGAAATCCAGAGATTTTGTTCATGATCTTCCATGATCCAGTTCATAAAAGATGGGGTAATTAGAAAGGACTCATCCGTAAAGAGCAAGAAATGATCTCTTTCCTTGTTATACTTAAATAAACCTGAATTTGTGCTGACCCATAAATTGCCTTCGGCGTCTGTAGTTATCCAATTAATCTGGTATTTTTCGAGGTATATTTTAAAATGACCCGTTTGTGTATTAAACCGGTTTAAGCCACTGGCCGTTCCAACCCACACATTCTGATCCTTATCGGTGTTAATAATGTTTATATGATTATTACTGATGGTTTCCGGATCACCGGGGTCATTTTTATAATGCCTGAACGTTACGGCCCGGGTATCCATCCGGTCAAGGCCAGCGTCCGTACCAATCCATAAAAATTCATCCGCCGTTTTTTTTATAACATAGATAGTATCTGAAATCAGACTGTTCGGGTCACCAACTCTTGGATGATAACCCAAAAAAGTTTTTGCGACCGGATCAAACAGGTATAATCCATGAAATGTCATGGCCCAAAATTTCTCACCGTCTTTTTGAAGAAAAATAATTGGCTGCTGGAGATTATTTTTAGAAGCCAAAAATTGTTCCTCTTTTCCGTTATTGTCCACATGTATTAATCCATCGAGTGTACACATCCACAGTGTATGTGCAACACCTTCAGCAAAAGTAAAAACCATACTGCCTCGTTGAATATGTGGCAGTTTGCTTCTATAAGGATCTGCACTGTATAAATTA
>Ga0209863_10000034_pt1 | contig 77971 bp, 64 predicted proteins | sample OrgsoiDNA2013046_FD_185796 | JGI IMG/M metagenome (GOLD analysis project Ga0209863, IMG submission 185796) | Permafrost soil microbial communities from the Arctic, to analyse light accelerated degradation of dissolved organic matter (DOM) -... | ecosystem: Environmental > Terrestrial > Soil >...
CAGCGGGCATCTTTTTCACTGGAGCCGGAATACGCAGGCAGATGGGCCCGGTCCGCAGGCCATCCGGATAATGCCGTAATAATCCATCCTTCTGCAGCGTCTGCTGAAAGAAAATCGGGAAGTCTGATTTCAACACCGGGTGGATGGTATGATGCGGGTGACTATAATAAATACATAGTGAATTCTGGCATCAGTACGTCAACTCTTCTTTCGGCTTATGAAGATTTTGGAGTTTACTTTGATACGCTTCACGTTAATATTCCTGCTCTCAAAAAACCCATTCCGGATATCCTGAATGAGACTTTGTATAATTTAAGGTGGATGCTCAGCATGCAGGACCCGGAAGACGGCGGCGTTTACAATAAATGCACCAACGCCAATTTTGATGCGATGATAATGCCCGATGCGGCCATACAACGTCGATATGTGGTTCAAAAGGGAACCGCCGCCACGCTGGATCTGGCTGCGGTGGCGGCTCATGCAGCCAGGATTCTGGCAGCTTATAAAAAAGAATTGCCGGGGCTGAGTGACAGTTGCCTGCGCGGCGCCGAAAAAGCCTGGTCCTGGGCGCTTGTTCATCCCAATTTGGCATACGATCAAAATGCGATGAACAAATTGTATGAGCCGAAGATCGTTACGGGAGGATACGGAGATATGAAATTTTCGGATGAATGGTTCTGGGCGGCGAGTGAGTTATATATTTCTACCGGTGAAAAAAAATACAAGGAAACGATCGTAAAATATCTATACGAGCCCTTTGGTTTGCCTTCCTGGTCCGAAACGGGCTTACTGGGATATTATAGTTTAATAAAAAATAATGAAAAGCGTGGAATCCGGATCATACAGGATACTATCCGTGGCCGGCTGATTCGCATCGCTGACGATTATATTCAGGCTTCAGAAAAAAACGCCTTTCTAACGGTCATGGGGGGCCGAAAAAAGGATTTTGTATGGGGAAGCAATGCCAATGCAGCAAACCAGGGAATCCTGCTCGTGCAGATTTATCAAATAACCCGGGATCGGAAATATCTGGATGCGGCCCTGGGCAACCTGGAATATATCTGCGGAAGAAATGCAACCGGGTTTTGTTTTATCACCGGTATCGGAAGTTTTTCCACCAGGCATCCCCACCACCGTCCCTCTGTCGCAGACGGGATTGAAGATCCTATACCCGGACTGATGGCCGGCGGACCGAATCCCGGCGAGCAGGATCACTGCCACTATGATTTTCACGAACCGGAGACCGCTTATGTGGATTCGGACTGTGCCTATGCTTCCAATGAAATTGCGATCAACTGGAATGCACCACTGGTTTACCTGGCCAATGCCATGGAAGCACTGGAAGAAAATTTTACAAACACAAAATAAGAGACATGCAAAATATCAAAATCGCCTCTGCACAATTTGAAAATAAATCCGCTGATAAAGAGTATAATTTATCCGTTATCGACCGGCTTTCAAAAAAAGCCGCAATGGAAGGAGCCGATGCCATTGCCTTTCATGAGTGTTCCATTACCGGATATACATTTGCCAGAAACCTTTCGCGCGAACAGATGTTGAAACTTTCTGAATTCATTCCGGATGGGGAAAGCATTCACCGACTGCAATACATCGCAGACAAAAATCAGATTGCCATTTTGGCCGGGCTTTTTGAGAAAGACGAGCGTGATGATATTTACAAAGCGTATGTCTGCGTTGACAAAACGGGCCTCCTGGCTAAACACCGGAAACTGCATCCCTTCGTAAATAAAAATATCAAACCCGGAAATGAATATACCGTCTTTGAACTTTACGGATGGACCTGTGGCATCCTGATCTGTTATGATAATAATGTCATCGAAAATGTGCGGGCAACCAAATTATTGGGTGCGGATATCCTGTTTATGCCGCATGTGACGATGTGCACTCCTTCCACGAGACCGGGCGCTGGATTTGTTGATCCCGTACTATGGGAAAACCGCGAAGCGGATCCGACTTCCCTGCGGGCGGAATTTGACGGTTTGAAAGGACGAGCCTGGCTGATGAAATGGCTGCCTGCCCGTGCATACGACAATGCCTTGTATGCCATATTCTCTAATCCGGTTGGAATGGATGATGACCAGCTGAAAAACGGTTGTTCGATGATTTTGGATCCGTATGGTGATATTTTGGCTGAATGCAGAAGTTTTTCGGATGAATTTGTTCTCGCGACCCTGACACCGGATAAATTAAAGCTCGCCGGAGGATTCCGGTATATGAAAGCCAGGAGGCCGGACCTGTATAAAGATATTATTGGAAAGGCTCATTCACCCGTACAAAAAGTTTCCTGGCTTGAAAGTTGAAAGCTCAAAGCGTATGTCTTTCAATGTAAAGCATGGGCTTGACGCCCAACGCTTAACGCCCAGCACCTAACGCTCAAAGCCTAAGGCCTAAAACTTAAAGATGAAAACCGGATCGTTCATCATTTGAAATTCCCAGTGGGACAGTTATTGCGGAATTATTCAGTCCACTTCTTTAATTGGACCCGAACCCTTACTTTTGCAGCCCGGTGAACGAATAGTTCGGGGCGTAGCGTAGCCCGGTCATCGCGCCTGGTTTGGGACCAGGAGGTCGCAAGTTCGAATCTTGCCGCCCCGACAAATAAAAATAAAGCCTCTGGCGAAACCAGGGGCTTTTGTATTTTAAAGCGTTGCGAGCTTGCTTGCAAAAGCGGAAAAATATAAAAGCCACGGCCGCAGGAACTGCGGACAAGACTTTATTTTTGTTTGGCCTCCCCTTTACAAGATCACTTCAAAGGAACTCTCTCCATATATTCGGTATATTTTATTTAACTTTTCAAATGACCCCGCATATTCGGGCACGATCACCTCATATGCAAACACAAATATCTGCCTGGGGATTTTGAAAGACAAAGAGCTTCATGTCGGGTTAAGTTGCATACGTAAAAAATAAAAAAATGAGAAAACTGATATTTTTCATGCACACGTCGCTGGATGGTTTTGTAGCAGGACCGAATGGTGAAATGGACTGGATCGGTTTAGACGATGCGATGTTCGACTTTGTTGCTGCGATGACCGATCTGGCCGACACCGCACTATATGGAAGGGTGACCTATCAAATGATGGAAAGTTACTGGCCGACTGCAGGCGATCAGCCGAACGCCACCAAACATGATATCGAACACTCCGCCTGGTACAATAAAGTATCCAAAGTGGTATTGTCAAAAACAATGAGCGGAGACGGGCTGACCAATACAAAAATAATAAGTGAAAACCTGCACGAAAAAATAATCGAATTAAAACAACAAAAGGGGAAAAATATTATAATTTTTGGAAGCCCGGCCGCCTCTCAGTCCCTGTTAAACCTGGGACTGATCGACGAGTTCTGGCTTTTCGTAAATCCGATTATCCTTGGGAAAGGAATACCTCTATTTAATGATGTAACAAAAATGACAAAACTAAAACTGGAAGAGTCTAAAACATTTACCTGCGGTGTCATTGCACTTCATTACAAAAAACTATGATGCTTATGCAGGCTCCCTTTATTCTTTGATAACAATCTTTGTTGTTACATTCCCATTTTGTACAATATGAATAAAATAAATTCCTGTTTGAAGGCCCGCAACATTCAGTAGATTAAAATCCGGGGTTATTTGAATAGGTACGTTTATCAGTTGGCCGCTGTTATTATATACGGTGATGATCATTTTACCTGATCCGGTCACTTTGATATGATCGGTTGCAGGATTAGGATAAATACTTACAGAACCGGCAGAGTCAAAATTAACCTGCCTGATCATTGAATAAGACTTTCTCCCATCCATGTCAGTCTGTTTCAGCCGGTAATAGGATACACCGGGATAAGGATTAGGATCATAGGTCCTGTATCTTGAATCCGTGCTTGTATTACCAGATCCGGGAATGTTTATTATGTCTTCCCAGCTAATCGAGTTATGATTACGCTGGATCGTAAAATGATCGTTATTCACTTCTGCTGCCGTTACCCAATCTATTTTAACCTGCCCATTTTCCGGGGTGGCCGAAAAAGAAATGAGCGTAATGGGTAAGGGGCTGCTTGTCGAATTAATGGATCCCAGAAAAAATGTGTTGGTTAGGGTGGTTGCCAACAATCCTGTTCTGTTGACCTGTGGATTGGTAAACACTCCTGCATTAATACCCGGTGAACCAACAACAGATCCCGCAAGCGTAAGCCGCAGGTCGGAAACATTTCCCACTAATCCGTACCCTGTTCCAGAGATGCCCAGGCTATAAGCTCCTCCCACAAGAACTGAAGCGGTTATTCCCCAATTCAAGTCCTTTCTTACCATGATGATATCGGTTCCGTCGCTGAAAGAAGTTGTTGTATTCGTAGTGGCATCAGTATACGCGACAGCGATGGTTCCTCCGGTGGTTGGGGCAACGGGGACCGAAACACTAAAGGGTCGGTAATCGGTTGCCGTTCCAACAGGAAACAAACCCGCAACAGCCCCGGCGGCAATGGTCGTTTTTGCGAACCACCTGGTGAAAGATCCCGTGTTGATCATCGTTCCCTGAGTGTAATTCAGGGTCCCCGGAAACAGGGCCGAAGTTCCGAGTGAAATCGATTTACTGTTCAGGTCAATATTACCCTGCGTCATGGTCAGGCTGGTAGCAATGGCCACGGGATTTGCGAGCTGGATCCCCGCGCCTGTGTTGTTGACGCTTAGATTCGTAAAGTTTTCGCCTGCAGGTGATATAATGGTTTGTAAAGAGGAACCATCGAAATTTACCGTACTGGTAGCTTCTGCAAAACCGCCGGATCCCCAGTTAGTCCAGTTGCCGCCCAGGTTAATGGTATTGGCAGCTGCAGATAAAACGGCCGTTCCGGTAATCGCAAGATTATTCAGGATCGTTAAACTGCTGGCAAGGGTACTGGTATTTGTTGTGATGGTCACATTATAAAAACTCATTCCGGCACTGGTTAGAATAAGACTGTTTCCGCCAAAAATAAGGGATGACGTACCGGGAATAACCGTACCGCTTACCCAAGTCCAGTCCCGGGCCACAGAAATGATGCCGTTCAAGGCGAGCGTTCCGGAAATTTTCTGGATTTTAATAAACGGAAGTAATCCCTGTGATGCTGCCGCATTCCCCGTGAATGTCTGGGAACCGGAACCATTGATCAGTATCAATGCTGTTCCGCCTCCGGTAACAGAAGTATTATTGATAATGATATCCCCCTGAGCCTGTATTGCAGTCGTTCCGGTAACAGGTGTACTAAAAAAAATGTTTTTAATGCCGGTGGTAGTAAGCGTTCCGGTGACGGTTAGAATGGTTCCTGTGTTAACGGTAAAAGTCCAGTTATTGGTCGATTCAAAAACGACATTATTCAGACTATGGCTTCCGGTAAAATTGATATTACCGGCAAATTCAACAGTGGAATTGTTGGTTGAAACATCAAATAGACCGGCAACGTAGGTCCAGTTACCAAAGACCGTAATCAGCGCCGGAAAAGTTAAAGTCCCCGAGCTTTTATTAATGGCTATAGCCGGTAAAGTGCTTTGGTTAACCAGCAGTGAACTGTGAATAGCCTGGTTCGTCGTGCCGGCAAAACTAAATACAGTAGAACCCCCACCTCCGGTTGCCGTGTTGGTCAGATTAAGATCCCCGATCAGATTGATTGTTCCTGTAACGAATGTGGTGTTGAAAGTTCCGGTTATGGCCATATTTCCGAGAACCGTTAATGTTGTTGCCGGAGTTGTAGTAAACGTATAATTATTACTACCCTCAAAACTGATATTGTTCAAACTATGGCTGCCATTGATATTCAGGTTGCCCGAAAATACAATGGTGGAATTATTGGTTGAAACGTCAAGTGTGCCGGAAGAATAGGTCCAGTTTCCAACGACTGTTATCAATGATGGAAAGGTAAGGGTCCCCGAAGTTTTATTTATAGTTATGGAAGGGAATTTCCCCTGGTCAGCAATACCGGTGGAAGTGATTGCCTGCGCACCGGTTCCGTTGATGAGGATCGTACCCGTTCCTCCGCCTATGATACTGGAATTGTTATCTATGATATTTCCCAGTACTGCAATGGTTCCTGTATTGACCACGACATAATTGACACCATTTTCAAGATCCAACGTATTCCCAACTGAAATCGTGGTTCCAGACGCAATCGTGACCGTGGTGTTTCCCGCTGCCGATACCGTTAGATTATTTAATGGGAAACTACCGGTCATGGTCAGATTGTTGACGATATAACAGGTCGAAGCACCCCCATTAACGGTACCTGCTGTATAGGTAACATTGGCTGAAAAAGAAATATTTCCTGTTAAAGAAAGGGTACCCCCCGCTTTATTGATATTGATAATAGGAAGGCGGCTTTGATTTACAATGATTGCCGTGCCGTCAATGGTCTCTGCGCCGGCACCTACGATATTAATAGTCGTTGTTCCGCCGCCACCGGTTGAGGTACCGGTCAGCAGAACATTTCCATTTACATTGATATTTCCCGAATTGATGAGTGTGCCTCCTGCGCCGGCTATCGTAAGATCCCCTGTTGCTGAAATGGTAGTAGCGGCTGCAATCGTAATTGTTGTCAGGGAAGTATTCATGGTAAAATCCAGACTGGCCAGCGTTAAGCTGCCGGTAATGGAATAAGCCCCCACCGATCCATGCGTGAAACAAAAAGTTGATGTGCCCGGATCTATGGTGCCGGCAGTATAAATAAAATTATTGGACACCCCTGGAAAATTTGCCAGCGTAAGGGTTCCGGAAGTCTTGTTGATGGTGAGCTGTGATAAGGCGCCTGTACCCGCTGTTATGTTTCCGTTGAATTGCTGTGCGGTTGTTCCATTGATATTGATCACGGCATCACCTCCGCAGCCGGTGGCCGTATTGCTGACATTAATATCTCCTTTGACGTCAATAGCGCCTGTAAGTAAATTATAAAACCCGGAACCCGATAAGATCAGATTATTGGCCACTGAAATATTTCCGGCAGAGGAGATTGTATATGGACGGTTAATCCCCACAAATTCCAGGACGTAAAAAGCAGGACTTGTTCCAGAAATAGTTTCTGCGGCAGTATGCGTGGAATTAAACATGACCGTTCCGCTGTTATGCGTAAAGCTGCCGCCGGTAAAAGCGGCATTATCCTGCAATTCCAGCGTGGCGGAAGTAGAAGTGAACGAAGTCGCCGACAAAGTAAAAGCGCCCGTGATCGTAATATTTGCCGAACCTCCTGTAAAAGTTCCTCCTCCGAAAGAAGCCGCCCCGGAAACCGCTATGGTATTGGCACCCTGGCTGATTGTTCCCGTATATCCTGAGCTTACGGTTATGGCCGCCACACTCACCACGGCATTGACAGTACAATTCCCGATATCGAGACCAAGACCGCCATCAAAAATTGCTATATCAGAGGCCACAGGGACCGAAGACCCGCCTATGCCCCCTGAACTGGCTGACCAGTTCAGTGTACTATTCCAGTTACCCGGGAGAGTGCCAACCCAAAAACGGTTGGCAGCATTTGAAGAATTTGAAAAGCAAAACGATAAAAATAAGATCAGACATAACCGCGCAACTCTCATAAACATTGGATTATCACAAGAAATAAAATACCAACCATTACAACGAATAATAATGGCAATTATTAGACTTTTTTACTCTCCCTAAGTGTTTCCACTTACCGAATCTTACAATTTCTGCTATGAGTTCCATAAAATCATTCTATCATATATTTGATTTTTACAAAATAGCCAATGACTATTACCACGGGAAACAGGACTTTAGCTGGAAATTATTTATTTTAATAATACTCAAAAGGATAAAATGACTAATAAAAATAAAATCGCCCTCGTCACTGGTGGCAGCCGCGGCCTGGGAAAAGACATGGCCCTGAATCTGGCAAAAAAAGGACTGGATGTTATCCTGACATATAACAGCAAAAAAGAAGAGGCCCTTGCCGTAATGAAAGAAATCGCAGAGACCGGCCGGAAAGCAGCCGTTCTGCAATTGAATTCGGGCGATATCAAAAGTTTTGAAGGGTTTTTCAATCAGGTAAAAATCATTCTGAAAGATGAATTCAATACCGACCATTTTGATTACCTGGTGAACAATGCCGGTATTGGCATCCACACTCCTTTTGCTGAGACCACGGAAGAACAATTTGATTCCCTGCTAAATATTCAGTTCAAAGGAGTGTTCTTTCTGACGCAAAAGGCCCTGGCCCTGCTGGCGGATGGAGGAGGGATTATTAATATTTCAACCGGTCTTGCCCGTTTCACAACGCCCGGGTTTTCGGCGTATGCATCCATGAAAGGCGCTATGGAAACCCTCACCAGGTACCAGGCGCTCGAATTAGGCAGCAGGAAAATCAGGGTAAATATTGTTGCGCCCGGCGCCATCGCAACCGATTTTGGCGGCGGTCGCATGCGCGATAATGCAGAATTGAATAAGCAGATCGCTTCCGTAATTGCTTTGGGTCGCGTCGGTCTTCCGGAAGACATCGGTCCGGTCGTAGCTTTTTTATGCACAGAAGACGCGGGATGGATAAACGGGCAGCGTTTAGAAGTTTCAGGTGGAATGAGGTTATAAATTTATCTTTGCAGATCCATTCATCCATGAAAAAGCATGAAAAATATAAAAATGATTTTTATGCTGGGAACAAATATCGCCGCTCCGGGCTTTGTACTTAACGCCACGCCTGATCAAAAATTTTCATTGAGTGAGTTAAAGGGTAAAAATGTGATCCTCGCTTTTTACCCCGCAGACTGGAGCCCGGTTTGTGGCGACCAGATGTCGCTCTATAACGAGATGCATCGTTACTTCGGCAAATACAATGCTGAAATCTTAGGAATTTCCGTTGATGGGAAATGGTGCCATGCAGCATTCCGGGAAGCCAGGAATCTGCATTTTACGCTGCTGGCGGATTTTGAACCTAAGGGCGAAGTCGCAAAAAAATATGGAGTATATAATGACAAAGAGGGCCGCTCAGAAAGGGCTCTTTTTGTACTGGATGATGAAGGTATTATTCGTTGGAGCTATCTTTCACCTGTTGGCATAAATCCCGGCGCAGACGGCATTTTGGATGCGCTGGAAATGATAACACAAAAAAATAGTCATGGCCAAATTAAAACCTCCGGTTAGTAGCCAGGATCATATCCAGGGAAACCCCCGGTCTCCTGTGGTCCTTGTAGAATATGGCGATTTTCAATGTCCGCATTGTGGCGCTGCATATCCTATCGTAAAACAAATTCAAAAAAAATTCAAAAGTCAGCTGGCTTTTATTTTCAGGCATTTCCCTTTATCGGAAGCGCATCCTTACGCACAAATAGCTGCGGTTGCCGCTGAAGCCGCCTCTAACCAGGGTCAGTTCTGGGAAATGCACGATCTGATTTATGAAAATCAGGAAAGTTTAAGTCTGGAAACTTTAATCTTACTGGCCCAATCATTAAAACTGGATATGAAGGTTTTTCAAAAAGATATGAAGAACCCAAGACTTCTGGAAAAGGTCGAAGCCGATTTTGAAAGTGGTGTAGTCAGTGGCGTGAACGGAACGCCTTCTTTTTATATCAACGGCGCGAAATTCAACGGCTCTTATGATTATGAATCTTTATCCGAGGCTATAGATTATTTCATTTCACAACACGCAGTGAATAAGGGATAATCGCTAATTGTCATTCTGTCTTTAAGCTGATGCACCGGGTATTCTACTTTAATTTTGATGTTACCGGTTTTACCGTCTCCCTACGGAATTCCTGGTAATCCTTTTTTACCGTCTCGCTGTAATCCTTTCCAAAAGTCAAAACAGATTCCTGCCATTGTTTATTTTCACCAAATGCGCTCAATTCGTCCACTACGGCAGCGCCTTTCCAACCGGAACTTCTGATCTGCGCTGACGCCGTTAAAATGGCCATATCATTTATTATCTGGTACAAATCCCGGTACGCATCCCTGACCATTTTAAAATCAAAACTGTCTTTTGTTGGCTGCATTTCCTGGATTATATAAGAATGCCCCCTGAAATGGCCAAAACTCAAAAGCGCAGGAGGAATATTTTGCATCCGTTGCTGGATGTTGACGACCCGTTCAGATTCTGACTCCCATCGGGGTTGCTGTACCGTAATAAGTTTTCCGGGCGCCGGAGGCATAGACTGTTTCATTTCCATCAGCATGTGTTTGCCTCCCTGATTATTACTTCTGAGTAAAAAAAGATACCGGTTAAGCCCCAGGCTTCCCGTTCCAGCCATTCGAAAAGCAACATCCTGCACTTCAAAATTATAAGGGCTGTAGCTGTTGCTCTGCAGCCATTTGTTCAGATAGTTAGTCAGATCAGTTTTTAATTTTGGTTCCAGGGCAAAGTGCCTGGGATGTTCCAGATAAATCGAGAGATTGTCCTTTTTTTTCACCGTTCTTTTTCTTAAAAGACGTTTGTCCTTTCGCTTGCTCACGGTTACCAGAAATTTATATACAATACCCTTGGCGGTCTGAGGCTCGATGTAATATGCCTTTCCCTTCGCGAGTGTCTCTGAATACGTTTTTAGGAAAAGCTGTGCCATATTTAGCGCTTTATTCTCTTCAATATTCAGCGAATCAAAGGCTATAAAAATACTGCAAATCAAACGGGCCACATCATAAACGGCAGGAGCCAGCAGGGCATCATCAAAATCATTGACGTCAAAATATACCAGGCGGTTATCGCCTTTAAAACTGCCAAAATTTTCCAGGTGAAGGTCGCCGCAAATCCAGGACAGCGGGGAGGGAGGAAGTGGATTACGCAACTGCAGGTCCTCATAAAATAAATGATTGCTGCCTCGGAAGAAACGGAACGAATCGGCCTGCATCAGTTTATATTTTACTCTCAGCATATCAGGAATCCTTCCTTTATTAAATGCTTCGATCCTTTCAAAAATGCTGGCCATGGTTTAATATTTCTTAAATATCCTCATTTCATTCGAAATACTGATCTTTAGTCATGCTATGCGGAACACAACAAAACTGAAACAGATTTTATTGAAGTATGATCTGGCACTTTCCATGGAGGAAGAAAACCTGTTGAAACTCACTTTGGTTGATAAAACTACCGGAAGCTTTACCAGTTTTGAACATAGCTCGTACAGTCAGTTGTTAAGTAGGTGTTATTCGCATTTTTTAAGGGAAATCAAATTGAAACCTGAGGTTCAGCATAAACGATAGGGTCCAATTGAATAAATATATCCTCCTTACGTTTCCAGCGTTGCAAAAGGCAGGCCTCAGCTCAAAGGAGGCTGGCAAATAAATTGATATATGTATACTAATCTAAAAAAATTACTATGGCCAGATATTCAAAAGGAAGTCAGCAAAAAGTCAAAAGGGCAATGGATGAAATGAAAGAGGGCAAATTAAAAAGCGGGCGGAGCGGGAAAAAAGTGACGGACAGAAAACAAGCCATCGCGATTGGATTATCCGAAGCAAGAAAACAGGGAAGCAAAGTGCCAAAGAAAGCAGCATCAAAAAGAAGTGGAACGACCAGAAAGAAATCTGTCAGCCACTGACATTTTTAATTCGAATTGTTTTTCCCCGTCATGGGTTGATGCATGAGGAATTGATTGATGATTTCGCCGATCAAAAGGGGTGATTCTTTTTCAACCAGATGGGCCCTTGTGGTTGGACCGGTTTTCCACTCATTGAATCCGTCCGGACTAATGGAACAAGTGCCATATTGCAGGTCATAATAGTTTTGCCATCCTTTTATGGCAACAAAAACAGCTGTTTCATCCCAGCTCATTCTCCCGGCGCTGTCTTCCTGTGCCAGGGGTATGCAAATGGCAAATACGTCTTTCACCGGACTCCTCCGGATCTGTCCGTCGTGAATTAAAGGCAGGCCCGTTTTTATTTTCTGACCGATTTCAAATCCGCTAAAAAGTATCGGGCTGGGCCAATCCGCCAAAACTTTTGTGGATGAACGCACATCCTGCGCCAGGTTGAATTCTCTTCCGGTTGGAAAACGTCCGGCCATACTAACCAGATTGCGAACCTTTTTTTTAACCAGGTCATAACCGTTTAAGGAAGAATAGGAATCCGGCGGCGATTCCAACAGATTTGCCAGGTTCGTCAGGAAACCTACAGTGACGATCGTAACCGAATGATCCGCCTGCAAGGCAAGAATTTTTCTGTACAGACCCAGGGCATCAGGAACGTCTTTATTGCTGTTTATTTTATGCGGATACCTGCTGATGACCGAGTCAGTCCAGTGTTGCTTATCACCCAATTCGACAGCCTGGCCACTGACCACGCCAATTGGAATTTCCGGCCTGTTGAAGTAAGTATTAAAAACATCGATGGCAGATGCGATATTTTTATGTTTGGAGCTAGCCATGGTAGCGAGTATCCTGACCCAACCACTATCTGCAAAGCAGTGTAAAAGGGTGATGGCTCCCACATCGTCGTAATCGGGACCGAAATCCGTGTCGAAAATTACCGGAACCGGATAGGCGGGTTTTTGAAAATCAGCTTGTGACCGGGCAGCACAGCAATAACAGGTAAAAATGGAGATTAAAAAAATGGATCTGATAGACATATAATTTAATATACAAGGGTACATTAAATTTGAATTTCCCAACACTATTGTGAATGTCTCCTGTTTGCCGAATCCACAGTGTAATAACGGGTTAAGAATTCTTTTTTGGAATCCTTATAATTTGAAATCATGCCCAGTTTAAAGAGGCTGTAGATATATACCCAGGCCAGGTCCAACTGGTAAGGAAGAAATCCTGCCCGTGCACTGCCGGGAAAAAGATGATGATTATTATGCCATTCGCCGGAAAGCATACCCGGACGCGTTTGATTGATGGACAGGTTGGACCGGTCAAAGTCAATTCCATCTACGTGTTTATCTTTTCCCTTACCATGACCTGTGTAATTAAATGCCCTTACCAGGACAAACCAAAAGAAAGCTCCGCTGAAACAAGCCAGAGCGAGTGCATTTCCACCGATCAGCCAAAGCACCCCAAACCAGAATGCCCAGTTTAAAAGCCAGAGTGCCACTACATAAGAAGGTTTTGAAACAGAACCCCAGGTTTGATATTGTTCAAAAGAATTGAGTCCAACCCCCGTATGGCTTAGAAAATTCCGCACGCGCTGATATTTTTCCTTACTCAGATCCTTTGAAATGCTTTGATGATTTACATCGGAAAGCATGCAATACATAAATCCTCCCATCGGATTATACGGATCTCCGGGCTCGTCAGATTTTACGTGATGAACGTGATGCGAGATCACGTAAATTTCCTCTGGAAAAGTTTTTATTACCAGGTTTTGTGTGATTAAACGCCAGATGGGGTGACTGAAGCGGTAGGACTTATGTGTACAATACCGGTGAAACCAAATGGTACCATGTGTGCTCATGATGACCATGGCATAAACAACCAGAACAATCGCAGATTTCCAGGATAAAAAATACACCAGGAAAATCACAAACAGAGGCAACATACAAGCTGCCATGAACCAGCTTATCAGCGTGATCCAGTTCTTCCTTGTTTTGAATATATTGATTCGGGAAAAAGCTTCTTTAAAAAGTTGACCTATCGTGGGCTTTAGAAACACACCCTTAGCATCCATCCAACCATACGAAGGCGTCTGGAGGATTTCATCTATAAAAGCCATAAAAAAAGAACAGTTAATGAATAATCGGGTTTCCCACGGCAATCTGTGTTACAGAACGTAAACAATGTACGGCAAATATCCCGGTATAGATTCGAATGTGCTGAAATAAACCTGTTAATTTTATTGTGTGGATAACGCACTATTTTTGCAAAATGCAGTGTGGCTGCGGTTTTCAGACAAATATGAACAATATACGATGATCCTGGAAGTTGCTATACTCGATGTAATTCCGGAAAAAACAGCCGAATTTGAAGCGCATTTCGAAGTCGCTCAGGAGATCATTTCTTCTATGAAGGGATGGCTGGGGCATCAATTGCAGGAGTGCCTGGAAGTTCCAAACCGGTATATTTTACTCGTGCGTTGGGACAAATTAGAAGATCATACCATTGGATTCAGGCAGTCTGACGCTTATCAGAAATGGAAAAAATTATTACACGATTTTTACGCTCCCTTTCCTGTTGTGGAACACTATGCCATGAAATATGAAAAATAACATAATTATGATTCCATAAAATACCTACTACTGGCAAACGGGCAAAGCTTAACATTGGTTTTTTTGGAAAACCGCTACCTTTATATTATCAAATTGTTATTAAAATATTATGGCAAAGAAAACAAAACAGGTTTCACAAAAATCTGCTAAAAAGACGCTGTTAAAAGAAATCGAAAACAAGTTAGCTGATACCATAAAGGGATATCACAGAACGATCAGCGAGAAGAAATTTGAAAAGGAAATTCGCAAAGCGGGTAAAATTCTCTCCAAATCCCTAACGAAGGAGCAGATTACAATCGTTCATAAAGAAAAGAGCAAGGCGCCAAAGAAGGATAAGGATAAAAAAGTTGAAGAAAAAGAAGTTGTTTCTTAGATTTCGATTTTAAATAAATTCAACGACCTTAGAAATAAAAGTAGTGCGAAAATTCTCCTGTCTCCTGTTCATTCCATTTTTATTTCTATCCTCCTGCTATGGACCGAATGATGGATATATGCAACCTGTGTATATCGGACCCGGGGTTGGTCTGGGCACAATCATCGCAGTCGTCGTCTCCTGGAGCAGGAATAAATCCATTTTGTGGGCCATTGTACACGGTATCCTGGGATGGCTTTATGTTATCTATGCGCTAATAGTTCCCAAAAAATAAGCTTAACGCCTAAGGCCTTGTGAATGTAGGAAATGTGGGCTTTGTAAAAAATGTAGAAATATATTCTTTATACTCACCCCATTGACCACGTGGCTTAGGCGTTAAGCTTTAAACCCAGGCCTAGTACAGTTTTTGCAGTAAATATTTTAATTATTCATCTTAAAATTCTACAATTATGTCTAACACTGCAACTGCCACAAAGTCTACAAAAGAAATCGCCACCAGACTGAAAAAACTCTGTGAAAAGGGTGATTTTGAAACTGCACAAAAGGAACTATTTGCTAAGGATGCCATTAGCATTGAACCAATGGCTTCTAAAGATTTTCCAAAAGAAACGAAAGGATTGGATGCTATTCTTTCTAAAGGGAAAAAATGGGCCGAAATGGTTTCCAAATCCCATTCCCTTGAAGTTTCTGAACCTGTCATTGCCGGAAATTCTTTTTCCCTTGCTGTACATATGGATGTAACTATGAAGAATGGCGAGCGAATGGATATGACAGAGCTTTGCGTTTACAGGGTTAAGGACGGGAAAATAATCTCAGAGGAGTTTTATATGTAATTACTGATTCAGATATTTAACAATACTTGTCAGATAATTTTCATTGACTTCGTCCAGGAGATGACCTGCGTAATAATCTTTTACTTTGGAAGAATTTTCCTTTAGGGCCCTCTTTATGGAAGGGAACCTCAGGTCAACCTTCTTTATTGCGCCTTTATACGTGATAAAATATTTATTCACATCCACATATTCATCGTACGGGTTGCCAGATTCAGACAGCCCGTTCGTATTATAATCTGCCAGGATAAACCGGGTATTAATTACTTTGTACAAATTATACTTGTCCTCACTGCTGGCTAAAACCTGTACAAACTTGAATTGCTGAATGGCATCCACTTTTTTGAATTCGTATACTTCGCCCCGGCTCGTAAACGTAAATGCCTGGATGGAATCCCTGTACACTTCGATGATTTCCAGTTTGTCCACAGTTACAAGCAGGTCATTGGTTAACTTATCAAAATTGAAAAAATATTTGTCTCCGTTAATTTCCTCACCTGAATTTTTGACGACAGTTCCTTTCACCCAGTCTTCGAAAAGCAAACGGGACCCCTTGGCTGCATACATCGTTCCATAAGCGAACATGGTTCCCTGATTCAGGATCGGATGCATGGAATATTGGTCAAAATCCTTGGCAAATGTTTGTGTATTTGTAATCGACATATTTGCCGTCCGGATGGGCTGGGAAAAAACAGTTGTTGAAACTAAGAAGAAGGCAATAAAACCCAAAGCCAGTAGAAATTTCCTATTCACGACAATGATTTTATGAACACCCCTGTTAATTACTCATTCAGGAATTTTACAACGCTTGCCAGATAATTTTCATTGACCTCATCCAGGAGATGGTCGGCGTAAAAGTCCTTTACTCTGGAAGAATTTTCCTTTAGTGCTCTTTTAATGGAGGGAAACTTCAGGTCCACAGGTCTTATTTCACCTTTATACACGATGTAATATTTACTTGCATCCACATATTCGTCGTACGGGCGGCCGGATTCAGTCAGCCCGTTCGTATTGTAATCAGCCCCTACAAAACGGGTGTTTATGCTTTTATATACACTATACTTATCATTGTTACTGATCAAAACCTGTACAAATTTGTAACGCTGAATAGCAGGCACTTTTTTGAAGAAATATTGTTCGCCTCCACTTTTGAATGTAAAAGCCTGAATGGAATCCTTGTACACTTCAATAATTTCCTGTTTGTCTATCGTTACCAGGAGGTTGTTGGTTATCTTATCAAAATTGAAAAAATACTTATCGCCGTTGATTTCTTCTCCGGTGTTTTTAATGACGGTACCCTTTACCCAATCTTCGAACAGCAAACGGGTGCCCTTTGCAGAATACTCAGTTCCGTAGGCAAACATCTTTCCATGGTCCAGGATCGGATGGATGGAATACATATCAAAATCCTTGGCAAATGTTTGTGAATTTGTAACCGACATATTCGTGGTGAACCAAATGCCATTTTTGTCCATGGTCGTTCCGATTCCCTCCTGTCCCGCAACAGCAATATGTTGTGAAAAAGCAGCCGTTGAAAGAAAACAAAATATTATGAAACAGGAGGCGGGAAGAAATTTTCTGATCATGGTCTTGTTTTTTATGAATAAAGTTTCTCTCTCACGTTAAAAATTTATAAGTACAATTTACTAAAAATTTCTAAAATCCGACGCGATTGCAGCCGGTTTTATCCTGATTTTTAATAGATTGGAGCGCCAAAATGGGCCCTCGAAAAAACAATTCTATTTATTTATGAACAAACAGCTAATAATCAAGTATATGAGGGCTTTATTTTCGGGTCTATTCATTTGCCTTTTCCCCTTTCCCGATTTAGCCCAGACTTCCCAAACCTTTTCGGAGAAGGAACTGATTTATGGAAGAAAGGACGGCATGGCACTGACCATGATCATGCTTTCCCCTAAACGTTCTTTAAATGGCAAAGCCATAATAAGTATGGTCAGCGGAGGCTGGTATTCCCAGTATGATTGGGTCCAGTACAATACCAGGAACTCTGAAATATTCCTGCAAAGAGGTTATACTGTTTTCCTGGTCATGCACAGCGGTCGTCCCATGTTTACTATTGTGGACGCGATCGATGATGCGAAAAGAGCCGTCCGTTTTGTACGGTATCATGCTTCGGAGTATAAAATTGATCCCGGCCACATAGGGATAACCGGGACTTCTTCCGGGGCACATTTGTCGATTACCGTCGCAACGGACGACGATAAACCAGACGTTGCTTCGCAGGATCCGGTTGACCGGGTATCAAGCCGGGTCCAGGCTGTCGCTTGTTTTTATCCACCCTCCGATTTTCTACACTGGGGAAATATGGATGTGGACCCGATGAATAAAGTTATTCTTGACCAGGCAGACGCATATTCTGCATTTGAATTTAAGGAATGGGAACCCATCCACAAACATTTTGTACTCATAACGGACAAACAAAAATTATTATGGATCTCCAGGCAAATCTCTCCATTCTATCAAATCAGCCCGGATGATCCGCCGATCCTCATCGCCCATGGTACAGCAGATCTGGTCGTTCCGTTCAGTCAGTCCCAAAGATTTATCGAAAAACTCAAAGAGGAAAAAATACCCTGCAACCTGCTCGTGAAGGAAGGCGGCGGACATGGGGAATGGAAAGATGAATACGTATACGAAAAATCATTTGCGGACTGGTTCGACAAGTATTTGAAATGAATTCGTTCTTCAACCGATGAACCGGAAGAGAATCGGATTCCTCCAACTTTTCCCAGATTCTCCGGTGTCCACCCGAATAGCAATTTTCTTAGCGTATATTGAAAGAAAATTCTCCCTCATGCGTCGGTTTTGCATTGCTGTCCTTTTTTCATTTTTTATTTTTTCCGGAGTCTCCGCTCAAAACAAAATCGTTGTTTTTCAGTCCGATTTCGGACTAAAGGACGGCGCTGTTTCTGCCATGAAAGGGGTAGCCATGGAAGTTTCAAAAGATCTGAAACTATTTGACCTCACGCATGAAATTCCTGCCTACAATATTTGGGAAGCCGCTTACCGGCTTGAACAAACGGTCCCCTATTGGCCCGAAGGAACCGTTTTTGTTTCGGTTGTGGATCCCGGCGTCGGTACGAATAGAAAATCTGTAGTCCTCAAAACGAAGACCGGTCAGTTTATTGTCACTCCCGACAATGGTACCCTCACCCTCATCGCCTCTTCCCTGGGCATTGGCGAGATCAGACAGATTGATGAAGTGTTGAACAGGCGAAAGGGTTCGCAGGAATCGTATACTTTTCATGGCCGTGACGTATATGCTTATACGGCTGCGAGACTGGCTGCCGGTGTGATTACATTTGAACAGGTTGGCAGGCAACTGCCTGACCAGGTGGTTCAGATCCCTTACCAGCAGGCACTCAAAGATGGAGATAAACTAAAAGGAACTATTGCCATCCTCGATGTTCAGTACGGGAACATATGGACCAATATCGGTTCGGATTTATTCAATCAGCTCGGATTGAAATATGGAGATATCTTACATGCAGAAATTTTTTACAAAGAAAATAAAATATATACCGGTGATATGCCTTACAGTCAGACCTTTGGCGCGGTGGATAAAGGAAAACCCCTCGCCTATCTGAATAGTCTGCTTCAATTATCTTTTGCGCTGAACCAGGATGATTTTGCAAAAACTTATTCAGTGGCTAGTGGCAACGACTGGCGCATTGTGGTATGGAAGAAATAACGTGCGATTAAATGGTTCTATCATGCAAAGAAAAAAATTCATCAAATTATCTTCTATGTTTGCCGCTGCCCCGTTTATATCTTCCTTTCCGGTTATGGCCCCGCAGGACAGACTGAAAAACTGGGCCGGCAATCTCACGTTCAGCACGAGCAATGTTTTTTATCCGAAGACAGTTGCTGAAGTCCAGACCCTCGTAAAAAAATGTGACCGGCTCCGCGGGCTGGGGACCCGTCATTGTTTCAATACCATTGCCGATAGTAAATACAACCTGGTATCATCAAATAATCTGAATAATATTCTCACCCTGGATACCGATAATCATACAGTAACCGTAGAGGGTGGAATTAAATATGGGGAATTAAGTCCCTGGCTCGACAAAAAAGGTTTTGCCCTCCACAACCTGGCTTCACTCCCCCATATTTCTGTTGCAGGAAGCATTACAACGGCTACTCATGGTTCCGGAGTGAAAAACGGTAACCTGTCCACTGCCGTCAGAGGCCTGGAAATTATTACTGCCGATGGAAGCCTGTTAAAACTTTCCAAAGAAAAAGACGGAGAAACTTTTAATGCCGCTGTTGTCGGACTGGGCGCCCTGGGTTTCATCACCCAGGTGACACTCGCCGTGCAACCCACATATAGCATGCGCCAGCGGGTATTTTTAAAAATGCCGCTTGAACAAGTGAAGGAACATTTTACTGATATTGTTTCTGCCGGATACAGCGTAAGCTTATTTACTGACTGGCAATCGGAATCGATCAACGAGGTGTGGATAAAGGATAAGGTAGACCCGGAAATAAAATATAAAAGCATTGAGGAATTTTATGGGGCCAAGGCAGCCATCAGGGACCTTCATCCGATCATAGAACTTTCGGCAGAAAATTGCACACCTCAAATGGGCGTGCCGGGACCCTGGTATGAACGGCTCCCGCATTTCAAAATGGGATTTACACCCAGCAGTGGCAAGGAACTTCAGTCGGAATATTTTATCCCGCATCAACATGCAGTAGAAGCCATTCTGGCGATTCAAAAACTGGGGAAGCAGATTGGTCCGCATTTATTCATTACAGAAATCAGGACCATCGCGGCAGATGGGCTCTGGCTGAGTCCCTGCAGAAACCAGGATTCAGTAACGATTCATTTTACCTGGAAACAGGAATGGGAGGAAGTCAGTAAATTATTACCTGTCATAGAAAAAGAACTCGATCCGTTCCAAGCCAGGCCCCATTGGGGTAAATTATTTACGATGCCGGCGCCGATATTGGAATCCCGTTATGAAAAACTGGCGGATTTTAAGAAACTGGTTGCGATCCATGATCCGAAAGGAAAGTTCACGAATGATTTTTTGGAGAGGACCATTTATTACGCCTAACGCGTAACGCGTTAGGCGTTAGGCGTTAAGCGTTACGCGTTAGGCGTTAAGCTTTATACCTGTTTTCGTAAACAGAATCTTTTGCTGTTTATATAAATTTCCCGTTGTCATTTTAAATGTTTTTTTGCTGATTTTGAAGAAGGCGTATATTTCTTCGGGCGAAGATTTGTCGTGATACGGCAGGTATCCATTGTTTTCATTTAACAGACGAAGGATTTTTTCTGCTTCATCCTCTACTCTCTGATATCCGGGCTTACCCGCCGCCACGTCAATTTTATTTTCGGATAAAATATTTTTTATGAACCCGGTAAACCGGTCACCAATTTCTATCGGCCGGTATATTTCATTTTTGTGCAGTATCCCCTTATGGCGGTTGTTGATGATCACTTCATACCCGATATCTGTTTGGCGGTATACGAACAGTTCAACCTCTTCCTTTTCTTTTACCGTCAGGATTTCATTCGATAAGTAATGCTCCAGTTTTTCTGTTGCCGCAACACGTCCCGTCTGCTCGTCCATCACAATTTTCACCAGGTATTCACCCATGGGTTGCATAAAACTGATCATGGCCGATTTCGGAATGAAAAGATCCTTCATCAGGCCCCAGTCAAGAAACGCTCCCTGGGGAGTCACACTGACTGCTTTTAGTTTGACGATATCACCCAATACTCCGAAAGGTTTCTGCGTCGTGGCAATTGGGCGGCCTTCCCCGTCATGATAGAGGAAGACATCCAATTCATCACCAATGCGGGTTCCCAATGGAACAAAACGTTTGGGCATGAGAATGCCTTCTTCCCCGTTATCCATGAAAACACCCATTTCCTTGACTTTAATAACCTTAAGCAGGTTATATTCACCCATCTTTACCATAACCATTCATTAAGTATGTCACAAAGATACAGATACGTTTTAGCCATCCTGCTGATTGCCTCCTGTACCGAAAGAACAAATCCCTTCGACCAGTTATCTTCTTTTATCAAACCGGTCAGCTATCCGATATTAACGCATGATTCATCTGCCATTTTTTTTGACTCGCTGAAAAACGAAAACGTTCGCTGGAAAAAAGCAGATGTATTCAACCCCGCAGCCATCGTGAAGGACGATACGATCTTTGTTTTATCGCGCTGTGAAGATAACCCCGCGGCTATTCTTGGGGGCCGGACCTCCCGCATCGGGATATCTGCCAGTGTTGATGGCATTCATTTTACTTCCTACCCGGAACCCGTTCTTTATCCGGCCAATGACGGATTTCAAGAGTATGATTTTCCCGGGGGCTGTGAGGACCCCCGTATAGTACAAACGGAAGATAGTCAGTATGTGCTTGCCTACACTTCCTGGAATTATAAGATCCCCCGCTTATCCATTGCTTTTTCAAAGGACCTTTTTCACTGGCAGAAAAAGGGACCGGCTTTTGCGAAAGCATATAATCACCGTTTTCTGGATACCGCATCCAAGTCGGCGTCGATGATTACAAAAATGGTAAATAATAAACCGGTGCTTGCAAAATTATTTGGTAAATACTGGATGTACTGGGGAGAACATTTTGTAAATCTGGCCTGGTCGGATAACCTTTACGATTGGTATCCTTTGCTGGATTCATCAGGATTTCTAAAGAAAGCCATGCAAACCCGTCCTGCTCATTTTGACAGTGATCTGGACGAATGCGGGCCCCCGGCTTTGGTGACGGACAAAGGGGTTATGCTCATCTATAATGGGAAAAATGCCAACGGCAGGGGGGCCGACCCATCCTTACCCCAGGGCACTTATTCGGTCGGCAGGGTTTTTTTCGATCCAAAAGATTTGCAGACCATCCTCATCCGGTCTGATGATCCCTTTCTAAAACCCACGCTGCCACACGAGATCAGCGGACAATACGCTGCCGGAACCACCTTTTCGGAGGGGCTGGTGTATTATAAAGAGAAGTGGTTCCTGTACTATGGAACAGCGGATTCTTATGTAGGCGTCGCGGTCTCAAAATGAATTCAAAAGCGGGATCCGTCACCTGTAACCGGTTCGATTTTGTAGTCTTTCTGCCATACCCGATGAAGATTTTATTTTTAGTACAATACGACTTAAATTTAAGGGTGCCGGATCTTGCCCTGCCCGTGCTATGACAGGATTGCATTCAACCACACAATAAATTTTAATGGTACGCTCTGTTATTACAGGCTCAGGATCCTATATTCCACCGTTTGTACAAACCAATCAGGACTTTGCGCAGCATGAATTTTTTACCTCCGATGGATTACCACTTTCTACGGATCCGGCCGAGGTAGTTGATAAATTCAAGAAAATTACTGGAATTGAGGAAAGGCGTTATACCACCGATGACCTGAATGCCTCCAATATCGGTTACGAAGCCGCTAAAAAAGCAATCTCCGACAGCCGCGTGGATGCCGAAACCCTTGACCAGATCATCGTAGCCCACAATTTTGGAAATGTAATAAAAGATACGATTCAAACAGCTGCTGTTCCCTCGCTGGCCAGTCAGCTGAAACACGCCCTCAGTATCCGGAATCCCAATTGCATAGCCTATGATATTTTATTTGGTTGTCCCGGCTGGTTGCAGGGCCTTATCCAGGCAGACGCATTTTTCAAAGTGGGTATGGCAAAAAAGGCTCTGATCGTCGGAACAGAAACCCTGAGCCGGGTAATTGATATGTTTGACCGGGACAGTATGATATTCAGTGATGGTGCGGGTGCTGTCGTACTGGAGAGCAGAGAGGGAAATGAAAATTCTCCGGGTTTACTGGCGTATGTAGCGCAAACCCATAGCCTGCATGAAGTGGACTATATCAACATGGGTGCATCTTATTACCCGGATAGTAATCCGCGCGTCCGGTATTTAAAAATGAAAGGCAGAAAAGTTTATGAATATGCTTTAAAACATGTTCCCGAAGCAATGAAAGCCTGTATTGATAAATCCGGTCTGCCCATTCAATCAATAAAAAAAATATTTATTCACCAGGCGAATGAAAAAATGGATGAAGCGATCATAAAAAAGTTATACCTGTTATACGGGATTGAAATTCCCCCGGTCAATATCATGCCCATGAGTATCGCCTGGCTTGGTAATAGTTCCGTTGCCACGATTCCTACTTTGCTGGACCTGGTGAGAAACCATCAGTTTCCCGAACACGAATTATCAGCCGGAGACATCGTCCTGTTCGCTTCCGTGGGAGCGGGCATGAATATCAATGCCGTTTCCTACAGATTTTAGAAGTGCAGGAGAATTTTGCTCTCCCGATACCCACGGACGGGCCACCCTTCGCAGTAATAATCCATTTCTCAATTTTTAAAAAATTCGATCAGCACCGGCGCCAGAACCTTTGCTGACACATTGTGCGTTTGTCCCTTTAGTATTTCGGATCCATTACCTGTTAAAATTCTGGCCACTTCGCGGACGGCACTCTGCAGACCCGGCGGACTTTTTTCACCACCTGCTACCAGTACCGGGACACGAATGCTGCGAATCATCTCTGCCGGTACGGAGCCGTCGACCGGATATTTCGTACCCTCTGGAGCATGCATGACGATCCGGATCGAGCCTCCTTTTTTTGAATCCAGCTGGCAAACCGGGTTCGTAAACCCTTTGGGACCCCACCAGGTAGCGACCCAGTTTGCTATGTCAAATTAGAAATTCATCATAATCATTTATTTTACTTTATCAGCAGAGAAGTGATAAGTACCCGAACCGACATGCAAAACAATATAATTCCCTTCCCGGCCACTTACTACGATCTCCTTTTGATCTGGTAACGGTTTTGAATTTTCCGTAATGGATTCAGGGCTCGTCGCGGGAATAAAGATGCCCGCCGTTGTGTTTGGTGGAATTACAACATCAAGGATAAATTTATCATTTGCTATTTTCCAGTGTGCGCTCAGTTTTCCATATCCTGTTTCCAGATCGGCATTGGCAAAACCCAATCCACCACCCGGGTGTGGCTGAACCTTAATTTTTTTATACCCCGCTCCTTCATCATAGGTGTCCAGCCCGGCAATTGTTCTGTACATCCAGTCGCCGATCGCCCCGTATGCATAATGATTGAATGAATTCATACTCGGCGTTTGAAAACTACTATCGGGTTTTTGCCCGTCCCATCGTTCCCAGATCGTAGTAGCGCCCATTTTTACAGGATATAACCAGGAAGGATAACTATCCTGCAATAAAAGGGTATAAGCAACCGAATCATAACCAAACCGGCTCAGTACATGACAGATATAAGGCGTCCCCAGAAATCCGGTCGTCAGATGATCGGAATAGTCTTTAATATTTATCGCCAGACGTTCTGCCGCCTGGGCCCTTAATGATTCGGGGAGCATATCGAATTGAAGGGCCAGCACATAGGCGGTTTGCGTTCCGGAAACCAGTCTGCCTGATGCCGTAACATATTCTTTCAGAAATGCTTCCTTCACATGGCTCAATAGTTCCGTGTATTGTTTTACATCTTCCTGTTTATTTAAAACCCGGGCGGCATTTATCAGCAATTGGGTGGAATGCGCAAAAAAACACTGGGCAATTAAATACTTGTCGGTCACGGCAGACCTTCCGTCATTATCATCTGCCGGCCGATAAAATAGCCAGTCCCCGAAATGAAACCCGGTGTTCCATAAATAATCCCGGCTATGGCCTGCCATAAAATTTACCCAGCCCTTCATACTGGCATATTGGTCCTCCAGAATTTTCGGATCACCATATGCCAGCCACATATTCCAGGGAATAATCGTAGATACATCAGACCAGCCGGCCGATCCCCCCGCCATCGGACCCAACACATTGGGAACCACGAATGGAACCCTTCCGTCTTCTGACTGGTCCGCGGCTACATCTTTTAACCATTTAGAGAAAAAATTATGAACGCCCATATTATAACTGGCCGTCCTGGAGAAAGCCTGCGCGTCACCCGTCCAGCCCAGTCTTTCATCCCGTTGCGGACAATCGGTTGGCACGTCCAAAAAATTACCTTTCTGTCCCCATTGAATATTGTGTTGCAGCTGATTCAGCATTGGGTTTGAACAAGTGAACTGCCCTGTCGGTTCCATATCAGAATATAATGTGACGGCTGATAGGTATGCTACATCATAAGGTTTTCCGTTGCTTCCGTTGTGAGTTGGGGATTTAGTTTCAGGAAATACCGATCTTATCTGACCATTCAGCCCTTTCACCCGTACGTACCTGAAACCATGAAAAGTAAAATGAGGATTTAATATTTCTTCCTCTCCCCCTTTTAAGACATATATATTCTGAGATTTTGCGGCGCGTAAATTATCCGTGTAAAAATTACCCTCCTTATCCAGAACTTCCGCATGATCCACCGTAATTGTATCTCCGGATTTTCCTTTTACAAGAATTGTTTCCCACCCAACCAGATTTTGCCCAAAGTCGATGATTTGCTCACCTTTCGGTGTTTTGAAAATCCTGACGGCGTTAAATGTTTCATGTTTCCTGACGGGTTCATTGTACGTTGCTATCAGATTGTTTTTCGGATAATCCTTTTCTACTACATTCTGCCATGTTTTGTCATCAAAACCCGGTGAATCCCATCCTGGTTTTTCCAGTCTCGCGTCATATGTTTCTCCATTATATATTTCAGAAAACCGCACGGGTCCCCCGTCGGAGGTTTTCCAGCTTCCGTCGGAAATAATAGTTTGCCGGCTGCCGTCGGAATAATTTATTTCGAGCTGCAGAAGCAACGCCATTTTCTTTCCGTAAATATTTTTGTTATTATTCCATGCCAGGGCCGTGCGGTACCAGCCACTGCCGGTCATCACCCCGATTGCATTTTCACCTTTATCAAGTAATGCCGTGACGTCGTAAACCTGGTATTGAAGCCGTTTATTATAACTGGTCCATCCCGGCGTTAAAAAACCATCTCCGATTCTTTTTCCGTTAATGAACGCTTCATACATGCCATGGGTAGTAATAAATACGGTGGCGGATATTATTTTTTTTGCGGAACTGAATGATTTCCGAAATAGAAGAGCCGGTCCATTAACTGAATCAGCAGCGCTTTCAGATTCTATCCAGCTGGCTTTCCAATCTCCGGGTTGCAGCAATCCCATTTGCCAGAAGGCCTTTTCGCTCCACCCGGAAACCCTGCCTTTGTTATCCCATACCCTGACCTGCCAGTAATACGATTTCGCAGATTGTAAAGCGTTGCCCCCGTAGGGAACATAGACTGACTCGGAACCCGACTGCCTCCCGCTGTTCCAGATTTCTCTTTTATCCCATTTATTTCCGATCTGAATTTCGTACGCAGTTTGCATCAGATTTCTCTGATCCGGTTGAAGTTGCCAGCTGAAGCGGGGCCGGGTGATATCCAGACCCACGGGGTTCGCGCGGTCCTCGCAACGCAGGTTTTTGAATGTTAACTGGGAGAATCCGGTATGGATAATGAGCACGCCGGTTACCAGAAAGAAGAAATTTTTTTTCATGATTTCCGATTGAGAAGAGTTAGTGTTTTATAGAAGCTGCATAATTTCCCAAGCCAACCACAACTGTGGAAAGGATTACCGTAAAAATGCCCAGCAGAATAACTTGCATGGTCCTTTTTCCCGATCCCTTCCATTCTTTAAAATATATGCCCCAGGCGTTGCTGACGATAATGATAAAGGCCATATGAAATGTCCAACTGCTGAAATCGTATTTTCCCATTTTACTACTACCCATTCCATAGAAGAAAAACTGAAGATACCAGGTGACACCGGCTATGATACAAAAAAGATAGTTCCTGGACAGCGGTGTTTTTGAATTGATATAATCGCCATAGGATTTGTTCCTCAGGTTTAGTAATACACACCAGATCAGATTGGTGGTGAGGCCGCCAAGCAAAACAACGACCAGAGATGGAAGATTCTGAAAAATCGGATTGACCCCGCTTTTCTCTGTCAAGGCAGCAATCGGTTTTCCAAATTGAAGGCCGAATGAAAAACAGGAACTGAGTATACCGGAAATAGTTGCAACCAGGACGCCTTTGCGTAAATTAAATTCAATAATGGTCCCGGCATTTTTTGAATCCCCCAGATCTTTTTCTTTCATCACGCCGGCCTTTCCGCAAATGCCAATTCCGATGAGACAGAGCAGGACACCGCCCAGAATAATCTTACCTGATCCGGCATGCCATAATGAAGTGATTGTTGTTTGGCCGTCCAAATTCCCCATGATATCATAGTACAATGGTGGAATCAGCGTGCCGAATGCGGCGCAATAACCCAGGGCGATCGCCATGCCGAGGCTCATGCCGAGGTAACGCATACTCAATCCGAAAGTAAGGCCACCGATTCCCCAAAGCAAACCCATGAAATAAGTCCAGAAAATGGTTGAACCGGGTACGGCACGAATAATGTCCCAAAATCCCGGAACAATCAGATAAGCCGCAAGCATCGGGGCGATGAGCCAGGAAAAAAGGCCACCGACCAGCCAGTAACTTTCCCAATGCCAGGATTTTACTTTTTTATACGGAATATAAAAACTTCCGGATGCAAAGCCGCCGACAAAATGCAAAAAGACGCCGATTAAAACACCCATGTTGCCCAATTTACATACTGAAATGCCAAGCTGTGAATCATTGCCTAAAATATTTTAATTCGATGATATCCCCTGGTAAGGGCTGGTCGTTCCAGTGTTCATGAATAGCCATGGCCGCTCCCACTGCACTGGCCTTTGAAATATTGGCCGCAAAAACTTCCATGGAAGGAAAAGCGGCAGCAAGCAAATGCATATAAACAGGATTGCCGCTGAAACCACCATCCACAAAAATTCTTTCTACAGCATCTGACAGGATAAGTTTTGTTGAATTCAGTTGTTGATCCATAATATCCATCATAAGCCTGTGGTAGGCTTCCTCAAAACTTGTGAAGCCCGAAAAATCCCGTTGCGCAAATGCAGAGGCACCAATCGGAGAAGCTGGCCGTTCAAAAACCGGGAGATCATTTTTTGCCTTCAGGCTCGAAACGATTTCGGGATCATAAGCAACCGAATGAAATGCATTATTATTTTTCTGAAAATATACCGTCAGTTTTTTCACCTGTTGTTCATGCTCAAAACCTGCGAACAGCCGGGAAGATTTCATGGGTCGCCCTTTAAAAGTTAAATAACACAAACAATCGTTTTGCAATTCAGCGATCGTCAGGGGTTCCTGGTTGAAAGGATTCATACTGATGCACCAGGTTCCTGTGGAAATCAGAACAAAGGGTTCCGTGAAACTTTCCAGGTAGGGGATCATTGCAGCAGAGCTGTCATGCAGGCCAATACCCGCCAGGCATCCAGCGGAAAGGAAATTATGTTTATCGATCAATACGGGATGAACCGTTCCGGAGGATTGAATAGGTGGAAGTTTATCAATGATCCCTTCGCGGTAAACCCATTCATGATAATAATCCTGGGAAAAATTCCAAAGGTTGGTATGGCAGCCAATGCTGGTAATATCCGAACAGGCCTTACCCGTCAGATACCAGGCAAGGTATTGGGGCAGGTGAAGGGAATATTTTATTTTTCCAAAGATCTCCGGTTTTTCACATTTTAACCGGTATAACTGCATACCTGAATTCAGGCTGTCAAGAACCGGCGATGCGGTAAGCATGGAAAAAGTCATTTCTCCGCCATACTGTTCGTAGAAATGTTTTTTTATTTTTGACGGTAATGGTTTGAGATAATTATAGAGAGGTGTCAGCGGTTTTCCATCACCGCCGATATGCACAAAACTGGCTCCATAGGCGGCAAAATTGAGAGCGCGAATATCTATATCGCCCGCATTTTTCGAAACCCTCAGCATGTCACCGATCCAGGAATTTAAAAGACCCAGGTCCTCACAGGGATCACCATCCTCATCTTTTGTCTCTGGCAGGGTACAACTTTCTTCCCTGACAATACTGTAGTTTTCATCGAACAGGAATAATTTCTTATTCGTCTTTCCGACATCCAGTATGGCAATTACGGGTGTTTTCAAAGTCCGGAACTTTGCGTTTTTGATCCTCTCGTTTTTATTAACTGTTCTCGTATTTTACAACTTCGATACAATCTCAGGGGATCCAGGGCAGCACCCACGCGCAATCTCGACTCAGCAACCAGGGGCCGGAGGTCGGTCCGAAAGCTGTTTTGCAAGATTTCCTGGGCAAGCACCACATCATTGGTCTGTTGAGCTGCCCGGAGTTTGACGCGATCGACAAGCAGCGCCTGTGCATAGGAAACAAGGATCGCCTCTACCGATTGCAACAGATCCTCCAGTGGATCTTTCACATTATGCGAAGCATCGATCATCCAACCCATGTCCTTCGCATGATCCATTTTCCGGGCATCCATCCCTTCCACCAGTTCATTGAAAATGAGAAATAACTGGTAGGGCTTTATACTTCCAACGGTCAGGTCATCATCGCCATATTTGGAATCGTTAAAATGAAATCCTCCCAATTTTCCCTCCATCAGCAACAAAGCAACAATCTGTTCAATATTCGCATTGGGCAGGTGGTGGCCCAGGTCAACCAGGGTAAATGCTTTCTGACCCAGCTTTGACGAATAAAGCAGCGACTGGCCCCAATCCCCGACTGTTGTGGAATAGAAATTCGGTTCGAAAGCTTTGTATTCAACAAGAATTTTCCAATCATCCGGCAACGCGGAATAAATTTCCTGAAGGCCCTGCAGGGTATGGTGAAACGCTTCGCGAAAATTCAATTGTCCCGGAAAGCAGGATCCATCGGCCAGCCAGATGGTCAGCGATTTTGATCCGAGGGCGATTCCGTGATGTATCACTTCGATATTATGTTCTATGGCCTGTTGCCTGACTTCTTTTTTAACGTGCTGGAGCGAGCCGAATTTATAACTGTATTGCTGACCGGGCTGGTCCTGGAAAGTATTTGAATTCATGGCATCGAACCGGATGCCGTACTGTTCAGCAAGATTTTTTATCCGCACCGGATTTTCAGGAATATCCCAGGGAATGTGCAGGGAAATCGCACCACTCGACCCATTGAGTGAATGCAGCAGTCCAATGTCTTCAATTTTTTCTTCCAGGTTGCGCGGTTCGCCACCCCCGGAAAATCGAGCGAAGCGGGTGCCTCCGGTTCCCAGGGCCCAGCTGGGAATGGCCACCTGGAAGGCCATCAATTTATGAAGAATCTTTTCGGCATCCGGTATGGTGGCCATTAAAAATTCCAATTGCCGCCGGTGTGTTTTCCCAAATGTTTGATTATGTTTTTCAATATTATTTTTTTCCAGACGCATGGTTATTACAATTTGATCACCGTACAAATGCCGCAGTCACGCCTCCATCCACATTCAGCACATTACCCGTGGATTTATTCAAGAGTCCGCCCACAAAAGCAAAACAGGCATTGGCAATATCTTCCGGTAAAATGATTTCGTTCAAGAGGGTGCGTTTCGCATAATAGGTGGGAAGCTCCTGCACGCTAACCCCGTATGCCCTGGCGCGACCCTCCGCCCAGGCGCCTTCCCAAATCTTGCTGTCTGAAATGACCGCATCCGGATTCACGACATTCACGCGGATCCTGTCTGCTCCCAGTTCGGCCGCATTCAGACGGCTGAGATGTAACTGGGCCGCCTTGGCTGAGCCATATGCCGCATTGTTGGGTCCGGATACCAAAGCGTTTTTGCTGACTATATTTATCAGATCACCACCCAGGCCCTGTTTGCGCATAATTTCAACGCCTGCCTGCGTTACCAGGAACTGTCCCTTTACCAGCACGTCATATAAAAGATCCCAGTCTTTCTCCGTATGCTCTTCGATGGATTTGGAAATGGAAAGTCCGGCACAGTTCACAATAATATCAATGCCTCCAAAGGCAAGAGTTGCCGTTTGAAAAATTTTTTGAATGCTTTGTGCATTTGTCACGTCAAGCATTCCGGCCACGAAACGGTCCCCGCCAAATAGCCGGATGAATTCTTTCTCCGCTTTTTCCAACCTTTCTTCGTCGTTATCATTGATAACAACGCAGGCGCCTTCTTCCACAAATAATTTAGCAATGGCTTTTCCGATGCCCCCCGCACTGCCGGTTATCAGCGCTACCCTTCCGGATAAAGACTTTGGCTTTGGCATTCTTTGCAGTTTGGCTTCTTCCAGTAACCAGTATTCAATATTAAAAGCTTCCTGCCGCGGAAGGGAAGTATAGGAACTGATCGCTTCCGCACCCTTCATAACGTTGATGGCATTGATATAAAATTCGGATGCCACGCGGGCCGTCTGCTTGTCCCTGGCAAAAGTGAACATGCCGATGCCGGGATACAGGATCACGACGGGATTTGGGTCACGCATCGGGGGACTGTCTGCATGTTTACCCGATTGATAATAGGCTGCGTACATCCCGCGATAGGATTCGAATTGAGGTTTTAGTTTCTCCCTGATCTGATTGCCGTTTGAAAAATCTTCTGCGGGGCTAAGTTCCAAAACCAGTGGGCTGATCTTGGTTCGCAGAAAATGATCCGGGCAACTGGTACCCATCGGAGCCAGTCTGTCGACGTCTTTGGAATTGATAAACTCCAGCACCCGCTCGTCATCCGTAAAATGGCCGGTCATCCTGTTTTGGGAAGAACAAAAACCTCTTAACATAGGCGCCAGAGCGGCAGCTTTTTGAAGACGTATTTCCCTGGAAACAGATTTCAGGGCCGGCCCCCCGAAAGTTTTTTTGCCGACATGATCCTCTATATATTGGGCACAGGTTTCAATCACTTCCAGTGAATTGTGATAGCTTTCATAAGCGGTTGCCCCCCAGGTAAACAATCCGTGTGATCCCAGCATGATTCCCCGGATGCCCTGGCTTTCATCCAGACATTTCTTTAGTTTCAAGCCCAGGTCAAAACCGGGGCGTTGCCAGCCGACCCACCCGATCTTTCCGCCAAATAATTCTGTTGTGATTTCCTTGCCATTCTTTGCAGCGGCGATGGCTATGGCAGCATCCGGATGCAGGTGATCAATATGGGCGAAGGGCAGAAAACCGTGAAGGGCCGTATCTATGGATGGCGCTTTCGAATCCAGATCAAAAAGACAATGATTGTATAAATCCACCATCCTGTCCTCATCCTCTATGCCCTGATATATATTTTTCAAATTCAGAAGGCGGCTGAGATAAAGGGCGGCCAGCCCTTTTTTCTTCAGGGTTCCCAGGTCCCCTCCGGAACCCTTTACCCACATTACTCCGGTGGGTTCTCCGGTTATCGGATCCCGGGCAGTTGTTTTACAGGAGGTATTGCCCCCTCCGTAATTGGTAAGGCGAAGGTCTGCTCCCAGCAAATTGGAGCGGTATATCAACAAAGCCACTTCATCCCCGGCAAGGGAAGCGGCTTTTTTTTCATCCCATAAATAACTTACATGCCTGAATTGAGCTCGGAGTTCGGTCATAGCCTGAAAGGTTTCAGGATACCAAAATAACAAATTACCAAGGAATGACGGGAAGAGTCTTAATTACAGAAACTTTTCGTTCCCGGCTGGGCAGATAGCTCATAACCGTTAAGCAGATGTGAATAAAACTGCAGAAAATAATTCCAATTTAAATTAATGGTTAAGAAGCCATATCTCCGGCTCGCGGATTTAAAAAGACATTAGCTTGCCCGTGTTTCTGAAATTAAGAAAAGAATTCTATGTCCAATCTTGTATCCATTCTTGAAATGGTTGAGAAATTAGATCGGGATTTATTTGTCTTTATCAATCACGAACCTGGTTCTTCTTTTCTGGATTCCACCATGCTGCTTTTAAGAAACCCGCTGACCTGGATTCCCCTTTATATTTTTATGGCCTTGTGGAGCATCGTGAAATTGAAAAAAATAACCTGGATTTTTATTTTTTGTACCTTGATAACTATAGCGCTGACCGATAGCATCACTGCTTTTATTTTAAAACCATTTTTTGAACGCCTTCGCCCCTGTTATGAACCGCGGCTTGACGGAATCGTCCGGATACTGGATGGCTGTGGTGGAAAATTCTCTTTCCCTTCCAATCATGCCGTAAATCACTTTGGCCTGGCGACATTCTGGTTCTGCGTTATACGGAAAATGACCCGCCGGAATTGGTACTGGCTCTGGGTTTGGGCCCTTCTGGTCTGTTATGCACAGGTGTATATCGGCAAACATTATCCGGGCGATATATTGGGAGGCGCTATTTTTGGAGGGTTCGTTGCGGCATGTACTTACCAGTTGTTCACAAGAATTCTCCGCAGGATCCAAAAAAGTCATAAATATTCTTTTCAGAGGGAGAACCAGTTGGGTCCTGGAATATCTTAAAATAACCGCTTCAAGAGTTTTCTCATGAATGAACAAAAAGTTGCAGTCATCGGTGCCGGACCTGCCGGACTGACGGCAGCGTATCTTCTTTCCAAAGCCGGCATTGCCGTTTATGTATTTGAAGCTGATCCAATCTATGTAGGCGGCATCTCAAGAACTGAAACTTATAAAGGATTTCATTTTGATATCGGTGGACATCGCTTCTTCAGTAAATCGAAAGAAGTCGAAGATTTTTGGACGGAAATTCTGGGAGAAGAAATGTTGCAAAGGCCGAGGAGTTCCAAAATCTATTACCAGAAAAAATACTTCCGTTATCCGCTGGTCGCCCTGGATGCGCTAAGGAAATTGGGTTTGATACAGGCAGTCCTATGCCTGCTGAGTTATGCAAGAGCCAAGGTCTTTCCGGTTCGGGATCCGCAAAATTTTGAAGACTGGGTCAGTAATCAGTTCGGGAAAAAATTATATAAAATTTTTTTTAAAACGTATACGGAAAAGGTATGGGGAATTCCCTGCTCGGAGATCTCGGCTGACTGGGCGGCTCAGCGAATCAGAGGTCTTTCGATGAGTTCCCTGATCAAAAATGCATTGTTCCCTAAAAAAGCAAACGGCGGGGCGCTTATAAAAACGTTGATCGATTCCTTCCGTTATCCCCGGCTCGGCCCCGGGCTGATGTGGGAAACCTGCTCGGCAAAATGCCTCCGTCTTGGCGCTTGCGTCCAAATGAATGCCCGGGTTGAATCATTGTCTTTTCATCAGAAAAAATGGACTATCGGACTCTCTTCCGGTCAAACTCATTCCGGATTTGATCAGGTCATTTCTTCTGCCCCTTTAAGAGAACTGATACCCGCTGTGCGGCCAGTTTTTCCGCCGGAAGCCGTGGATGCGGCGAAACGGCTTTCGTACCGTGACTTCATTACCGTGATATTAATATTGCCCGAAAAAGGAAACTTCACCGATAACTGGATCTATATTCACGATCCGTCTGTTTTGGTTGGCAGAATACAAAATTTTAAGTCCTGGAGCCCTGAAATGGTTCCTGACCCTTCGATGACAGCCTATGGACTGGAGTATTTCTGCTTTGACGGGGACGGATTATGGACAGCTTCAGACGCAGCACTGATTGAACTCGGTAAAAAAGAATTATCACAAATCGGTTTGGCTTCTCCGTTAGATATCCGGGATGGCTGTGTTGTCCGTCAGAAAAAAGCCTACCCGGTTTATGACCAGCAGTATAAACAGCGGGTTTCCGCGATCCGTAGCGCGCTGGATGATTATCCGGGATTACAGGTCGTGGGGCGTAATGGCATGCACAAATACAATAACCAGGATCATAGTATGATGACGGCCATGCTGGCGGTCAAAAATATACTGGCAGGCAGCACTATTTTCGATCTCTGGAAAGTGAATGACGATGCCATTTATCATGAAACCATTGACGCTGATAGGGAGGATGCTGCAGCCACGGGACGGATGGTACCGGGTCTGTTGAATACGGCGCAGTAACTCAAAATCGTTCCAGGATATAATACATATCACTGTTCACCCTGCGCTTTGCGGAATCCAACAAAGGAAGTGACAACCGGCTTACGTGAAATGCGAATCCGGAATCGATTACTTTAAAATGGGTCCTGTTTATCATATCGATTCCTTTTTGGGAAGTCAGCAGGAAATTCTGCTGGTGCAGTGTATCGGGGTCATCCGTATTTAGAAAAGAATGATTACTATAAAAATCCAGGCTCCTCGAGGGCTCCAGTTGGTATAGAAATATTTTGTCTTTATCAAGATGATGATCCTGAATAAACCGGCTGACCGGAATACTCATTTGGAATTGTAAGAGTTTGGGATAAAAGCCAATATCCAGCCAGCAGTTGATAAAAATAATGATCAAAACACAGCCGGTGAGCAATTTGGGCAGTGGATTACCTTTTTGAAGCCAGATCAGTAGAAACAATATTGTCATTAACCCGGCCGAAATAATAATCGCCGGTTGCAGAGGTGGAAATGGAACTGTAATCAGAAGAAACAAGGCGATCAGCAATAATGAAAATAATAACCCATGTACTTTCGACAGGGGTGCTAACCAGCCGTTGTAATTTCGATTATAGAATAAACGGAAAAGGAATTTTCCGGTAATAATGGAAGCCAGCGGCAGAACAATATATATATAGTGGGGTAGCTGGGCCTTACTTGAAGCCAGTGCACAATAGGTAACCCCGAATCCACCCAGGCTAATGGCTTCCTCCCCGTTGCGCACAAAAAACTTATTCCGGACCCATTCCCGAATGCCGGTTGCCAGACCGAGGAGAAAAAAAATTGTCCAGGGCAGAAACCCCCAGAGTAAATTTTCAAAAAGAAAGAGAAACGAAGAATTCTCCCGCCAGGTACTTTCGCCCGTAATCCTGCCAAAACTTTGCGTCCAGTAAAAAAACCGGATCCCGGATATACCCTTTTTGCCATACATGACTTTTTCGGGATGCAAATCATATTGCCGGTAAAGGCCAATATTCATCGGCATAAGCAGGATTCCGATGATCAATAGCAGCAGGAACCACTCCCAGCGGAACAATGATGCAAAGGACCTGGTCAAAATGAAATGGGTGGAAAACGCAAAAATGGGAACCATGAGGGCGATGGGTCCTTTGGTCAGCATACCGCCGGCAATCGCTACGGCGCCAAGGATCAGATTCGTCCATTTTTTGGTTTGAAGCCATGCCGCCAGTTGCCAGATACTGAATATTACCCAGCCCATGAGCATTGTATCCGTTCGTGTATCGTGGTTTATTAAAAACATGGCCTGCGAACCTGCCAGTACCAGGGCGCTCAATAAGGCAATCCTTTCAGCATAAAATAACCTGGAAAAGCGGTATACGCTGTAGATAGAGAGTATGGAGAAAAAAAAAGACGGAAGGCGATAAGCCGCATCGTTCACCCCAAAGAGCTTCATACTGGCTGAGCTAAGCCAAAAAAGCATGGGGGGCTTATCAAGGTAGTCTCGTCCCTGGTCGTAGATCTGAAAAAAATTTTTATGCAGAAGCATTTCCCGGCTAATGTTGGCATACTGCGCTGCATCGATTTCCATCAGGGGAATTTGCCAGCCAATTAAATAGGTCAAAACACAGGCGGAAATCAGCCCGATGAAAACCTTCTTTTCGTTTTTACATTGATCGCTATTCATACACCAGGTTCAGTCACTCGTATATTCCGATCAATTTCGGTCAAAAACATTCAATTCACATAAAATTTGCGATTCAGTAATCTTATAGTAATATGGTCTCACTATATTTGTAGACCAATTTTTCAATTAAACTCACCATATGTCAAAATTTATCACCTCCATAAGGCTGCAGGAAGCCACCGAAAGAGACTATGCCACTCTATCCCAGGAAATGAAAAAAAATTCTTTCAATCCGGTCAGCGAAATTAGTCATGTAAAAGCAGGCAGAATCCCTTCGGCTTTTGTATTCAATACCACCAGCAATAAGAGTTTGCTCGACACGACGACTGTTGTATCGCTCGCGGCGGCCACCACCGGCAAAAAATATTCCTTTACCCTTATCCGGGAAAAATCAAAAATAGATTCCTGATTGCCGGTTACATTCTGCTGTTTATAGTACAAGGGTTTACCCTTAGTAAATGCATTATCATTTTAGTTCGCCCCACCCCTTTCGGTATTCCCTTCTTACGAATTGATTGGCCGGATCGAAATTGGTGATCCTCATATTTTCCCCGTCCCATTTGTAATTAATGTATCTGCCCGGAAATTCATGTCCTTTCATTTTACCGTAAACAGGATCGTTTTTATTTACATTCTGCTGTATATTGAAACTGCGCAGTAATAAATTTCCCAATAGTACCGTCTCGGTCAATGGTCCCGCATAGCCGATAAAAGGAGAATCCACTTCTGCATTTCCATATCCCGCGATGCAGGCGTCTATCCATTGCCACCAATGACCATCCATGTCCCCGGATATCCGCGGATATTTTTGTGGAATCTGTATATCCTTGTTTTTCGAATAGGGCAAAAGACGGGGATGACTTCCACCCCAGCCACAGGAAACTTTTCCTTTTGTTCCAATAAATAAAGTTCCTCCTTCAAAATCATTTTCTCCCGGCCAGTCACCCAGCGCTTCGCCCATATTCTCATCCGTGCCTAATTCCGCTGGCCTTTCAGGCGTTATGCCACCGTCCATCCAATAAAGATCGAGGTTGCGTCCGTCTTTTAATGTAAACATGAAACGGATCGAACTGGATACCGGTCCACTATCCGGATATATGCCTTCAACAAAAATTCCGTTGAAAACCGTGCTGGCGCTACCTGATATTTCCGTTGGATATCCAAGTTCCAGTAATTTAAAGGGAGGGCCCATGATATGACAGCCCATATCTCCCAGAGCCCCGGTTCCAAAACGCCACCAACCCCGCCAGTTAAATGGAACCAGGTTATCTATATAGTTGGTTTGTTCGGCCGTGCCCAGCCAGAGGTCCCATTGAAGTTCCTTTGGAATTTCGGTATGTTTATTGGTCCAGGGAATACCCTGCGGCCAGACGGGCCGGTTGGTCCAGCAGTAGACTTTTTCAATATTTCCGATAAGCCCGGCTTCAAACCACTCACGCATTGTGCGCATTCCATCGCAGGATGCGCCCTGGTCCCCCATTTGGGTGACTACTTTAAATTTTTTTGAAGCTTCCGTTAGTACACGCGCTTCATAAATATCATGGGTGAGTGGTTTTTGAAGATATATATGTTTGCCCATCTCCATGGCCCGGTAGCCCACGATGGCGTGGTTGTGATCCGGAATGGCGACAGAAACCGCGTCGAAATGTTTGTTTTCCTTTCCAAATAATTCCCGCCAGTCATGATAAAACCCTGCCTTTGGAAATTCCTTGCGGCGTGGTGCGGCTTTCCGGTCATCCACATCACAAAGAAAAGATATCACCGCATTTTTTTTGGGCGCCGTAGCATAATGGTGAATATCATTTTCTCCTTCCCCGCCGCAACCCACGGCGGCGATATATAGTTTATCACTTGGTGGCACAAATCCTCTTCCTCCCAGAACGTGACGGGGCACAATGTAAAAGCCGGCTGTAGCCATGGCGGCATTTTTTATAAAATCCTGCCGGCTGATCAACGTTTTTTTAATTTTTTTGTCGTTGTTCATGTTGATGAATTTGATGTTAAAAAGGCGCAGCTCTTACAAGTTATTATTTATCCAAAATATATCGAGGTAATTTTTTAATGAAAACCCAACTAAAAAGCGGAAGGACATCCTGAAATGGGTCAGTCAATTGGAAGAAATAAAATAGAAAATCGTCTGCCCATACTCCGGCGAATACGGGCAGACGATGTTTAAGACCTGGTCATTCAGACTACCATATGGGCAATGCTGCAATCACATTTCCTGATATGTCAAACCATATCGCGTATTTGGTATTGTCTGCATCGACAACCACTACATAACCCAGCAACTGACCATTCCCGGAAACAGACAGGGCCGTTTCGAATGTGTAGTTGGGAAATGTATTCGTCAGGTAGCCCAGATCACTGACAGGGAGGGAATCCTGAACGACATGCTGGATAATTTCAGCAGGATGTTTGAATAAAATTCCCTGAGGTGTAAGCGGCACTCTCTTTATGAAGATTCCCGATGAGGTAAACAAGTCGGCGAAAATCCCGTTATTCTTCGAAATAACCAGCATGCTGCTGTCCCTGTTCTGATATGCACGGATCAGGGTGTCCAAAGGAAAGTTGGAAGACATATAAGACGTGATCGCGACTGGCAGCGCCGAGAGCGCCACGGAGTCTCTTTGCGAACCGTCGCGGTTGCCGAACCGGCCGCCATGATGCCATCCGGCCCCATTGATATCACCACGTTCCCTTTGTTCCAGTACCTGTTTGAAATTTCCGGAGGCATCAAACAATAAACCTACCGGCTTGCCATTGAACGAAATAATCACCACATAACCTCCGACAGTCCCGGCGCTATCCTTTATTACAAAACCCATTGCAAAATGAAAACCGGCATAGTTGGTGGTCAGGTAAGCCTGAACTGAGTCTGGTAACGCAGATGCGGCAATTGAATCACGGAAAAAACCATTGACGCATCGCTGAATAATATACACCGAATCCAACCCGGTTGAGTCAGCAGCGACTGCTATCGTGGAAGAAGTGGATGTTGTGGCCGGGCTCCCCGAAGAACCCGTATTGTTCACTGATGATAATTCCTTGTTACAGGAGACGATGGAAAACAGGACAGTTGAAATGAACAGGATAAAAATTCCTGGTGGAATAAGCTTGTGCATAATACATTATTTAAAGGATGAACAATTCTTTTAGATTTCCTTAACTAATAAAGCATGTAGAATACGGTGTATGCGCAAGGATTTTATGAGTAAATCATGATTCAAAAACTATTCCATTTCTCTTTACAACCTTTACACCGGAGAGGTTGCCCTGCGGGATCCCGTTAACGATTCGTTTACGATTTTCCATCTATAGTAAATCACAATTATATTATTTAACTTCAGCTTACTGACAGCATATGATATTCGCATACACAAATAATATTTCACTACCCCCGGTACGTATATTATTGTTTTTCGTTTCAGTGGTTGGGCTGTTTTCCTGTAGTAAAGAAGTTTCTTCTTCGGGCAGCACAATGATTCTGATTACCAACCCTATTCCGGTTATGGACAGTACCCTAACCGATAGTACCTTGTATATTGACATAACACTCGATGGAAACAGGATCCTGAGAATTGAAAATGGCGAACAGGGACCTTTGGCATGGGGAACTGAATTCGGTCTTTCTACTGCAGATTCAAGTGTATATGGTTATAACCGGTTAGGTTCAAGTTTTGTCAGTCCCACGTCTCTTTTTGAACCCAGCTTTTATTTCGGAAAAGGAAATGTTGATTTTCCTGAAGTCCGGAATTCGGATCTTCTTCCTGGTAATTTTACGGATTCTTTTTTTGCCCCGGGAAATTATAATTATTCAATAAAAACCGGGGATACCTCATTTAATTATCTCGGTTCACCGTCAGATACGGTCACCAAATTTGCAAATACTTTAATAAAAACACTTCTGAGTCCCGGAATAAACCTGTCATGGCTGGATAGCGCGGGGACTTTTTGGGAAACGATCAACGGAACCGCTGACCAGACCGGAAGCTTTTTCACAATTACTGCTTCTCATATAACAACCCTGACATTGGCCAGCAAGCCCCAGGGATCCATTGTTACTGCAAAGTTTGACTGTTTATTGTATGACAACAAGGGCCACTCCATGCATCTTACGAATGGCCAGTTTCGCTTGTGGGTAGTTTATTAGTCTCCTTGCAGGCCTTTAAACGTTCCACCCAACTCATGAAAGAAAAATGGGGAGAGAGCCTGGGATCAACTTTTAGTTTTGGCTTACTCAGACTGGTTGCGTTTTTCATCTTATGCATTCCATTATTTTTTGTGGGTCTTTTGATAAATCCTGTACCGGGCATTGTACTGGCTGTGCTGGGAGCATTTTTTGTTATGGCCGTTCTGAGCGCTGCGCAAACCATTTTTGTCAGTGCGGTATACCATAACATGAATGGAGATCCCATTAAAAATTTCAATGAGCAGTTTGCTGAAAGTTTATTCAGGACCAAGTAACGCACTACGTTCGGCCTTATTCACAAATATTAAATTAAATGAGAAATCGTAACTTTAGCGGACCTGAATTTCATTATGAAAAGAATCTTCACTGACAAACAGAAAAAAGTCCTGCTCATGAGTTTCCGGTTTCTCTTTCCAATGGGAATGACCTGGCGGGACTTCCGGGATTTCATTGCGTTTATAAAGAAATAATTTTAATGAACTTTCTTCAAAAGTCCCGAACCGGATTCCGGGATGGTGCTCCGTCCCTGGGGTTAACAGATTGAATGATACCAGCCAGGATGAGTGTTCTCCGGATTACCATGCCGACACCAATAGTCGGCGAATACGGGTGATCCGGATACGTAAAGACCGGAGAGTCCTTTAAAAATCTCCATTATTTTTTTTGTTCTAATTTCTCCAGCTTCTCTTTTGTTTCAGCATTACCGTTTATAGCCAACGCCTTCCTGAAATAGTCAATTGCTTTTTCTTTGTCATTCGTGGCGACATAATAATCTCCCATACTGTCATATACATTTCCGCTTTTCGGGTAGACGTTAATATTCAACTCAAAAAAAGCAAAGGCCTTCTCATTCATTTTGTTTTGCAGAAAGCCATAACCCAGGTTGTTAAGGTATGACTCCGGGGGGAGCACGGTATATCCCATTTCCTCTGACACATATTTATAATGCCGGGTAACGGAATCAACGGCAATAGCAGCACTGATTTTTTTGTCAAAAAGGAGATTAGCAAACTGGAATGTATAAAAATTAAAAATAAATCTTATCCCGTCATATTCACTGATGAGGGGAACCGATCCGTGATTATCCTCGTTATAATATTTATATTTCCAGCGAAGCCCGTTTCCATTTCCTTTCTTCAACGCGTCGGCTAAAAGAAGAATGGAGCGGATGTGGATGGAATTACCAGTTGTATCTTTTCTTACCATGGCCGTATCCATGCCTGGCGACATCGTGTTGGCTATCCCGAGGAAAAGGGTTTTTCCGTTGAACCTTTCCTGGGTCAGTGCGGTCCCGCCTTGTTTCAATAATTTTTGCTGGTCCCACCACATGCTCGGATCGATAGCCACATATGCGTTGAACAACTGGGGATGATGTATCAGGGTATTCATGACCGTCAGACCGCCAAGAGAATGCCCGATGAATATTCGATACGGCGCGGTCGGATACAGGGAATCAATATGGGGGATCAGTTCTTTTTCGATGAAGGACATAAATATTTCTCCGCCCCCGGAAGTATTCACGCCAATACTATCACCAAAAAAATTTGTTCCGGTATGCGTTGGCGTTAAATCCCTTTGCCTGTCTGTATTGGGTATCCCCACTATGATCATTTCCGGGCAAATCGAGTTCCCATTGATCTCGCTGAATTGTTGTATCATCCCGGCCACAGAAAAAAAATGGGCATCGCCGTCAAGTAGGTATAGCACCGGGTAATGTTGTCTGCTAAAAAATGTATCGGTAGCACTTCTTGGCAGATGTACCCATACCGTCCTTTCTTCTTTTATTAATTTTGAATATAAGCTATCTGTTTTACCAATGACAATATTGGAATTGGGCTGGGTATATCCTTCGATACCAAGAAGGAGGAACAATACAGTTAAGAATCTCATAGTTTTGCCGATTATAATGGAATTTAAACAAAATCCATTATTCCCAAGCGTTTTTCCGGATGGGTTACCCCGATCAGTGACTACCAGAATATGAAAAGGGGTCGGTCGGCCACCATTTTATTTTGAGGGTTTGGGAGCTGCGCTCATGGTGACAAGGTATCTGGTAATGGATTCCTGTTGCTGGTCATCTATTACCGTTTTCCCTTTTTTCTTGTTCAGTTTTCCAATCATTGTCGGTACAATTACTTTCCACTTGTCTTCATTCCTCGAAGTCGGATCCTTTAATGCATGGCACCTGTTGCAGGTTTGCTGAAACAGGGTCTTCCCGTTGTTCAGGTCAGTCAGCGTATAGCCCGGGTATTTGGAGGAAACCCTGTCCACATCCGATTGTGCGGGGGTAAGAAGTTTTGCACTGCTGCAGGCAGCAAGGAAAACTATTAAACTAAGGATGAATAACTTTTTCATGCGGCTGTGTTTTATACATTAAACGTATATGATCAGGTTCCGGTTGCAGATCCCCGGTATGGAAGGCAAAGATATCGGGATGTGACCAACATCTCTAAAAGGTATAACTTACCCCAAGCCGTGTTTTGATCATCTGATTGATTTATCTTTATCAGCACCCAACGAAATCAATCTCGTTTCCCGAACAGTAAGGAATAATCACGTTCCCGCCGCGACACAACAATTGGATACCCAATCCTGTAGGAAATGGAATCATACGGTAACTGAATTTTAAACCATGCAAAAAATATTGAATGTCAGGGGGTATATCTGGCCAGACCCGTTGGATAAGGCACCGGGTTACAGAAAGTATTTATTACTTATGTTCGTAAACCTGGTTCTTAGTATCCTCCTGTTATTCGGTGTTACCCATTTCAAAATAATAATTTTTAATGGTTTTACGGTTCTTGGCCATGTCTTCCCCGCGTTTGCTACCCAGGGTCTTGAAGTAGTCATGAATTGTCTGATCTTTTCCCCGCTGATTATTCTTGGGAGGAAATGCAGTTCCCTGATCCCCTTTTTAATCGTATTTCTTCCCTATTTTCTGACTGATCTTTTTGTAGAATCCCATTACCGTTGCTGCAATCTGGATCCAAACCTGGCTCTTTGGAATTATTACAATGATTCCCTTGTCTCTTTCATTAAAATACCAGTGCTGAAATTTTTTGTAACGTTGTCCTTTGACGCGGTCATTTTCGGAATTGCCGGATTGTATATTTCCAGGTTGCTGGCAAAAATGCTTTACAAAAAGAAAGCGTATCCTGAAAATCCCACGCGGGAGCAATATGAATTGCTATTCAATAAAAAATGGTCGGATGAACCTATTGAAAAACCCAGGCGGGATACGGCCTTCTACCTGCTTCGTATCCTTGGTTTCGGATACCTCCTGTATCTGACCGTACTCCTGTTGGGATTATTAGGCAGGGAAGCATGGCCTGAAGGTATTGCTAAACTGATATGGCTTACTTATGATAATCCTGCACTTGCCATCAATACGTATTTTAAGATCATTCTGATGATCATCCTGGCGTTTATGGGAGCGTATAATAAGAATCTGAGATATTATGCGTGCATTGGCCTGCTGACCGGCCACGCCATATCAGCCGGTTATTCCCTCATTTTTCATTTCGTGGGATCGCTCCATGCTTCGGATCCAACGAATTTTCTCCTCCTTTCTGCAGTCCTGGATGGCGCACTGATGATACTTTTTTTATGGATAACGATAAAATACAAACAGGATGCGTTTCCTTTTTCACCAGAAAAAGATTTTCCCATTTATTTTTCCACTCCGCTTACCCTCATGGAATATCTTTTTAAAATCATGTCCATTGGATTTTTACTAGTTGTTATCAGCATTCTATTCATTAGAATTTCCGGTCACGGTTATAGCGGCCTGCCTGCGGTATTTGGTTCACCTGACCCTATGATCGGGAACACGGTAACACTATATTCAACGCTGGCTGTTATTTCCTTTTTACTCATAAAAAGAGAGCGCCTGAGACAGCATTTTTTCAATGCGCTGACGGTACCTCTTATTTTCGGAAGTGTCGCAGCCACTGTCTGGATCATCGCCGGCGGATTAGGGAAAGGAGTATTTATTCATACCCGTCACGATGACTATGTTCAGGTGGACTGGTACTTTGTCTTGTATGCCGTGTTAAATATGCTGATTGCCGCAAGCCTGATTTTTTCCCGCCGGATGTATTTCAAAGTAGATTATTCCATAAACACGATCCGGCCTTCTGCAGCTATTGATGCCATTGCGCTTACAGAAGCTTTCTTTCAGGGAGATGATAAACAGCATGCCGCTGTTCTTCAGTCACTCGATCAATATGCCGGAGGTATTCGCGGCCGAAAGCGGGGATTGTTAAATCTGCCATTCGGATTATTTGAAAACGTCTTGAATTTTATCTACGGTTTACGACCACCTTTTTCCACGATGAATCACGAGGAACAGCGGTATTTCCTACGGAAATATTTTTTGAGGAATGAAAATGAACGGAATTCTGCATTTATACCTCCTCTTGCTGAAATAGCCTATGAGATCGGCCTGACATTAAATTCAATCATCAGTTTCGCCAACTTTTCTTATATCAATGTCAGAAATGAAATGGGGTATGTTCCGCCGGATGCCAGGGACAGGCTACAGGGTGATTTCGCGAAATACCCTCCGCCGCATAAAACCATTGCCAATTTACCCCGGGATGAAAATGACCCGGACAATTTCAAACCGGAAAATGAATTCAGGGGAAAACTGGTCGCGCCCCGAGTCACTACCCCGGTAAAGGAATATGAAATTCCCGACGAAGTGGATTTCCTGATAGTCGGTTCAGGAGCCGGAGGAGCCACCACCGCGTACCGTCTGGCCTGTTCCGTTAAAGATCCTTCTAAAATTCTGGTAGTTGAAAGCGGGAATCGTTATCAGCCCCTGCAGGATTTCCAGGACAGCGAGATTGAAATGATGAAAAAAGTTTATAAGGAAGGAGGACTGCAGCAAACAAAGAAATATGCAATGACCGTATTGCAGGGTGAATGCGTCGGAGGATCAACCGTTGTCAACAATGGGGTATGCTTCCAAATGCCACCGGACATAAGGAAAACCTGGGAAGAGGAATTTGGACTCCGTCTCGATGAGATTGATTCAGAATACGACCGCATCGCAAAGGAACTAAATATTCAACCCCTGGGCCATTCTGGGATCAATACCATTGTAGAAGCGAAGTTTAATGCTGCGGTAAATAACTATAATGACTCGAATCCGGATACCGGAAAACTAGATTTAGATGCTGCTGTTCTTGTAAACCATCTCCATAACACAGGTGATGGAAACTGGAACCTTGGGAACAAGAGGATGCGCAAACGAACCATGCTTGAAACATATATTCCCTGGTCAGAATCAAGAGCGGTCAAATTTGTGTCCAATATGACTGCCGTGCGGTTTATATGTACGACAAATAAAAGAACGGCCGATCAGGTTATTCTCCGGGCCGGCAACGGTTCACTCCGAAAAATAAAAGTAAATAAGGCCATCATCGTTTCTGCCGGCGCCATCGCCAGCAGTCATTTCCTGATGCGAAGTGAAATTCAAAATAGAAATATTGGAAAGAGGCTGAGTTGCAATTTTGCTTTTCCGCTTGCGTTCGATTTTGACGAAGAAGTAAAAGCGTACGACGGCGACCAGATTACCCTGGCGGCATTGGACCCGCAGTCCAGATCTGCTTTCGAAACGTATTTTAACCCGCCCGCTGCATTTGCACTCTCCAGCGTTCCTTTTTTCTTTGAAAGAAGGGATTCCTGGATAAAACGATATAAATATCTGCTGAATTTTGGGAGTCTGATAGGTTCGGAGCCAAACGGAATCGTTCTTGAAAAAAGTGATCTGCTGAACGGACAGGCATTTGTCTGGAACCTGGGGAAAAAAGACATAGAAAATATAAAATATGCCATGGGAACGCTATTGCAGCTTGGGAAATTCGCTGGCAGCACGCGTGCCATCATTCCCACCAAGCCGGGAATTGAACTTGCCCTAACGGATCAGGAAATTGGTGAATTCACAAAAAAATTTAATGCGTTCCCACTTCGTATGAAAGATATATACTTGGGTACCGCACATCCCCAGGGAGGCAATATGATGGCGGGTGGTAGTTCCGCATATGTGAAAGACCGGGTTGTAACGGAAGATTTTAAAGTCGTTGGCCTGGACAATGTATTTGTGGCGGATGCCTCCCTGTTCCCAACCAGTATTACCATTAATCCGCAATGGACCATTATGGCTTTAAGTTCCTTGTCGGCCAAAAATGTGATAAAAAATTTCGGGTAAATTGAATCAGAGAGTACAGCCTCAGTATGCACGCATGGAGCAATATAGCACGCAACGGCGCACAATGATCAGAATGAAAGGGTAAATACGTGTTGTCCGGTGCCGAAATGATAAGAAATTTGTTTTCCCGAGACTTCTACAATTTGTTGAACGATGGAAAGACCGAGGCCGTGCTGATCAGTGGATTGTCCCCCTTTTGAAAAACGTTTAAATAACTTTTCCGGATCCAAAGGGCCGTTGGATGCAGTATTTGAAATTTCAAATTTATTAATATCAAGTTGCAAATGAATGGCCGTGCCAGCGCCAGTATGTCGCATGGCATTATTTAATAGATTATTCAGAAGAATATCCGCAAGTTCTTTATTCATAACAACCGGTGCGGATTCCAATGATGATGTTATCTGAAGGCTTCTTCCCTGCCAGATTTCCTGTAAAGCGATCATCTTCTCTTTAACTAAATCTTTAAAATCAAAAGAATTTGTTTCAGAAAATTGCCTGTTCTCAATTTTACTGAGCAATAAAAGAGATTGATTGAGTTTAGCCATTTTCTGGATGGCTTCGTAAGCGGTCTGAGCAGCGTTACTCTGCGTTTCCGAAAGCTTTTCGTCCTGAATCATGACGTCCAGCTTGGATCGAACGATGGCCAATGGGGTTTGTAATTCATGGGATGCATTCTCCGTAAATTCTTTGAGCATCGTATATTCCTTTTCAGCCCCTGTTATAAACTGATCCAACGTAGCGTTCAGGAGATTAAATTCGTCAACAGGACTCTCCCCAAAAACGGGTATTTTTTTTTCTCCCAAACGGTATTTTTTAATACCGGAAAGCGTATTGTAAAATGGTTTCCATAATCGATGTAACAGCCAGCGGTTTATCAGCAGACTGACCAGCAGAATCAATACAATCGTCAAAAGAGAGATTATGATTATTGACCGGTTCATATGCTGTGTACCTTCCAGGGACTTTGAAACTTTAAACAATAACCATTGGTTTCCCACCGGCAATGCGAAACTTATTTGACGGAAATCTTCAGGTTCAGTTTCATCAGGTGATTTTATAGTGCTGAAATGCCGGGTTTTTTCCCAGAGTTCTGTCGGTTCATAAGAGATACGCTGGTCCTTGACGATAATCGGTTCGGGCGCCCGCTGATATTTGCTTACATATGACTCTATCTCGCGTTGCTCTATTTTAAGGTCATCGTCTACCTGACCGATCATGACGAACCAAATAAGGAAATAAAATGCGATACTGGCAAGCAGAAAAATGAGTACTGTCGCCAACAGGTTGATCCGGAAATATCTCGTAAAAAGCTTCATGGATTGTCGCTGAATTTGTATCCCATTCCATAGACAGATCTTACGTAATCTTTCGCGCCATTTTGGATGAGCTTCTTGCGCAGGTTCTTAATATGCGTATAAATAAAATCATAATTGTCTGCCATGTCCATATTGTCTCCCCACAAGTGTTCGGCTATGGCTCCCTTACTGATCACTTTATTCTTATTGCTTATAAAATATAGCAATAAATCATATTCTTTTCGTGTCAGGTCGACGGGCCGGTTATTTACCTTAACAGACTTTTCCAAAAGATCAAGCTGCAGGTTATCGAAACGCAGATTACTTTTGCCTTCGAAAGATTTCCTGCGGATGATGGCCGAAACACGGGCAGCCAGTTCAGAAAGATGAAAAGGCTTGGTAAGATAATCGTCAGCACCGGATTGCAGCCCCAGAACTTTATCATTTAGTGAATTTCTGGCCGAAATGATGAGGATACCTTCAGCTTTGTTGTTTGCCTTAAGATCTTTTAGAATATCCAGTCCGCTCCCTCCGGGCAGGTTTATATCCAGAATGATACAGGCATAATCATAGAGATTGATTTTTTCCATAGCTGCCGGATAATCGTAAGCCGTTTCACAGGTATAGTGCTCTGAATGAAGATAAGCAAAAATGCTTTCCGAAAGGGCTTTTTCATCTTCAATAATCAGGACTTTCATGTAGTAAATCTTGAGTTGGAACCAATCAGAATAATCTCGAATACACGGTGAAGATGATGATGAAATCTGGAGGAATATTGAAGATGGGCTAAAAAAACCTGCTTGCTATTTGATCTTTCCTACAGAATTAAAACAGATTTCATCCTGATTTTTGTTGTCAATATTTCTTCCGATGCATAGGTTTCCGATCCTTATCATATTCATTTTGCTATTGGGCAGGCAGGCATTTGGACAAAAAACACTGACTTTTTATTTACAGGAAGCCATTCATAACAGCCCTCTTCTAAAGGATTATCAGGCGCAGATAGAATTAAACGCCATAGACAGCCAGCGTATCAGGGCACAATACAGACCGCAGGTTACCGGTTCCAGTATAAATTCTTTTGCACCCGTCATTCAGGGTATTGGGTATGACCGTGCCATTACCAATGGCGGGCAACTGAGTGGCATCGTAAATATAGATCAGGCCCTGGTAAGCCGCGGAAACTTGTCTGCTCAGTATAGGAATCTCCGGTTACAAAACGAAGGAATTACCAATACTGTCAGAATCACGGAGCAGGATCTGAAACGAACCATTACCAATCAATACCTGGCCGCATTTGGTACGTTACAAGAACTCAGCCTGGCTAAAGAAATAAGGGAATTACTTCAAAAAGAAGTAGCTATTCTGAAATCTCTTACAGAAAGAAATGTCTATCGCCAAACGGATTACCTGACTTTACTTGTTACCGTTCAGCAACAGGACCTCTCTTTACGTCAACTGGACATTCAGTATCACAACGACTTTGCCACATTAAATTATCTGGCTGGTATAATAGATACTACCGCCGTAAACCTGGAAGAGCCTTCCTTCGACACAATAAACCTGCCCAGCCGGGAGTCATCAGTCTTCTTTCAAAAATATACCATTGACAGTCTGATCCTGATTCATAACCGAACCCTGATCGATTACAGCTATAAACCAAAACTAAATGCTTACGCAAATGGTGGCTATCTGTCTTCGTTTACCTATCAGGGATATAAAAACTTTGGCACCAGCTTCGGTCTTAATTTAAGCATACCCATTTATGACGGAAAGCAAAAAAAAATGCAGTACCGCAAATTGGACGTTTCAGAAAGAACCCGGTCATATTATAAAGCCTTTTATACCAGTCAGTATTATCAACAGATATATCAGCTGAAACAACAATTACAACAAACGGAATCACTGATCGGGGACATAAACAATCAGATAAAATACGCAGAAGGTTTGATACAGGTAAATACCAAATTGATGGAAACAGGAGATGCGAAAATTGCTGATCTTATAATCGCACTGAATAATTACCTGACAGCAAAGAATTTGCTGACACAAAATAAAGTGAGCCGTTTTCAGATCATCAACCAAATAAACTATTGGAACCGATAAACATCTTCATTATGCGGAAGACCCATGTGTACATACTATTTTATCTGCTGGTTATTACCGCATGTACTAACAAAGCGCCCGATAAAAAAGAGGTGCCGGCAACTGTCCAAATTCCCGTAACGGTCACAGGTATAATGAAAGAATCTTTGGAAGAATCCATAGAACTCAATGCCACATCCGTTTTCCTTCTTAAAAATTATATAAAAGCTAACGCCAACGGATATCTGCAGTCATCCAATGTAATGCCTGGCCAGTTTGTCAATTCGGGTCAAACCCTTTTTTCAATTAAAACCAAGGAGGCTGAAAGTATCGGTAACGCCATTAATAAACTGGATTCATCATTTAAATTCTCGGGAACCAATACGATTAAAGCAGGGGCCAAAGGATTCATCAGTCAGCTAAACCATCAGCCCGGAGATTATGTGCAGGATGGGGAACAACTGGCAGTGATCAGTGATGCCGCGAGTTTCGTTTTTTTAATGGACCTCCCGTTCGAATTGAAACAATATGTAAAAATGGGAGATCATATCTTTGTTCAGTTGCCGGACGGGGAAAAAATACCCGGCATGATTTCATCCTATTTGCCAACTGTAGAAACTGCTTCACAAACCCAGGGAATAGTAATAAAAGTGAATTCCGGAAGGACGATTCCTGAAAATCTGATTGCAAAAGTAAAAATCCAAAAAATCGTCCGGGAAAATGCGATTAGCCTGCCCAGAGCTTCCGTCTTGTCCGATGAAACACAAACCTCATTCTGGGTTATGAAAATGACTGACAGCACAACGGCTGTAAAAGTTCCCGTAAAAAAAGGCATCGAGACAACTGAACGGATTGAAATCCTCTCACCTGTTTTTTCTTCGCAGGATAGATTTCTGTTAACCGGAAATTACGGCCTGGATGACACAGCAAAAGTCAGCATTGTTCAACAATAACGCATCATGAAATTTTTTTTCCTTACATATAAAAACCCGATTGCCATATTACTGGTCCTGATCATGGGGGGAGGCATTTTTGTATACAGCAGGATGCAAACCGCTCTTTTCCCCGAAATTACTTTTCCAAAGATCAAAATAATCGCGGATGCCGGACTTCAGCCGGTAAATAAGATGATGATCACCGTGACAAAGCCGTTGGAAAATGCCATAAAACAGGTTCCTGATCTACGTGCGATACGAAGTACGACAAGCAGAGGAAGTTGCGAAATATCTGCTTTTATGGATTGGAATGCAAATGTGGATCTCAGTCAGCAACGAATTGAATCAAAAATCGCCCAGATAAGAAATACTCTGCCTCCGGAAACGCAGATCACGGTAGAAAAAATGAATCCGTCAATCCTTCCCGTTATCGGATATACACTGGAAAGTCACGAAAAATCCCCCATCGAATTAAAGCAGTTGGCGAACTATACCATCAAGCCATTTCTTTCACAGGTCCGTGGGGTTTCAGAGGTCCGGGTGATCGGTGGAAAATTAAAGGAATACCGGCTTCAGTTGGATGTCAGGAAAATGAGCGCGCTGATGATTTCACCGGATGGGGTCAACACCGCACTTTCACAAACAAATTTTATCCGGACAAACGGATATTTATCAGATTACCGTTTTCTGTATCTGACGACAACCGACGCGACAGTTCACTCTATTGATGACATAGATAATATCGTCATCCGCAATGACGGAAAACGAATTGTACGCATCAGTGACATAGCGACGGTGGATATCCGGGAAGCGGTGGAATACACAAAGATAAATGCCAATGGTAAAGACGGCGTTTTAGTCGCCATCATCAAACAACCCAATGCCAACCTGATTCAGCTTTCAGAACAAATGCAGGTGAAAGTGGAAGAGCTGAGAAATATTCTGCCCAAAGATGTAAGCATTCAACCTTATTATATTCAGGCTGATTTTGTAAAATCGTCCATCCGAAGTGTTTCGGACAGTTTGTGGATCGGACTTGCCCTGGCGATAGTAGTAGCCATTTTGTTTTTACGTTCATTCAAAGCAAGTGCTACCATTCTGTTCACTATTCCGGTTACGATTTGCCTGACCCTTATTGTATTATATACAGTTGGTTTCACGCTTAATATTATGAGCCTGGGTGCCATAGCTGCAGCTATTGGGCTGATCATCGACGATGCCATTGTGGTTGTGGAACAGATCCAACGCACGCACGAAGAGCATCCGGAAGAACCAACTGTTCCGCTGTTACATAAGGCAATCCGTTACCTTCTACCGGCCATGATCGGTTCATCCCTTACGACGATTGTGATCTTTTTCCCATTTATCCTGATGAGCGGAGTGGCAGGCGCATATTTTAAGGTACTTACAGATACCATGATCATCACACTGGTATGTTCTTTTTTTGTTACCTGGATTGGTCTGCCCGTGATTTATCTTGTACTGACCAAAAAAAAACCCGGAAAACAAATCAAGGCGCACGCCTTAAAAAAACAGGGCTGGGTTTCCTTTTTTATTTTTCGACCCTGGATTAGTTTTCTATTCATTGCCGGCCTGATATGTTCTGTGGTATTTATTTTACCTCGTCTCGAAACCGGGTTTCTTCCGGAAATGAACGAGGGAAGCATCGTGTTGGATTATGCTTCACCGCCAGGCACTTCACTGGAAGAGACCGACCGGTTACTGAAAGAAGTAGAAAAAATCCTAAAAACTGTACCCGAGATTTCTGCCTATTCCAGAAGAACCGGTACTCAGATGGGGTTTTTTATAACTGAACCCAACACGGGAGATTACCTGATTCAGCTAAGGACCGACAGAAAAAGAACCACCGACGAAGTCATTACTGATATACGCTCAAAAATAGAAGCTACCCAACCTGCTTTAAGAGTTGACTTCGGACAAGTGATTACGGATATGCTGGGCGATCTGATGAGCTCAGTACAGCCTGTGGAAGTAAAAATATTCGGGGATAACCAGGAGCAACTGCATCAGCTTTCGCAGCAGGTTGCCGGTATGGTTTCTTCGGTTAAAGGAACGGCTGATGTATTCAATGGAATTGTAATAGCAGGCCCTTCATTAACCATTACGCCGGACTATGGAAAACTGGCCCAGTTTGGCATAACTCCGGCGGGATTCCAGTTCCAGTTGCAGAATTATCTGGAAGGAAATATTGTTGGCAATATACTGGAGAAAGAACAATCAACACCGATACGGATGACTTATCCAAACAATCTCCGGCAAAGCGTATCGGATATCCCGAAATGGCAGATTTTTTTGCCGAATGGGAAATTAAATCCGATTGGTTTCCTGGCGACTGTAGCGATAAATCCGGGTGATGCGGAAATTCAGCGACAGGATCTGCAATCCATGGGTGTTGTTACCGCCAGATTGGAAAATAGTGATCTCGGGACCGTGATCAGTAATATACAGTCGCAGGTAAATGCAAAAATTAATTTGCCGCAAGGTTACCATATTGCGTATGGCGGATCCTATGCCGAGCAGCAACAATCATTTCAGGAATTATTGCTGATCCTGATTGCAGCCAGTCTGCTTGTATTCGGCGTTATCCTCTTTTTATTCAGGGAAGTCAAGATCGCCTTTATTATCCTGGCCATTTCTGTTTTAGGAATTTCAGGCAGCTACCTGGCATTATTTATCACAGGCACTCCATTGAATGTTGGAAGTTATACCGGCCTAATCATGATTGTAGGAATTATTGCAGAGAACGCCATTTTTACCATGCTGCAGTTCAGGGAATCGCGGTTGAATAATTCAGTCGACCAGGCCGTGATTTACTCGATTTCAACCCGGCTCCGGCCCAAGCTGATGACCGCCTTTGGAGCCATAATCGCTTTGTTACCGCTGGCGCTGGGTATTGGTGCGGGAGCCCAACTACACCAACCATTAGCCATCGCGGTGATTGGGGGATTTATTATAGCGATTCCGCTTTTATTAATTGTACTTCCCACCTTATTGAAACTTGTCTACCGGGATAATAAAAACGAAACTTCTATCATTTATTAAATTTCAAAAACTCAGTGTATGAAAATCATCATTTTAAAAGCCATCTTTCCCAGTCTGCTTATTTGTACCATGCTTTTCAGCGCCCACGCTCAATCGCAGTTTAAGGTCACCCAGGTATTTCATATCTCGAGCTCCGGCGGCTGGGATTATATAGCCGTAGGACCGGACAATAACCGCCTCTACGTTTCACATGGTACACAAGTGAACATATTAAATGAAACGACCGGTGATTCTGTTGGAGTCATTCCGAATACGACGGGCGTACACGGAATCGCATTCGTGACGTCTTTAGGTAAGGGATATACGAGTAATGGAAGATTGAATACGGTCTCCGTCTTCGATTTAAAATCCAATCAGGTATTGAGCCAGATATCCGCGGGAACAAATCCCGACGCAATCATGTACGATGATTTCTCTAAATTAATCATTACTTGTAATGGACGCAGCAATGATCTCAGCCTGATCGATCCGGTTACAGAAAAAGTGGTTGCAACGATTCCCGTGGGTGGAAAGCCGGAAACTGCGGTTTCGGATAAAAAAGGAAAAATATTTGTCAATATAGAAGACAAGAATGAAATCATCGCTATCGATATCACTGGCCGTACAATTTTAAACCGCTGGCCGATTTCGCCGTCAGATGGTCCTACCGGACTGGCCATTGATTTAAAAAACAACCGGTTATTTTCGGGTTGTGATAAAACACTCGTTATTCTGGATGCGGGATCCGGAAAAGTAGTGGAAAGGGTTGCTATTGGGAAAGGATGTGACGGAGTGGAATTCGATCCTGAATTAGGATATGCTTTTGCCAGTTGCGGTGAGGGTGTTCTCAGTATAGTAAATGAAAATAACGGAGTCTATACACTTTTGGAAAATGTAGCCACCAAGGCAAGCGCGCGGACCATTGCATTGAATAAAAAAACACACACGCTTTATCTGCCTGCTGGTGAATTTCAAAAATCAACTACTCCCGGAACGCGGCCTCCGCTCGTTCCAGGGACTTTCCAGGTACTCGTAGTTAAACGATGAACGCCCACGCTTACTTTTCTATTCTCATTCTATTTTATCCATATTTTTGCAGAGCAATCTGTTTGCAAGCCCATAATCATCAAAGCTGTGATGCCATGAACAAGCCCGTTTATTTTCTATTCGTTATTATTTTTTTCGTCGTGCAATCTTGTAAACCGACTGCGCAGGAAGATAAGGATACAGCCTCTCCGTTCAACAGGGACAGCCTGGTACAGCACATCATCGTTCTGGCTTCTGATTCATTTCAGGGAAGGAAACCTTTTTCATTAGGAGAAACCAGGACCGTGGATTATATGCAAAATAAATTCCGCGCCCTTGGCCTGGAGCCGGCGAACGGGACCAGTTATTTACAGAATGTGCCGATGGTGGAGATCTCCCTGGACGCTGATTCGCTGATGAAAGTTGAGTTTGCCAAAGGCAACTTTCAGTTGCGCAGGTCAAAAGATTATGTGCTATCGACGGAAAACACAGACTCTCTTGTTTCTCTTAACGGAGACGAACTTATTTTTGCCGGATATGGTGTAGTAGCGCCAGAATATCACTGGAATGATTATGCGGGAATAAATGTGAAGGGGAAGGTGGTGCTCGTCATGGTAAATGATCCGGGTTTCGGAACCGCGGACACCAGCATTTTTAAGGGAAAGACTATGACCTATTATGGCAGGTGGACTTATAAATTTGAGGAAGCGGCCCGGCAGGGAGCCAAAGCCTGTCTGATCATCCATAATGAACAGGCCGCATCCTACCCGTTCAGCGTAGTGCAGAATTCCTGGGGATCATCCAATCTCTATCTGGATAAAAAGGGCAGCAACCAATATCATTGCGCCTTACAGGGTTGGGTAAGCGCAGATGCTGCAAAAAAATTACTCGCAGCCGCGGGAAAAGATACATCCCTGCTGATGCAGGCCAATAACCATGGATTCAAATCCATTTCCCTGGGTGAAAAACTTTCTACCCGGGTCAGGGTGAAAACTATTTATAATACTTCGTACAACGTCTTTGCAAAAATCACAGGATCCAAAAGACCGGATGAATACATTCTGTATACTGCACATTGGGATCATCTGGGCATTGGCAAACCAGATGCAAAGGGGGATTCGATTTTTAATGGGGCCATCGACAATGCCAGCGGAACGGCGGCACTCCTTGAAATGGCCAGGGCATTTAAAGGCATGAAAGAAACACCCGAACGGACAATTTTATTCCTGTCGGTGACCGGAGAGGAACAAGGTCTTTTGGGATCGGAATATTATGCCCGGCACCCGGTCTATCCGCTCAAAAAAACCGTGGCCGAAATAAATATGGACGGCATCGGTTCCGATGAAAAAAGCAATGATGTTGTTATTTACGGCTATGGACAAAATGAGCTGGAAAATTATGTGGCGGATGCAGCTAAAATTCAAGGCAGGTATATCGCTCCCGAACCACGTCCTGAAGCAGGTAGCTATTTCAGGTCCGATCATTTCAGCCTGGCAAAAGTGGGTGTTCCGGCTCTGGATGTCAAAGGAGGAATCGACATCGTTGGAAAGGGCAGGGATTATGGAAAGAAACAATCAGATGAATATATTTCCAATCATTACCACGCGCGTTCTGATGAATACAATCCAAATTGGACCTTTGAAGGAGGGATGCAGGATATGGATCTTTTATTTATGATTGGGAAACGGCTCGCTTTCGAAACGAGTTGGCCGGCGTGGAAGCCCGGATCCGAATTCAAAGCTGTCAGGGAGCAATGAGAACTGGATTAACCGCTGATTTACTTACAGAAAATTTTTATTAATCCCTCAGCCTGGGAACCCGGGTTCTTTATTTGAAATATGACATAGGTATCGTTTTCCACATATCATGGGAAAGGTGTCCGCTAAGCAACTCATAGATAAGGTAAATCGGCCAGAAAATCCAGTGAAGAATAAGAAAGAAAATCGAATGATTATAATACCAGCTAACCATCAATGCGTAAATGCCAAGAATTAAATATAAGATGCTATAATCCTTGCTTCTCATGGTGATTGTTTTAATTGATCAATGATATAACTCCTATTTATATTAAATTCTTGTGCCAGCCAGCCGGTTTACTCCAAAATTACTTATAAAGTTAAAAATCCCCGAAACATTTTAAAGAGAGTAGTACAAATCTTTGGAAGTGCTAATCCTTCCGGTAATTCAATGAAACAGTGTTTAAATTTTAGATTACTTTAGTCTACGGGAAGCCTTCAAACAGATGAATGATCTGAATAAAAAAGCGTTCGGCGGACTATTCATCTCAATAGTCATTCTGGGAATATGTCTGTTCCTTCCCGCCTGGACCCTTGATTACTGGCAGGCCTGGATTTTTCTGTGCATTTTCAGCCTTTCTATCCTGGCGATAACGCTCTACCTGATGAAAAAAGATCCAAAACTGCTGGCACGAAGAATGAAAGCAAATCCGTCCGACGAAACGGAAAGAAATCAAAAGATCCTGCACTATATTGCCCGTTTGGCATTTATCGGGCTGTTTATTCTATCCGGCACGGATCATCGCTTCGGATGGTCCTTCATACCCGTTTACATGGTATTAGCAGGCGATCTTCTTATTGCCCTCGGCCTGCTTATTATATTTTTCGTGTTCAAAGAAAATTCCTTTGCCTCAACAACTGTTCAAGTGACCGGAGATCAGAAAATCATATCGACCGGACCCTACGCCATTGTGCGACATCCAATGTATACCGGTGCTTTTATCATGTTATTGGGAATACCCCTTTCCCTGGGTTCCTGGTGGTCGTTCATCATGGTTATCCTCTTTATTGTAGTCATTATTTGGAGGCTGCTTGAGGAAGAAATCTTTCTTTCAAAAAACCTACCCGGTTACCCGGTGTATATCAATAAGGTAAGATATCGTTTACTGCCGCAGATTTGGTAATAGTTAGTCTCTCTGTTACAAGAACCCCATATGGCGGTATTGATTTTTTGTTCTGTTTTTACTAACTTCATTTCTCAACAAAAAAAAGGAGGTATTCATGAAATCTACAGTCAATTCATGGAAACGTCCCGTTAGTTTCGCCTAACCAGGATTTTTCATTAAATAGCTGTGGCGTTTTCAAACGCCAAAGCCATCTCACTAAAACCGGGATGGCTTTTTATTTGGTATCAACAGATTTTTCCATTTGGAGGTTCAGTTTGCCATTTAATATTTGAAAGGGCAACCATAAATAACCCGAAGCAGGCAAATCCGTCTTATTCCATCTGTCAGCCATAAAAATGAATGAACCCGCTGATCCCGCAACCGGAAGCACAAAAGTACTTTGTGATTCAAATGTGGTTTCGGAACCCCGACCGGAACAGGGATTTCCACGGTTTTCCCATTTTCCCATCACGGAATCCGCTATAGAGTATAAAGCTGCATTCGGACTCCATCCGCTGCAAAGAGATGTGATCAGGTAATATTTTCCTTCGTGTTTAAATAGAGCAGGAGCTTCTCTACGCTGATCTTTTAAGATAGGCGTAAAACTTTTTGTTGGGAAAAGATAGTCTGCTGACAAAAGACAAATCTGCATGGTATTATTATTCTCGGAAGAATATATGATATAGGCTTTCCCATCGTCATCCTTAAAAAGGGTTATGTCCCTGGATTCCTGCTCATTGGGCCGGAAGCTGCCCTCATATGAATAAGGTCCTTCGGGACGATCGCTAATCGCAACACCGGCGCGGGCAAAACTGTAATCCGCTTTATCCACATGTAACCACATGACAAATTTTTTGGTCCGTTCATTGAAAACAACTTTTGGTCTTTCGATCACCCGGCCGGTGTCCAGGTCGTTTGTCGAGTCCCCGGTGACCACTGCCAGGGCAATTCCTTCATATTTCCATTGACTGAGGTCTTTTGATGAATAACAGGAAACTCCCCCGGCAGGCACCCGGTAATTCTCCCAATGCTGATCCGGAACAAGCCGGGTAACTCCCTTCTTGATCTCGCCGAACATATAATACGTATCGCCAAAATAGAGCATGCCCGCGCCGTGAGCATTTACCAAGTGGCCGTCCGTATCTTTCCATGGCTCATGCATTATATCGGGTTGCGTTTTGATCTGTCCGGAAACAGGCAGGATAAAGTATACGATCGTGATAACTAAAAATAATTTCTGCATAAATATTCAAATCAAAAACAAGCGCCGATGCCGTTCAGCGGAACTTTGCCCTCATTAAAATCAATATTTCCCGGATCTATTTTATACTGCCGCCATAAATTTACTCCCTTATTCCGAAGAGTGGAATGCGGAGGGATTTTATACCGGTCAAAATGTTTTAAACCGGAGGCTGAAGTCAATTCTGTTTTGCCAGTTTTTTTGAATGCCGGATCCATATACAATCCATTCTTTGGTTTTAATTTTCTTCCAGCGGACTCAGCCCATCTCCACCAGTCATTTCCAATAAAAATATCCGAACCCGTTTTCCCTGTGATCAGGCTATCCCGGCCAGTAAAAATATTATTATAAAAATAAAATCCCCTCCTGGCACTTTCCCGCTCGGCGTAGTGAATGGCAACTGAAGTGGAATTATAAATGGTATTATTATAAAAGTGATTGTTGTATAACTGGTTTGAGTCGGAAGAACCATTCCATATGTATATTCCTGCGTGGGCGGTCGATACCATACCATCATTCTCGCTGATGTTAAACCGGAAGACATTGTCGTGCCAGGGACTAGCACCTGAATATTGAAAAATGCAATACCCGGCGCCCTGATTTTCATAGGACAAACAATATTGCACGATTGAATGGGTCACCCCGCCATCGAAGTCAAAGCCGCCCCCGTCTTCGCCACCAGGGGATGTCTTATTCCGGTAAGAAAGGCAATGTTGTATGGTCACGCTGTCCGCTTCAAATGCCCAGATACCGACCGGTCCATTTCCCTTGCGGGGCATATCCCAGCCATTATTAGTAGCTGTACAATATTCGATGAGCACTCCGGTACAATAGCTTACGACGATACCATTCCCGCTGTGGTTACCGAGGTTTGAAGGATCGCCCGGATTATTTTCTACCCGGCAATGGGCGATATAAATATGTTCGTTCGTATTTTTAGATATATTCGAACCGCCCACCGAAATACCTGCGAAACCATTGGCATGGGAAAATATATTCTGAACGGAGATATATCCGGATGCATCAATATACAGTCCGGATTTCTGAAAACCGGAAATCTCCAGGTTTTCCGCGAGGATATGACTACTGTTCAAAATGGAAAGACCATCCTGGGTGTTTCCCCGTTTCCGCCCGGAACCGACGAGTTTTAATTTTTTAATCTTTATAAATTTTGACTGCCGTATTACAATGGCAGATTCGTGCCCGCTATAAATAACCGCATCTCCTTTACCGTATGAGCTGATAAGTGTCGGATGAACGGCATCGGCAGATACCAAATGCAAGTATAGCGTACCCGTAAACTGATGACCCGCTTCAAAGAGCAGGGAATCCCCCGGCATGAGTTGCAGGTTATTGATTCGTTCTATTGATTGAAACGGAGCATTCCGGGTGCCTTCCAGTTTATCATTTCCGTCATGACTGATATAGTAGGCTCTCGGATGGATGAATTTATCATTCACCGGATAAACCAGTGAATAGGTATAGTTATACATCAGAACACAGAAGAGAATGGTATGGGGGAGAAACCAAATCATTGCGGGAAGATTTTTTTATACCAGACAGTCGGTTCTCCCATGGCCCTCCAGTCGGGCTCTCCATTATAATTAAATGTTTCAATATAGGTCATGCCAATTTTCTCCAGGACTCTTCTCGAGGCAATATTATTTACGTCTGTCATCCCGTAAATATCCGTAAACTGAAGTGTGTCAATACCATAACCCATAGCCGCATTGGCCGATTCTGTGGCATAGCCCTTCCCCCAGAATTTTCTCTTAAGTCTATAGCCAAAGTCGTAATAATTTGAATGATGATTTATGGTTTCTCTCATTAGTTTAAAACCGGTCCAGCCGACAAATTCGTTAGTTACTCTATCCTCTATCGCCCAACGTCCGATACCATTTTCAATATATTGTTTTTTGATAAACTGAATCTGGTCCCTGCTTTGGTCAATTGTTTTAAACGGTTTGTTTCCAAGGAATCTATGTACTTCGGGGTCTGAGTCGAGTTCAAACATCCCGGTATCATCGCCGGAACTGATTTTCCTTATCAGTAACCTGTCGGTTTCAATTAATATTACCGGTTTGTCCATGTTATCATTTCACTCCCTATGTCAACTTGAAGTCAACCTATGATCGTTGGAATAGGACAGGAAATATAAGTAATAATCAAATATTCATTCTAAGATCATTTTAAAGAATACCGTATCAACCATTCAAAAAGAAAAATTCGTGAAAATCCGTCTAAAGCCGTTGTTTTAAAAACGAATGGGGCGAAGGAAAAGGCGAACGTATTGCAACTGGAATATTTAACTATAGGCACTTAGACAACTAAATACGATTTATTTCTCAAACGATTTCCTGCGTTTCCATCGTGCGTCGGTAAATAAACTGTCTTGTGAAGTGATGCATAATCCATCAGGTTTTTATAAGTCTGTTTTGACTTGGAATAGTCAGCATTTATACCAGCCAGCTCACCTTCTAACACCTGTTCCTGATTGTAAGAAATATCACCGGCGAAAATGATATCAAAATCGTCTGTTTTAAAAATAACTGAACTATGCCCTGCTGTGTGCCCTGGTGTAGGTATATACAGTAAATCATCAGTTGATGAAATCGGAAAAGCCTCTCCGAAAATATCGGCTTTATTCTTTTTGTACAACACTGGATTCGGTTTAAACCAGGATGGATAGGTAGTCGGCATATTGCCATTTGGGTGTTTGTATTCATGATCACCTACCATAATTTCTGCTCCCGGAAAAAACTTCAATCCATCTGTATGGTCCAGATGCAGATGCGTCAGGACGACCAGCTTTACATCTTCAGCTTTTAGATGGATGGAGGCTAACTGGCGATCGAGTTCGTCGGATTCGTTCACCTGAAATTTAGCTCCGTGTTTAAAAAAATAACGCATGAACCGGCTCTCCGCCGCCAGGTATTTGTTCTGGTTTCCAATTGCTGAAATTTCGCCTGTATCGACAATCATCAATCCGTCCGGATGTTCGATCACCCAAACCCAAATGGGCATATATTCAGTATAGTGCTTGTCCAGGAGAATATTAATTTTGGCCAGTTCACCGATACCATTTTTTGCCCGGAAATTTCTTTTAACTGCAACCGTTCCTGTACACAGGGCATGGACTTTCACTTCTTCTCCCCTGAGTTTAACCGTTGTTGTAACCTGTTGATAATTCATATTTTTAAATTTATGACACAAAACTAGTTTGCCACTTTGCCCAAATCATGCACAAATGGTAAGAAATGGGGTATTAGGATTAAATTGTAAATATAGAAGCCAATCATGTTAGACCATTTAATCAGCAAAATTCAATTAGTCGATAAATTTTCAGATGAAGATATCGACCTGTTTGCAGGATATCTCACAGAAGACTCGATTGAAAAAAACGAAAACTTCTTAAATTTTGGAGAAGTAAGCCGCCATGTCGCATTCATTGGGTCTGGTTTGGCCATGCATTATAAGATGTATGATGGAATGGAAATTCCGATTGATTTTACCCCCGAGGGTGAATGGCTGGCTTATCTCACCAGCTTTAGTCAGGGCACTCCATCCGATATGGGCATTAAAGCGCTTGAAGATATGCGCATTCTCAGGTTATCAGCTACGAATATGCAATTGCTTTTCCAGGCACAACCGAAATTTATTGCCCTCAAAAGTTTTTATACAGAAGTCTCCTTCATGAGCAATGCCCAGCATAGTGCTGACCTCGCCATGCTAAATGGGAAACAGCGTTACTACAAATTTATGAATGAAAAACCCCATCTCGTGAACCGGGTCCCACAATATTATATTGCAGCATACCTGGGAATCAAGCCCCAATCCTTAAGCAGGATCAGAAAAGAGGGCTAATTCCACATCTTACCAAATGTGAACGGATTTGGCATTTCGATGTGGCAGTTTTGTGTCTCAATAATTAAAACAAATATTATGACACACAAAACCAAGTTCCTTTATGTTCTCCTCCTGATCACTTTAGGTTTAAACGTTAATGCCCAGGACTGGCAGACAGAAAAAAGAGTCAATGTACTATTCGGGCTTTCCCAGCCGCTGGTGGCCCACGGCTTCAATGTCGAACTCAATTATGTTCACAACCGTTTCATTTTCGATTTTTCCCAGGGTGTTGGCCTGACATTCAGCGGCAATGCAATACCCGCCTCATTAGAAAAACAAGGCGTTGAGGTGCATATGCCCTGGACAACCGGGTTTGGCATAGGCTACCGGTTCACGAACTGGATTAATCTTCGGGTTGAACCCAAATGGCACCGGTTTGAATTCAATTATGAAAATGGCCAGCAGCTTAAAAGCAATGAAATTACCTCATACAACACAGTCACACTCGGTCTTGGTTTATATGGTTGTTATCTGCCATTTAAGAAGAAAACGAATGCCCTTAAAGGAATCATGATATCTCCCAGCGTCCGGTACTGGCCGACAATAAACTCAACCCTGCCCGGAAACAGCTTTTCATATTATAATACTTCAACTGAATCCATTCAGCAAATAAAGACTTATGGACCGGGTATAAAGCTTACTCCCTGGATCGTCAATGTCAGTATCGGATATTCTTTTGAATTCAAAAAGAAAAACTCATGAGGCCTCATTTAAAAGCTATTGTCTTCAAAACTACCAGGCTCGGGGAAACACAGGCATTCTTTGAAACAACACTGGGCATGAAAATCGAAGAATCCTCCATAACCCACTTCGTTGTTTATGCAAAAGAGATCCGGATTTTATTCGTTGGATCAGACAATGGCCTGGAGGTAGAATTATATCTCACTAAAAAATCAAGCGAAGGCCTCACCGTCCAGGAAGATCCAAACCAGATTAAAATAATTATTTCTTAAAAACGAATCTATCATGAATCAATACAAATCAACAAGTAGCAAAATCCTGCATTCTCCCCTGGCAAGAATAATTCTTGGCCTCGCATTTTGTATAGCCATTAATATTGCGCTACAAAATATGATTACCATAGCACTTGAACACACCGCTTTTAGTCATGCTTTAAAAAATATCATTAAAGGATTTTTTGTCTCCTTCTTATTTATCGCAGGGTATATCAGGTTTTGCTCCTTGTACGAAAAAAAACCCGTTACCCTATTTTCTGTAAAAGGGATTAGTAAAAAATTAATTCAGGGTCTGCTTTTAGGTTCACTCTTGCAATGCCTGACCATTTATATACTCTATTTATATAATGGATATCACATTATTTCCATTAATAGCTGGACAAACATTTTACCCCTGGTATTTTCCGGGCTTGCGATCGCCATTATTGAGGAAACCCTTCTGAGGGGTATCATTTTCAGGATTGCCGAAGAAAGGTTGGGTACTTACTGGTCGCTTGCCCTTTCTTCATTAATTTTCGGGGCGCTTCATCTGGTAAATCCCCATAGTACATTGGCTACCGCCTTTGCGATTGCGGTTGAAGGAGGCCTATTATTGGGTTCGGCTTTCGTTTATAGCAGGAACCTTTGGTTTCCCATCGCTATTCATTTCTCATGGAATTTTACTCAAACCGGTATTTTTGGCGCAATTACTTCTGGCAACGTCCTCCATGAAAGTCTTTTTACGAGCAGTTTATCCGGCAAAACGCTGGTATCCGGAGGAGCATTCGGTCCGGAAGCATCCATTCAGGCTTTTCTTTTTTGTTTGATTGCCTCTATTCTATTACTGACTTTAAGTCATCGCCAAAATAAAATAATTAAACCTTTCTGGTCAAAACAAAAACAAATCCGGAATATTCTCATTCCAATAGTTCATTAAATTCTTTCCCATAATCCACTTAAACGATAAATAAAATGACAAAAGAAATAAAAACCGAGATTTTAATAAACGCCAGGCCTGAAAAAGTCTGGAAGATATTCGTGGACTTTCAGGATTATCCCAATTGGAATCCGTTTATCCTTTCCATATCGGGTGTTGCAGAAGTCGGAAATAAAATAAAAGTTCAGCTATTGCCTCCGGGAACAAAGGGGATGACCTTTAAACCAACTGTCCTAGTAAAGCAACCCCAGAAAGAGTTTCGATGGCTGGGCCGTTTGTAGATCCTTTGCCATGGCGGGTTTCAGCGAATCCCGGTGAGTCATATTAAAAAAAAATCAAGGTCATACTAAAGTTATGCAAGCCAAATTTAACTATAAAATCCTTTGCCAAGAATAATACCCAAATTTCTAAATTCCGTCAAGAGAGCATAAAAAACCCCAGATTATCAGTCCGGGGAACGAAAAACGCAATAAATTAATTCTTAAGATATTGGAATAAAATCTAAAACAAATTTCTCATCGTTAATTTTGGTTTGAAAACATTCTGCATGTTGAAATGATTTTCTTTTAATTTCCAAAATCTCTTCCTTATTTGATTGTTTCATATTGCAGCCCAATATAATTTGTTTAATACACTCTGGCTGTACAGTAATTTTTGATCTTGCACCATATACCAATATTCTGACTTCATCTTCATAAATCCAATCCTCCGATTTTGTACATGGAATTCTGATTAAGTCGTTAGGGCTTTTATCAAACATATCAATTTCAGGAAATTTATTGCGATAATCGACCTTCCAAATTTGACATGGGGTTGACTTGAATAAAACTTCAGTATCTAATCCTACACTATACCCTTGATGAGAATTACTGTAATGTGACCACATTAATATACTGTCCCTTCTTGTTGTAAGAGAAAGAAGGCCAAATGTATCATTTACTGTTTTTATAAAAGATTCGTGATAATCTCGCCAATATTTGTCTGAATCGAATCCGGCTGATTTTAGTCTATCAAGACACATTTTTATTATATCTTCTGGTGGGCTGTTGGAATGGCTACGGGTAAAAACTTCAATTAATTTTTTAAGAACATTTTCAAGAGTCATCTGCTCCTTTTTAAACTTGAAAGGGAGACTTCCATCAAAAGGATCATTAAATTGATTGGGGGAGGCAAAATAAATCTCTCGTTCTGTAAGAATACGCCTTCCAAATTGTTCTACATCGTTTACATCTTCCCAATTCCGATGTTTAAATAAAATAGCAGGAATTTCTACGTCGGTAAAATGATAATTCATTAATAGATATATGTATATATAAATTTACGACCCTATTTTAAGGCGATTTAAGCCACGATAATTCTCCAGTAGTGTAATTACTCCACCAAAGGTAAGATAATCGATTCTACCCATGCTAAAATCGTTAGCAGAGGCATCCTAATAATATTGGTTAACCCGTGTTTGTAGGCAGGTAAGAAGATAATCTATGAGTGTGGGTTAATGTACCACCAAACATGTGTGTTTCCATTCTAAAAATTATCCGGTAAAAATTTGAAGGTGGTAGAAGGTTTCTGGATGCGGGTGAGTTTCCAGTAGTAAAAATTTTCCGGGGAAATTGTTGCGGTCACAGGTATGTACCCAAGGGCATCGAGGTAGGAATAAAATTTTGCGATTTTCACTGGTCATCGCCGATCGGCTGACTGTTTGTCCTTTCTGGGTCACCTGATCTCAGTCGAGTACTCTTTGGTGACCCAAAGGTGTAATCACTTTGCTACATGCTGTTACACCTTAAACAGAAAAAGGACTGATTTACAGTCCTTTATCAACTACTTGTTACACTTTGCAACATTAGTGTTTTACTTGTAAGTGAAGGTGAGGAGAATCGAACTGTATGTTATAGACCGCACCCCTATTATGTTTGAGAGCTTTTGAAAATGACTGTCACCGAATTCTACACCTGCAAGAAAAGGAATTTACAAAAAAACTCTAAAACAGCAAAATGGCTAAATGAACTGGAAATTGCAAGTCGGAATAAATTGAGAATAATCTGTCCTTCACCCTATAAGAGTTTATGTTCAAAAGCATATTTCACCAGCGAAGCAGTATTTTTTAACTGGAGTTTTGCAATCATGTTTTTCCTATGTGTATCCACGGTCATGATACTCAGAAAAAGTTTGGCCGCAATTTCCTGGTTCGTAAGCCCGTCAGCTATCAATTTAATGATTTCAATTTCTCGTGCGGTCAAATGCTTTTCATTGTCTGGACAGATATTCTTTTTTTCGGAAAAAAAGGAGAATAAATTCCGTGATATCGCGGGACTAATATATTTTTCATTACCCATTACTTTATTTATAGCTGTCAACAATTCATCCTTACCGGTGTCCTTATTAATAAATCCGTCGGCCCCTGCTTTCAGCATTTTACTCACAATGGATACATCGCACTGCATGCTGACAACAATGATTTTAATTTCAGGGTTTTTTATTTTTACCTGTTTGGTAGTTTCCAAGCCGTTCATCACCGGCATATTAATATCCATGATAATACATTCAATGGATTGAAGACCGATCGTATCCAATACTTCTTTACCGTTATTCACAGAAAAGATCTGCCCGATGATATTTTCATTTTCCAGAATTTTAATCAGGCCGTCGATAAACAGCTGGTGATCGTCTGCGATGAGTAAATTAATGGGTAAAAGATAACTTTCCATAGTTAAGTTAAATTGTAAGGTATTTCAATGAGCGTGGTTGTTCCTTTCCCTGGAATAGAATCGATAGTCATTTTGCCATTTAACAGTTTCGTGCGTGTTTCAAGGTTCTTCAGTCCGTACCCGTCATTTTTCAGATTCACGTCAAAGCCCTTCCCGTCATCTTCAATAATCAAAACTATCTTATCATCCCGCTGACCCGTTTGCAGGGAAATGTTTTTTGCATTGGCGTGTTTCAGGATATTATTGATCAACTCCTGCGTAATCCGGTAGAGAGCCAGTTCATAGTCTTTTTGCAATCTGTCTTTAAATCCAAATACGTTAAGTTCAAAATGAATAAGTTTGGTTTCATTTATCTTGTTCACCAACCCTTCTACGGCACTAGTATAACCAAAATCTTCTAATACTGATGGACTTAAATTCATCAGTAATTGACGTAAATCAAAGACAACTTCCTTAATAAATTGTTCCGAGCTTTGCGCCAAGGATTTTATTTCTTCATGATTTGTATCCAAAGCTTTCCCTTTTAATGAAGATAAAAATAGGTTTAAAGCAGAGAGCTTAGTACCGATATCATCGTGCAAATCCCTGGATAGCCGTTTACGTTCCTCTTCCTGGGCTTGAAGCGCAGCTTTGACCTGATCGGCTTGCCGTTTTTTTAATCTTTTAATATGATTACTAAAAAATAAATATGTAATGCTTGTCGAAAGTATAATGTAAAATAAATAGGCCCACCAGGTTAACCAAAAAGGAGGTAAAACGGTAAACTTAAATTCTGCCGGTCTGCCCCAAATGCCATTAAATCCTCTGCTGGCAACTTTGAACGTATATTTCCCAGGTTCTAAGTTTGTATAGTTTTGACTTGTGGTTTCCTCTGAAATATTGCTCCATTTCTGGTCTATACCCTCCAAATAATAGCGATAAACGGTTTTAGTGAAATTACCTGCCTCTGTACTTATAAAATGAAAAGTTATAAAATTCATGTTATTTGGCAACTTCATATTTTCCGGAATATTATACGGACCAGTCACACTATCCCAATTGATAATATTATGATTTAGACTATCTAAGTAGTCGGAAAATATTTTTTTTGGTTTAAAACTAACTTTCTGATCAGTCAATGATGTATCAGTCATTCCGAAATCCATACTAAGTCGTTTGATATCTAAAAAAAATTGTGGCCTATTATAAATATCAATTCTTGTAAGTTGGGAAACCGGTGAAATAGTGTCATTTTGACGAGGTTTCTGAATAGTTATATGATCGTGCATTTGCCACCATAATTCGTCATTATTTGTGGTCACTGACGAAATTAAAGATGTCTGATAATTTGGAAATCCTTTTGTTGAACCATATGTTCTAATATTCCAATTGTACGTTCCCTTGACATCAGTAACTGAAGGTTTAATAGACGTTAAACCATACGGCGTTAGGGCGTATGTTTCTTCGTCCAATGATTTTATTGAAAGTACCGCATTTTCGGCGAGCCCCTCTTTTGATGACAGATCTGTAATTGATGAATCTTTTAAATCAATCATTGATAGCCCTTTCGTACGCCGACTTATCCAAATGCGGTTAAACTTATCTTGCGTAAAAGAGCTTATAACATTAGTCGCCGCCGGATCATGTGTATCCGAAGAATGCCTTGATATTCCCAACTTATCATTGATCACAACAATTCCATTGTCTGTTGTTGAGATCCAAATTTGACCTTCATTGTCTTTAAATAAATCAGATATAATTCTTTTTTTAGAATTATTCCCTGGATTAAGAATAAGTACGGAATTTAATTGCAAGTCTATGCATTTTATTTCCCCAGATAAATCACCTGTCCATATTCGATGATAACTATCTTCAACAATATTTGCAATCGTCCTGTGGTTTAAGCCTTGTTCTTTGCCTATATTCATTAAACAACCTGATGTTGGATCCAAGACTAATAGTCCATTATCGGGTGAACTCATCCAAATTTTACCAAAGCTATCTTCTAAGAAACGAAAAATAGGAAGACCTAATTTTATGAACCTTATGTTATTGCTTTTTAGATTAATGAGTAATGCGCCACTGTCCGTACCCAACCATATCCGGCCATGCTTGTCTTCTAGCATACCACCGAAATAATTTAATCTAAAATCTTTTAATAGATCGGTACCTAAATATTTAATTGATTCCGTTTCGTCACATGTAACTATTCCTTTTGTAAAAGTCCCAATCCATATTACATCTTTCGGACCATTGATGAATTTTGTGATATTAAAATCGAAATCCACCAAATGTCTTATTCGTAAATGTTTATATTGATTTTCCTGACCATCTATGATGTCTACTCCTCCATTATATTCAGAAATCCATATTTGTTTATATCGATCTTTTAAAAATTCCTTTATGTAATTACTTTTTAGACATTGTTGAGTACCTAAATGCTTTATTTCTTCTAATTTTTTATCCAATATATTTACCCCGTTACGTGTGCCTATCCAAATCTCGTTTTCATTTTTTTCGATCAAACATTCTATGTCATTATCGCTTAGGCCATTAGTTTTATCCAAATGTTTTATTTTCCCCGTTCTGATCTCTACAATATCGATACCGTCACCAGCCCCAATCCATATATCTCCATTACTCTCTTCTAAAAAACTTCGAACATAGTCGTCACTTAAGCCGTTTGAATCGTTTAAATGAGTAATTATTCCAACTTGTTCATTGACAATGTCAACACCTCCTCCCCAACCTCCAATCCATACTTGACCATGTTTATCACACAATAAACCCCATATGGAATCGTTGCTTATCCCTTCAGTTTTTGTTATATACTTAATAGTCCCTGCCTTAATATCTAATACTTGAATTCCCATATCCAATGTGCCTATCCAAATCTGCCCTTGTTTGTCTTCACACATTTTGTTTATCGACGTAGACTCTATTCCCTGTTTATCACTGTAAATAGAAATATTCTCTCCATCTATTCGGCAAAGTCCCTGATCTGTAGCCACCCAAAAAATACCCATACTGGCATGAAGCATAGTCCTAACAGTCCAGCCAGGCAAATCATATATCACAAAATTATTCGGTTTCGCATCTTCTATCCTTTGAGGAATTTGACGTTTTATAATATCCGGCTTACCCAGAATGGATACTTTAAACTTAAATTTTACTTTTGGAAGTTTTTTAAAACTAAATGACCTTTCATGTAAATGATCCCAGGATATTCTCGTTTGAGACATGGGTTGTGAAAATGGTTTGAATCCTGTAGTATCAAAAGGCTTAGATGGGAGTTTGTCAAAATCTATTTTGGCTTGAGATATTGATTTATATTTATTAAAATTAATAGTGTCCCATTTTAATTTCTCTGGCTGACTTAATTTAAATGGCTTGCTTATTGGTTGGACAAATTCAGTTTCATTGTAAGGGAAAGGAATATTGTATGACGCATTTTTGCACGATGCAAGTGCAATAGTAGCATATGTAAAAATGATTATTTTACTAAAACTAAAAGTTGGTAGCGACATAATTGATCTAATCAAACATAATATGATTATTTCTCGATGTAAAGTTATAAAACCATATCAATTTCACTGAGGTTTATAAAATAATATATTAAGTCTAGTCACAAATATTATTCTATACACCAAAAAGGGTATGCTGATTATACACGCTTAAGAGTATTGTATCAAATTTTTAAATGATTCAAATTGCCTAGCTATTTCTGCTTTTGGAGACTATGCTGATGTGTTAATTACAGTCAATAATAAATATGGCAGCGTATCCATCTGGAGCCGTACTAAAATGCCTGACTTTACGATGGCTGAATTGACAGCAGACGATATTTAAGCCGAAAAGTGCCGTGAACTCTTCTGGGAAGGATGGCGCAGAAATGATATGATCAGACTGCGTCATTTTACGGATGCCAGGGTTCCGGAAAAAATAGTAATAGGAGATTACAGAAAACTTTTTCCAATACCGCAGGTTGAAATACAAAAGAATGGCAATTTGAAACAGAATCCTGGTTATCAATAATCACTTATCATTTGATACAACTGGGCCCTTGGAAAAGGGCCCTGGTATTGATTATAACCACCTGCGATTACAGATGATGAGTTTAATTCAGTACTACCTGATGATTTCCTGTAGGGTTTCCATTTCACCTTCCTCGTTCAGTTTTATAATTCTTAAGGTGGCGTTGTCTTCAAGATTAATGACATAGCCTTTTCCATTCAATGTTTGAATTTCTTCAACCTGTATGATGGACATATCATAATAGACTGATTTTACTTCGGCCCTAACATCTTTTGGCATTTTTGATTCACCATAGAAAATCGTCGAATATTTCCAATTTCCTTTTTTGTCATAACAAACTTTGTCGGTAAAACCGTCCACTTTAAAATAGGAAGTAAAACCATCCTTGGCCGAAAACCACCGGGTCCCTGCAGGATTGCCAAAACGATCTTTAAAATCACTGGCTGCTTTTTTATTAACACTATTCATATCGGCAACAATTGTATAAATATTCGTACTGTCATTGCCCATTGCCGATGGCCTGATTGAATTACGGGCCGCTGAAGACTGAGCGAGAAAAAAAATAGTGTAGATTACCACCACTGATTTAACAAGTATCTTTTTCATTTTTTTTAATTTATTGCCTGAATGGATGTGATCTTTTTACATCACAAATATGGGCTTAGATAAAGGGCAACACAATACACGTAAATCAGTATTTTGGAGATACACTTTTATGGGTAGCATTAGATCCTACCTGAAAATTGGTATTGATAAAATACCTTTAAACAGGTATTTATTTGAGATAAAATCAAGTTTACTTTCGAATTGATTATTCGAACTTCTGTATACAGTAGAAACTTAGTGTTGTTTATTCGATTGTCTCCGCCCTTTTTAACTTTTATAGTGTGGCATAGTTCCAGAACATCCTGATAATTTATTTTATCAGCGAGCGGCTTTAGCTTTCACAGTAGCGAGTTCCTGTTATTTAGAATAGCCTTTTCCCCCATCACCTTATTAATCAGTTTTATGAAAAGAAAAAACTACTTACGTTTCTCAACAGTTATTATCATTTTTGGACTATTCTCTTCCTGCAAAAAAAATAGTCCTGAACTGTGCAACTGCAGCCCGGACAACCTGGTGATCAATGCATCCAAATTCTCTTCGGGTTTCAACAGTCCGAGAGGTCTGAAATTCGGTCCGGACGGATATTTGTATGTTGCAGAAGCTGGCATCGGCGGATCAAATATGACGACGTGTACGCAGGTCATTCCACCTGCTGGGCCCTATACCGGAAGTCAAACCGGATCCTGCATTTCAAGAGTAGGTCTCGACGGTGTTCGTAAAATATTTGTAAATAATCTGCCTTCAAGTACAACATCAGCGGCTGTCGGATCTGATGTTCAGGGAGTCGGGGACGTTGCATTTATCGGTAACACCCTGTATGGATTGTTATCTGGCGCAGGTTGCTCCCATGGAGTAACAGGAATACCCAATGGTGTTTTTAAAGTAAAGCCGGACAGATCCTGGGAATTGATTGACAACCTGAGCGAATTCTGGATGAATAACCCGACAGCACATGAAAACCCCGCAGATTTTGAACCTGATGGAACACCCTATAGTATGAGTGCAGAAAATGGGGATTTATTTGTAATAGAACCTAATCATGGAGAGCTGGACAGGGTAACACCACAAGGAAATATCAGTCGGGTGATTGATATTTCTGCTGCCCAGGGGCATATAGTTCCGACCTGTCAGATATTTCATGATGGTAATTTCTATGTAAGTAACCTGGGCACATATCCGCTCTCAGACCTTTCCTCAATTTTCAAAATAACGCCTGATGGTCATATCAGTGTGATCGCTACCGGCTTTACTGCCGTACTGGGAATCACGTTCGATGAATTGGGGGGAATGTATGTGCTCGAAAATACAACCGGGAATCCTTTCCCTACACCCGGTACCGGTAATATTATAAGAATTGATCCTTCCGGAGAAAAGCTGACCATTGCTTCAGAACTCAATTATCCGACAGCGATGACATTCGGTCCGGATAATAAACTATACGTTTCCATCTGGGGTTTTAACGGTATCCCAGGACAGGGTGAAATATGGCAATATGATGTTACCTGCGCAAAAAACTATCACGGTATTAAAAAGTAACACAGATTAATAATATATGGCTTTGACTATTTACCTTCCCCAATGATCTTACAAAACCTTTTGGTAAATTTTGGAATAAAAATATTTTTGGATTTGGAAAAAATATCTGTGCCAATAGTTAATCAATGAAAATTGTGCCATCTGCTATTTTTTCAAAAGTTATATTAACTGTTTTTGCGACTGGCATGTATGTACCGAGAAATTTATTAAAATGAATTGTAGTGAGTAGACAGTGAAACGACGACTGTTCGCAGTCTTAGAGGACTCTTCATATATTTTAATTAGCGCATTTATCTAAATCAAAAGCAACAATAATTGCATAAAAGTACCTAATATTTAATAGTAATTTTCTTTTTTTAATACCTTACTATTTAAACCTGGTTGATATGAAAAATATTTATGAAAATCAGCCACCACCAAGTACAGAAAAATTTAAAAAATATTCTGAAAGTCAAATAAACCGAAATCGGTTGTCTAAAACCGGTATCATGCAAAGTGAGTCTTTGCGGTTACTTTTTAAAAAATTAAATATAACCGAGGAAGAAATATATGAAATGAATAAAAATCAATTCTCCATAACAGATCAAAGGTTAAAAAATTTAAACAGGCAATGATCGATACGAAAATTGACTTCGATCTTCAACTACCAATCCTTCAAAAAAGTAAATTTTGAAATTACGTTTTGCATATCAGTTTAACTACGCGGTGAAATAGAAATATTTATTTGCCGATTGCCAGATTTCTCCCTTTTGAATACTGTTTTAATTGATAGAAGTCTTCTAACTGCAATAACAACTTCTGGAGGCGAGCAGAATCGAACTCATTCTCGGAACCAGCGTCTGCAATATTTTTTAAGTCTTATTAGAAACGACTGTCACCGAATTTTACACCTGACTATAATACTCCAAATTAAACCCGATTTTAATCGGACAGTGTTAAAGAAAGTTTTTTGTGAATTGAGTAGACAAGCATCTAGTTGGGCCGGTATTGCTCGGAGTCGCGACGGTTTTGCGTTCCCAGCTGTCAGCTGGGCAAGATCGTTTTTGTCCGGACAAAAACACATCTTGCAGCTTTTTTACGCTGATTGAAATTCAGTTGGTTATAGAGGTGCTTTTGAAGAATGCCTTTTTATCTTTTTTTCTACCTTCTTATACTTTTTTCTCATTAATTATATGATTCTCCCCTTTTATATACATGTTTATATCTATTTATAAAAGATTATCCCTGTTTGGTCTAACTCTATACTTTTTAATAGTAATTTTTAATTATCACACATTTTCTGGAGAATCTCCAAGCGGGGTGAATTGGGTTGTAATGCCCATAGAAGCACGAGTTTCCTCAGTTGCTGCGTGTTGCATGTATCCGTTAGATGTGCTCCTGGGATCCCTTAACATTTAGCAGAATGATAATCGAATAAAATTTGTCAGGCTGATCATGAAACAAGGCACAATTTGGATCGCTGTTTTTTTCTGACTGGGGCCCGGCAAAGTGCGGATGCCGCAAAAGACAGCGATACAAATTGTGCAGCCTGCGGCAGCATTCTAGATCTCTAATCGCAGACTGCTAGTGAACGGAGAGTTTTTCTTTCAACCGTCGCATATCATCGCCCACTTTCTTATCCAGGATTTTGGCATAATGCTGGGTGGTCTTGAGGTTCCGATGCCCAAGCATCTTGCTCACTGTTTCAATTGGAACCCCGTTGCTTAATGTGATTGTAGTTGCGAAGGTATGTCTTGCGGTATGGTAGGTAAAAGGTTTCAGTATGCCGCAGCAATCGGCGATCTCTTTTAAATACGCATTCATTTTCTGGTTGCTGAGCACGGGGAGTAAGCTGTCCTGATTGTCGCAGGTGGGGTAGTTCTTGTAGCGGTCCAGTATTTCTATAGCCTGCGTTAAAAGGGGAATGCGTGACAGTGTATCGGTTTTCTGGCGAGAGGTGAATATCCATTTTTCGCCGTCTACCCCAACACAAATTTCGGAGCGTTTCAGTTTTTTTACATCTGCATATGCCAGTCCGGTATAACAACTGAACAGAAATATATCACGAACCTGCGATATCCTTTCCATCGAAAAATACTTCGATCTGATCAGTCCGAGTTCTTCGTCGGTAAGGAACTCCCGCACCACTTCTTTTCGGGCCAGCTTAAAACCATAGAAGGGGTCTTTGGTCAGCCAGCCGTTTTTTAAACATATGATAACAATCTTTTTGAAGTTAGACAGATATTTCATGGTCGTATTGTGGTCGCAGTTTTTAACACTTCTAAACCAGAATGCGTATTGGCTCATGAATTCATAATTGAGCGCTGTGATGGGCAGATCATCTCTTTGAAATTTCCATTGAATGAAGGAGCGGGTATGTTTTAGCGAAGTGATATAGCGCTCCATTGTTCCGGCGGCAAATCCTTTTCCTACCAAAGCCGCTACCTGGTCATTGTGCTCTTGAAAGATTTCAAGTACCATTCTTGGCTTTTCAGTAATGCCATTCCATTTCATCCGAAAATGGTCGAGGGTAACGGGTTTATCTTCCCTGATCAGTTCCCTTTGGTAACTATACACTTTATTGCGAAGCAAATCAAGATAGGCATTCAAGCTTCTGGCCTCTTCCAGATTGCCTTTTGCCTTGCCGGAAATGGACGACCACTTATCTTTTTCGATTGTCCGTTTGGTGGAAATTTCCATCCGCTGTCCGTCAATGGTGATCCGCAGATAAATGGCAAGTAGCGAGGCCTTTTGAGATTTTGTTTTTTTGCCATGAAACAGCACACTGAGTCTGGTGTCCATAAATACCCTTTTAACTGTTTAAAATTAGATTCCCTGAGACTGGAAGTCAAGATGTCCAAATGATGAACTGCCTGACTGGCCTGGGTTTCGGGAAAATTCGGGAGTCATCGTACTGATACATGGATGACTCCCGAATTTGTACCCTGAACTCTGGGTAATTTTGAACAATTCCGGAAGGGTCTAAAAATAGAAAAGCCCGTAAACCAATAATTTACGAGCTTTTGTTGTGTTTTGATATGCTACTCAGCGGAGAGGGAGGGATCAGAATCTCACTCCTAATACGCTATTAACCAATTATTTGAAAGTCGCAAATTCCATAACTCTACGATTGACGCCAGATATGAGATAACAACATAAGATCTGCGCAAGCTAAATAAAGTTAATGCATTCAATTTAAGGAACGCGCAAATTCAAGTAACGGCTGAATATTTCCCTGATCTGCCTCATAAAGAGCCCGAAGATAGATTGACCTTGAATCGTTTTTTCCACCAAGATCCTTCTCTTTCCAGGGAAAAACTTTATTTCCAAAAATATGACTTGCTATCACATCAGCCATTAAACGGGAATGTCTTCCGTTCCCATTTGGAAAGCAATGTATGAATACGAGCTGATGTTTAAATCGTATAGCGGTCTCATCAGGCGGAAACGTCTTGTTTTCCAGCCAATAGCGACCATCATCCAGTAGTTGTCGGAGACTCACAGGTATTTCAAGTTTATTTACTCCTATATTTTTATCGGTTTTTCTGAATTCACCTGCCCATTTCCAGACATCCCGGTACATCCGTTTATGAAGCTCGCGTACAAATGTTTCGGAAAAAATATCCCGCGACTGA
>Ga0209863_10000035_pt1 | contig 77118 bp, 72 predicted proteins | sample OrgsoiDNA2013046_FD_185796 | JGI IMG/M metagenome (GOLD analysis project Ga0209863, IMG submission 185796) | Permafrost soil microbial communities from the Arctic, to analyse light accelerated degradation of dissolved organic matter (DOM) -... | ecosystem: Environmental > Terrestrial > Soil >...
AAAGTTATTCACAGGGCGAAAAATTTATTTTGTTATGTGACCTGATTTTGTAATTTAGTGGAAGAATTTAATGGGTTAGTAAGTAAAAGGTCGGCTCTCGTAGCCGGCCTTTTTACTTTTATGCCAACAGAGCAATTATCTTTAACGATGAGCAAAATTAAAACCGCTTTCTTCTGTAATAATTGCGGTTACGAGAGTACAAAATGGCTGGGTAAATGTCCTTCCTGCGAACAATGGAATACTTTTTCTGAAGAAGTTGTTCAGAAAGATGACAGAATGGGTGAATCGGGTTGGAAAAAAGCTTCAGATAAAAAAGAAATCAAGACGATCTCTATTCATGATGTCATCAGTGGAGAAGAAAAAAGAATTGTCACACCGGATGTGGAACTCAATCGCGTTTTGGGCGGCGGAATTGTATCCGGAAGTTTAATTCTTGTTGCAGGTGAACCAGGGATCGGAAAAAGTACTTTGTTTCTTCAGATCGGATTGATGTTGAAGAATATTGTTACTCTTTATATCAGCGGAGAAGAAAGTGAACAACAAATTCGAATGCGTGCGGACAGATTAAAAGTGAGGAACAGACACCTCATGCAAAATCAGGATAATTTTTACCTACTTACTGAAACATCCACACAAGCCATATTCCAGGAAATAAAAAAATTAAAACCACAGGTAGTAATTGTAGATTCTATTCAGACTTTGCAATCATCATATATCGAATCCACAGCAGGTACAATTTCACAAATTCGCGAATGCGCTTCAGAATTTCAACGCTTCGCAAAAGAAACCGGAACGCCCGTTTTTCTGATAGGTCATATTACCAAAGATGGAAATATTGCCGGTCCGAAAATATTAGAACATATGGTGGATACTGTATTGCAATTCGAAGGCGATCGTCATTATACCTATCGCATTCTGCGCACCTTAAAAAACCGTTTTGGCAGCACAGCAGAACTCGGCATTTATGAAATGACAGATGAAGGTATGCAGGAAGTAAACAACCCCAGTGAGATCCTGATAACACAAAAAGAAGAGCAGCTCAGCGGAAGTGCAATCGCCGCAAGTATAGAAGGGCAGCGGCCTCTGTTAATTGAGGTGCAGGCGCTTGTGACTTCTTCAGTATATGGCACACCTCAAAGAACAGTAAGTGGTTTCGACCTTCGCAGGCTTCAGTTGCTGCTGGCAGTACTGGAAAAAAGAGGGGGTTTTCACTTTGGTATAAAAGATGTTTTTTTAAATATTGCAGGTGGATTGAAAGTGGAAGATCCATCGATTGATCTTGCAGTACTTTGTGCTTTATTGAGTTCTTTTGAAGATGTCCCATTAGCTGCCGATACATGCTTTGCCGGAGAGGTTGGATTGAACGGAGAGATCCGTGCTGTAAACAGAATTGGCCAGCGCATAGCGGAAGCAGAAAAACTTGGATTCAGTAAAATACTAGTATCGAAGTACAATCAAAAAGGATTAAAAAATCATCCCCATCAGATAGATGTTGTACTGATGGGGAAGGTTGAAGAAGTATACAAATATTTATTTTAGGGTTCTGCGTTCAGGGCACGATTTAAAATGAAATCGCAGATTCCTTTTTTACAAACACTCCTTCATCTATTTTTCCCATACAGTTGTTGCGGATGCGGCAGCAACCTGCTTTCAGAAAATATCTTGTTTTGCATTTATTGCCAGGCTTCCATGCCGCTGACCCGGTTTGAATATTTTACATCAAACCCTGTTGAGAAAATTTTTTGGGGTCGTGCGGATATTGATGCGGCGTCGGCTCATTTATATTTCACCCGCGGGTCCATAGCACAACATAGTCTTCACCTGCTTAAATACAAAGCAAGAAAAGAAATCGGTATTTACTTTGGCCGGCAGATGGGTTTATTATTAAACCATTCATCGCGCTTTAATCAATGTGAAATCATTATTCCCTTACCCCTGTTCGCTGCAAGAGAAAAGAAAAGAGGATATAACCAGGCTGAATTAATTGCAGAGGGTATATCTCAACATCTAAAAATTCCTGTGATAAATGATGCTGTTTCGCGAATAAAAAAAACGGAGACCCAAACGCATAAAAGCCGTATTCAGCGTTGGGAAAATATGGAGTCGACCTTCAAAATCCGGGATCCGCATAAAATTTCCGGAAAACATATTTTGCTTGTAGACGACGTGGTAACTACCGGTGCCAGCCTTGAAGCCTGTGCTAAGGTCCTTTTAGCTAACCCCGGTGTAAGGGTGAGCATTGCCTGCCTGGCCCATGCGGTTTCAGCTTAATATGCCTAAAGCCCTAAACTAATTCAAGCCCAAAACCGGTACAGGCTCGCCAACATAAAACAACTGCAGACTTCCATCCTCCGGCATAATTTAAAAAAAGTTTTAGGCTTTGGGCCTTAGGCTTAAAAGAAGTTTTGGGCTTTAGGCTTTGAGCTTTAGGCTTAACCTGTATTTTTGTTTTAATGTCTAAAGCCCTGCTTTTATCCGTTTTAGCCGGATTTCTTGTGATTTCCTGCCAAAAACAGTCAAATCCGAATGGAAATGGCCGCCTTTTTCTTTCTGCCGGTACCGTTAGTTTTGATACGGTTTTTACCTCAACAGCAACAATTACCCAACAGGTCAAGCTGATAAATAACAATGACCAGAGCATCGGGATTTCCTCGGTAAACCTGGTGGGCGGTTCCAATTCACCTTTTATCATCAATGTTAATGGGAGTCCGGGGCCGGAACTGTCCAATATCAGCATACCGGCAAATGACAGCCTCATCATTTTCGTGACCGTTTTTATTCGTTCCGTATCCGGGCCAATACCCTTTCAATTGCAGGACAGCATCCGCATCAGTTATAACGGAACGGAACAATTTATTCATCTTAATGCCTGGGGTCAAAATGCTCATTTTTTGAAAAACCAGGTGGTTCTTGGCAATACCTCCTGGCCCAACGACCTCCCCTATGTGATTTATGGTAGTCTGACAGTCGATAGTAATGCGTCGCTTACCATTCAAGCCGGTACGCACATATATATCCATGCAGACGCACCGATTTATATTGATGGAACCCTGAATGTTCTAGGTGATTCTCTGGAAAGCCAGCGGGTTTATTTCAACGGCGACAGGCTGGACCTTCCTTATGCTAACTATCCCGGTTCCTGGCCTGGCATTTATTTCAGGCAAACCAGTAAGGATAATTTACTGAATTATGCAGTTCTTCAAAACGGGAATCATTCTCTGGTCGCAGAAGGGCCTGGTGCTGGTTTGAATCCTAAGCTTTCGTTAAACCAGTGTATCATTAATAACTCACTTGCTGAAGGGATTTTAGCCATTCAATCCAGTATTAAAGCTGTGAACTGTCTTGTAAGTAATTGCGGACAAAATGTCGTAATTGGTCTCGGTGGCTCTTACCAGTTTGAATATTGTACGGTTGCTTCTTACTCTTCCAACCTTCTTTTTCATCAGCAACCCGTATTGTCTGTTGCGAATTATGGATCTGACGGCAACCAGATACTGACAGGAGATCTGAATGCTGGTTTTACCAATTGTATTTTCTGGGGAAGCAGTGGCGTTCAGGACGAAGCATCGGTATCAAAACAGGGAAGCACCGTTTTCAATGTTTTATTTGATCATTGCATCCTGAAACAACAAAACTATCCTGCCAATATTGACAGTACCTCTTTATGGTTAAATACTGACCCATTATTTGTTGCAACGGGTATCCCCGATAATTCCTTCGATTTTCAGCTTCAATCTGGTTCACCTGCGTTGGACCGGGGCGCTGATATTGGAATCACCATCGACCTGAACGGCAGTCCAAGGCCTGTTGGTTTCAGCGATCTCGGCTGTTATGAACGGCAATGAATACTCCCCCGATTCTCCTAACTTTGATAGCGAAACATTGATTATACTATAAAATATATTTTATGTTAAGATTATTGTTCATTCCAATTCTATTTATGATACACTCAAGTGTAAGTGTGTACGATTTCAAAGTGCCGGCGCTGGATGGTGGAACCATTGACCTCTCAGCATATAAAGGAAAAAAATTACTGATAGTAAATACGGCTTCCAAATGCGGTTTTACCCCTCAGTATGCTGACCTGGAAAAATTATACGACAAGTATAAGGACAAGCTGGTAATCGTTGGATTTCCGGCAAATGATTTTGGTGGACAGGAACCAGGCACCAATACCGAGATCAGTGATTTTTGCAAGAAGAATTATGGTGTTACATTTCCACTGGCTGCCAAATCAGATGTAGTGGGCGAAAATACTTCTCCTTTATTTAAATACCTGACCGAAGAGGCCATTAAACTGGGAACACCTGCCCCGGTTATCAAATGGAATTTCACAAAATTCCTGATTGACGAAAACGGAAAACTCATTGCTGTTTACAACAGTAAGGTTACTCCAATGAGTGACGAGATCACATCTCACCTCAATTAACACAGGCCAACCGGATGTTATTCAGTCAGGTAATTGGTCAACAGGAAATCAAGGCAAAACTTCGCAATCTGGTTGAACATAACAGGTTGAGTCATGCCCTGCTCCTGAATGCGCCGGAAGGTGCAGGCGGGTTGCCATTGGCATTGGCTTTTGCACAGTTCCTGGTTTGCGAGCGAGTTTCGACTGCCGATGCCGGCAATCATTTTCCAGTTGAATCCTGTGGTGTATGTCCTTCATGTAAAAAAGCTGCTCAATTAATTCATCCGGATATACATTATGTATATCCCGTAGTTTCCCGTAAGTCAGGAGATAAACCGGTGAGTGCGGATTATATTTCCGAATGGCGGGAATTCATTTCACTCTTTCCTTACGGAACTATTTTTGACTGGCTCCAGGAAATCAATGCGGAAAATAAACAGGGAAATATTTCGGCGCATGAATGTAATGAGATCAACCGTAAACTCAGTCTGAAAAGTTTTGAAAGCGGATACAAGATCCTCATTATGTGGATGCCCGAATACCTGGGAAATGAAGGAAATAAATTGCTGAAGCTGATTGAGGAACCACCACCGGATACGCTGTTCATTCTCGTTACAGAAAACGAAGCCCATATTCTTCCAACTATTCTTTCCCGCATGCAAGTCATCCGGCTGCCAAGACCCACATTACCTGAAATCCAGGACGCACTGGTGTCCAGGGCAGGTGTGCAACCGGAACAGGCCAGGCAGCTGGCTGCTGTGAGTGAACAGAATTACAGGGAGGCATTGAGACAGCTTCAGCATGGCCAGGACGACTGGCAGTCTTTATTACGGGAATGGTTAAACGCTATATTGAGAACAGGTCCGGCAGCGCAGGTAAAATGGGTGGAAGAAATTGCGAAGGTGGGACGGGAAAAACAGAAGCAATTTCTGCAATATTTCGGTCACCTGCTTGAACAGGCTATCCGGCTGCGCATGTCTGAAATGGCTCTGGCAGATTTACCCGATTCTGAAAAGGATTTTGCATTGAGGCTGAATAAAACGGCAGATCTTTCGGCACAACAGGCTATAGTAGAAGAAATTAGTAAATCGATTTATTACATTGAACGCAATGCACACGCTAAAATGCTTTTTCATGCGTTGACTATTCGCCTCTATCATATCCTGGCTAACCGGGAAGAGGTGGTAGTGACCTAGAAAGGAGTATATTTGTCAACTTGCTGGTTAATATATACATATATGGGATGTTCTAATTGTGGCACTGCCGATGGCAAGCCAGGAGGATGCCAAAGCCATGGAAGCTGCGGTTCCGGAAGTTGTAACAGGATGAATGTATATGACTGGCTCTCAAATCTTCCGATTCATGATCCCGCAACAGAATGTCGGGTGATGGAAATAAGTTTTAGTCAGGGAAGCCGTAAAGATTTTTTTCGCAATACAACCACACAGATTTTTGAAAAGGGAGAAATGGTCAGCGTGGAAGGTGTAAGTGGGTTTGATGTTGGCGAAGTAAGTTTGACGGGAGAGTTGGTCAGGATACAGATGAAGAAAAAATCTGTGGAGGAGTTTCATCCGGACATGAAAAAAGTGCTTCGACGCGCTTCTGATCGTGACCTGGACCTGTTGAAACAAAATAAAGCCCGTGAAAAGGAGGCTGTTATCCGGTCACGTGCTATTTCACGTCAGTTAAAGCTTGACATGAAAGTTTCACAGGTGGAAATTCAGGCCGACGGACGGAAAGCCACCTTCTATTATATTGCCGATGACCGGGTTGATTTCCGGGAGCTTATTAAAATTTTCGCTTCGGAGTTCCGCGTGAAAGTGGAAATGCGTCAGATCGGCGCAAGACAGGAAGCGGGGAAAGTAGGCGGTGTCGGAAGTTGTGGACGCGAACTATGCTGTTCTACCTGGCTCACCGATTTCAAATCTGTTAATACTACAGCTGCCCGTTATCAGAATCTGTCTATCAACCAGAGCAAACTTAGCGGCCAGTGTGGCCGGTTAAAATGTTGCCTGAACTACGAACTGGATACCTATCTGGATGCATTACAACAGTTTCCTGATAATGCTGACACTTTGCAGGTGGCAAAGGGAACTGCGCTGTTGATTAAGAAAGATATTTTCAAAAACCTGATGTGGTATGTGCTGCCGGACAGCAATAAACAATACCCTCTTCTCATAGAACGGGTTAAGCAGATAAAAAAACTTAACCAGCAAAATACTATACCAGATGATCTCGGCGCGGTGGAAGCGACCGGTAAACCGAAAGAAGAACTGGTAAACGTTGATCTGACGGGACAGTTCAGTCTGAAATCGCTGGATAATGCCGAGAGAAAAAAAAGGCAAAACAGACCTGGCCCTTCACAACAAAGAAGGGATAACAAGCCCCAGCAGCAAAGAGATAACAGATCTCAACAATCAAGAGACAATAAACCATCTCAACCACCCAGAGACAACAGACCTCCGCCTCATCAAAGAGATAACAGGCCCCCGTCTCCACCAAGAGAAAACAAACCTCCGCCGCCTATCAAGAAACCATAAAAAATGAAAGGTTTAAGGAAGAAAATGCTGTTGCTTTCCGGGTTATTCCTGTTAAGCTGGCTTCTCTTCGCGCCAAGTTGTATGAGTTTTCGTAAATCGGATGCAGAAGAAAAAACCGAATTTCAGAAGGACAAAGTAATGCTTCGCACTTCCACTATGGAAGTGGATGGAAGACATATTCATTATGCCATGACCGGCAATGATTCCTTACCCACTCTTTTTTTTATTCATGGCTCGCCGGGAAGCTGGGATGCTTTTGCCGAATACATGAAAGATTCTTTGCTCTTACAAAAATTCAGAATGGTTTCGGTTGACCGCCCGGGCTTCGGACACAGTGATTATGGCCAGCCACAACATTTGGACGTACAATCGCTTTGGATAAGTAAACTTTTTTATCTTCTCGCCAATCATAAACCCATGTTCCTCGCAGGACATTCTCTGGGAGGCCCCATGGTGATTAAACTGGGAGCAGATAACCCCAATATTTTCTATGGGATTGTTGTCATTTCCGGATCCATTGATCCGAAAGAAGAAAAACCGGAAAAGTGGCGGCCCTGGCTTTTTAAAACACCTCTGAACTATCTGGTGCCCGGAGCCATGCGACCATCCAATGAAGAACTCTGGTATTTGAAAAAGGACCTGGTTCAACTCCAAAAAGATTTCTCCAGGATCACCTGTCCGGTTTACTTTATACACGGAGCGATGGATACCTGGGTACCGCCGGGTAATGTAGACTATGGGAAAAAAATGCTGGTTAACGCCCCGCTGGTGGAAGAAACCTTGATTCCTGGCGCCAATCACTTCATTCCCTGGTCAAAGTTTACAGAAATCAGGGCAATATTGTTAAAATTATACTAAGTAAGGAAAGCTCCCTGAACCCTTTACAATACATTTCCTTTTTACTAAATTGCAAGTCCTAAACAAATCAAACTATGGCTATTTTCAAATCTGGTAATCCTGCGATGAATGTTTTCCAGAATACGATTACCCTGCCCGGATCAGGCGTTATGACTGAAAGGGGCACACTCAATAAGTTTTTCATGTTGTTCCTGCTCGTCATGGCATCTGCTTCTTTAACCTGGAAAGCATTCTATGATGGCGTGGACATAATGCCTTATACCATAGGTGGGGCTGTCCTGGGATTGATTACGGCGCTGGTCGTCATTTTCAAGAAAGAATGGGCCGCTTACCTAACACCTGTATACGCTTTATTTGAAGGCGTTTTCCTGGGTGGTATTTCAGCTACATACAATAATGCATTTGCTAAAACAGCACCAGGCATAGTTACACAGGCTGTGCTTTTAACTTTTGGAGCTGTTATCGCGATGTATGCTTTATATCGCTTCAGAATCATTAAAGTAACTGAACAATTCAGATCCATTATTTTCATTGCAACAGCAGGCATTGCTATTTTTTATGTGTTGGCAATTGTATTGCGGCTTTTCCATGTGGATATTGCTTTCATTCACGAAGGTTCTATGTTGGGGATTGTATTTTCTCTTTTTGTAGTTGCCATTGCTGCGCTAAACCTGCTGCTTGATTTTGATATGATCGAGAAAGGTGTTGCCGCAGGTGCTCCGAAATACATGGAATGGTATGGCGCGTTCGGCCTGCTGGTTACCATCGTATGGCTTTATCTTGAAATTTTACGCCTGCTATCTAAACTGGCTAGTCGGAAATAATTCTTCCAGACAAATATAAAAGACTAAGCCCCGTAAGTTATTTGGATTCAAACTTTCGGGGCTTTTTTATTTATTTCAGTTCTTCCGGATCTATCAACGGTCCCCGCCTAACAGACTTCCAAGCCCACCTAAAATACTTCCCTCTTCCCTCCTGTTACCAAACTGCGGACTGTACTGGATAATCCTGCTGGCTAAACGGCTTATCGGAAGGGATTGAATCCAAACTTTCCCCGGACCGCGCATTACGGCGAAGAACAAACCTTCGCCACCAAACATCCAGTTGCGGATACCCCGAACAAATTCAATATCAAAATCTATACTGGGCTGATACGCCACCACGCAACCTGTATCCACCTTGAGAATTTCTCCCGCTTTTAATTCTTTCTCCATGATATAACCACCTGCATGAACGAATGCAAGTCCGTCGCCATCCAGCTTTTCCATTATAAAACCCTCTCCCCCAAATATGCCGGTACCCAATCTGCGTTGAAAAGCTATTCCAATACTAACACCTTTTGCAGCGCAGAGAAATGCATCTTTCTGGGCAACAATGGAACCTCCCAGGACCTGCAGATCGAGGCAGATTATTTTTCCGGTATACGGAGCAGCGAAACTTATTTTTTTCTTCCCCTGCCCGATATTGGTGAATGCAGTCATAAATAAATTCTCACCGACCAGCACTCTTTTACCTGCATTCATTAATCGGTCGAGTATGCCGGTACTATGTTGCTGAGACCCATCACCGAAAATAGTCTGCATCTCGATACCGTCATCCATCATCATAAAACCGCCCGGTTCACCGACTACCGTTTCCTGCGGATCCAGTTCCACTTCCACAAACTGCATTTCTTCACCGTAAATTTTATAATCGATCTCGTGATTGTTTCTCATATGTTTTTTTTATAAAGTTAACCCATTCACTCGTTGACCTTATTGCGTTAAGCGTTACGCGTTCAGCGTTAAACTTATCAAAACCATGATCCGATCCACGTCTCGCTTACACCCTGACCAGCCAAATGCCTGCGTCTTTTGGATTTCTCCACGGCGTGTTTGATCAACGTATATGGAATCATAATGATCAGGAAAATGAATGTCAATGGGGGGATGCCCATCATGGAAACCCATTTCCCTCCGAAATACCGGCGCATCGGCCTCTTCAACCTTTCCGCAATCAAATACATACTCGGCAAAATAAACAGGGTCATAAAGAACGCGAATGCCAGACCGAAAATGATCGTCCATGACAATGGTTTCCAGAATACGGCACTGTCTCCACCAAAGAAAATATGCGGATTCAAATCTGCAAATAACGTGACAAAATTAATATTGAATCCGATCGCCAGTGGAATCAGTGCCAGGATCGCAGCGAGTGCCGTCAGCAATACGGGAATGATTCTCGTTTTACCAGCCTGGATCAATGCCTCCCTGGTTTTCATTCCGCGCTCACGTAATACGTCCGCAAATTCAATCACAAGAATTCCATTTTTTACGACGATTCCTGCCAGCCCTACAATTCCCAAACCCGTCATCACGGATGATATAGTCATACCCGTTATTCCAAAGCCCAGTAAAACCCCGATAATACTGAACATGATTTCCGTCAGGATGATAACCGGTTTGCTGATCGAATTAAATTGAAGCACGAGAATAAATAGGATAAGCATCAAGGCAATAATCAATGCCGATCCCAGGAAGGAAACGGTTTCCTGTTGTTGTTTTCCTTCTCCTGTTTGTGTTATATCCACGCCATCTGCCTTACCTTTAAAATTATCGATCGCATCTTTAAGCTGTGCATTTACCGCCTGAGGTGTAAATCCGGTCAGTACATTTGAATAAAGTGTAATGACTCTTTTCAGCGCTTTTCTTTTAATACTGCCATATGTACTCGTGAAATCTATTTTTACCAGGTTCGTAATGGGAATGGATTTGATGGCACCTGTGGGTTCCCGGAAAAAAATCTTCATATTCAAAAGATCCGACAGGTTCCTGCGTTGAACCTCCGTATTGCGCAACTGGATTTTATATTCTTCTTTATTATCCTTGATCTTGGAAAGTTCTCTTCCAAATAAAGCCGTCCGAATCTGTTGCCCGATTTGCGCAGTGCTGACGCCTTCAATCATCGCGCGCTGACGATCAATGGTCAGTGTGATTTCAGGATTGGTCAAGTCCACGTCCATTTTTAATTCTTCTACTCCCGGAGTCTGAATGGAGTCGAGATAATTTTTCAGTGCTGAAGCCGTACTAGTAAGGTTTTCGAAATTGTCACTGGCGATTTCAATATTGATTGGAGGATCAGTAGGCGGACCACCCTGCTCCTGGTCAACAGAAATTTCTGCGCCGGGTATGCCTTTCAATGCTGTCCGGATAGAATCCAAAATAGGTGTCGTTGCTCTGCCATGTCGTTTTTCATATTCAACGAACGAAATCTGCAGCCGTCCCAGTTCCGGTCTTGTACTCCGGTCGCCGCTTTGCGGATTACCCGCACCAATCGCCACATTGGAAATCACACTTTCAACCAATGGGTTTATTTTGCCATTTTCCGTTCCCAGGATTTTATTTACGCGCTTCTCGAGTACCGAAGTAACCGAGTCGGTATAATCTACATTGGTTCCCACCGGCAGTTTGAGATATACAAATATGAAATTTGGATCACCCTTCGGGAAAAACACAACCGGTACTTTCCGGATACCAATAAACACAAAAGAAAATATCAGTAAGAAAAAAGTGCCTACCAGTAACCAGACGGGGCGCCAGCCTTTCAGGGCCCAGCGTAAACCGCTTTCATAATGGCTCATGATCCAGGGAAGACTTCTGTTTTGAAAAGTATGTATCAGCCCGGTGAACACGTATGCGTTCAGAAACATCAGGATACTGAATAGTATCAGCAGGTTTCCACCGAATGTAAAATGTGAAATATCGAGAAGGATGCCCAGAACAAGAAAGGTCCAGAATAACGGATTTCTGAATACCCTTGATTTTCTGCTGGCATGATCATCTTCTGCATGATTCATAAAATCAACTGCAAAAATCGGGTTCATCAGAAATGCGACAATCAGCGATGCGGAAAGTGTGAAAATCAACATGACCGGGAGATAGATCATAAACTTTCCGATTAGCCCGGGCCAGAATAAAAGAGGAAAGAAGGGAGCCAGCGTAGTGAGTGTTCCGGCGAGCACCGGGATAAATATTTCGCCTGCTGCGATCTTGGCAGCAATAATGGAAGTTATTTTTCCTTTACCTTCTGTAAAGATCCTGTGTGTATTTTCAATTACGACGATCGCGTCATCCACGATAATTCCCAGCCCGAATAGTAGAGCAAATAATACAATGAAGTTCAGCGTAACATGGCCCCCGATGATCAGGTCGGCCGCAGGTAAAAACAGGAAAGCGAGGAACATACTCAGCGGAACAGAAAGAGCAACAAAAAATGCATTTGTTACGCCCATGAAAAACATGAGTATCACGAGGACCAGAACAAATCCGATCACGATGGAATTTACCAGATCATTAAAAGATGTGCGGGTCGTTTTGCTTTGATCGCCGGTTATCACAACAGATAAATCCTTGGGGAACTGGGTGGCTTTCATTTCTGCCACTACCCGCTTTACTTCATCCGAGGTCTCAATCAGATTTTCCCCGCTCCTTTTAATCATATTCAGGGTAACCACATTTTTACCGTCCAGCCGTGCATAGCTCTCACTCTGTTTCACCGTATCAATGATGGTTGCAATATCTTTCAGGTAGATCGGTGCCGCTGATGTATTCCGAACAACAATCTGGGCGATATCTGACGCCGTTTTAAACTGTCCTTTCAACTGGAGAGTTCTTTTCATATTGCCCACTTCAAGTAAGCCGCCGGAGACATCCAGATTTTCATTGGCTACTGCCTGGGCAATATCATTGAATGTAATATTCGAACTCTGCATCTTGTAATTATCCACATTGATCTGGAATTCTCTTTCCGGTGCACCTACTTCATCCACCCGGTTCAGTTGAGAGAGATCTTCGAGTTTGTCTTTAAGATCATCGGCAAACTTTTTCAGGTGTTGTCCATCATAATTCCCGCTCACGTTTACATACATGATCGGCTGATCGGACAAACTGATTTCCATCACATTTGGCTGGGTAGTCAGATCCGTTGGCAAATCTGTCTTCGCCTTGTCAACCGCATCTTTTACTTTTTGTAAGGCCACGTCTATGACCACATCCGATTCGAATTCAACTACGATGGCCGAAAAATCCTGTACAGAAGTGCTGGTCAGTTTATTAATCTTAGCTCCTGTAATACCCTTGATCTGTTTTTCAATCGGTCGGGTAACCAGGTTTTCAATATCCTTGGGTGAATTTCCTACATAGGTTGTCTGCACATAAATCTGGGATATTACAATATCCGGGAACTGTTCTTTCGGCGTGCTGGTAAATTTGTTGATACCCAGTATGGTTACAAATATGATCAGCAGGTAAACCGAAGTTTTATTGTTGATAGCCCAACTCGTGGGTTTAAACTCTTTAAATTTCCCCTTTATATTTTCTAGTGCGCTCATAAAAACAAATTCTGGTGGTTATGGATGCTACTGAATCACTGTGCAGAAGTGGTAATGGGCTGATCATCATATAAACCCTGGTATCCGTCGGTAATTATATTGTCACCAGCCTGAATACCCGATAAAACCTCTACTCTGTCCCCATACATCATTCCGATCTTTATTGATTTTTTACGCGACAGCAATCGGTTTCCGTCTTTTACTGCTACCATTACATATTTTCCTTTATCATCATTTTGCAGACTGTTAACCGGAATAGTCAGGGCATTTGATGTTGTATAATCCTGGATCTTGATCAGAGCTACCTGGTTTGGATAAAACTGTTTGTCGTTTGGTAGCTTGGTTTCTATATAAAAACTTCTGGTAGATGGATCGATCGTTTTACCAGTCACGGAAATCTTTGTATCAATGGTCTTGTTGTTGAGTTCCGGTATTACCACTTTCACATTGCTTCCAACTTTTACCTGACCGAGATAATTTTCCGGGACCTGCGCCACAGCTTTCAGTTCAGTCGTGTTAACGATCTGTAACTGGTTATTACCGGTAAAAAGTTCTCCCAGACGGATGTTGACTACATCCGCAACGCCGCTTATATCAGCATATACCCTGGTCAGATCGATTTGGCGGTTGACCAGGTCAACAGACATCTGGGCCTGATCCACCTGGTTTTTTGCTGTTACCAATTCTACTTCTGAACCAATCTGCTGAGCCCAGAGATTCTTTCTTCTTTCATATAAATTATTTGCAAAAGCCAGCTGTTGTTTGGCAGTCGCTAATTGCTGCTGAAGCACAACATCGTCTAACTTAAGAAGCAACTGACCCTTCTTCACCATATCTCCTTTCTTCACATTGATTTCTTTCACCTGCCCGCCTGTGCCATTTCTGGGAGTTACCAATGCGATATTCAGCGCATCTATTTTTCCCTGTAATTCGATAAAGTGGGTAAACGATGTCGGAACAACCGGCTGGAAAGCAATCAGCTTTGTTTTTTCTTTTGTTACGGAAGAAGAATCCACCTTACCCAGGACCTCTTCCGCCTTTTGAATTTTTGTGCCGAGCTCCGCCTGTTGATCTTTCAATTTTTGCAGTTCAGCTTTTTGCTTTGCGACAGGATCACCTGTTTGTCCGCAGGACATGAAGAAAATAGTTCCGGTGATCAGTGCAGATAAAAATATCTTATTCATAATTGCGTTGTTTGGCATTTTAAATTTTACCGATGGCTTTTAGGAAATCAACTTTAGATATAACCGCGTTATACAGAGCATTCAGATAACTGGATTGCGCCGTTATCAGATCTGACTGGGAACTGGAGAGATCTGTATTGGTGGCGAGTCCGGATTCAAATTTCTTTTTCACCTGTCTGTAAACAGATTCGGCACGGTCCATATTTATCTTTTGCGCATCCATGGTTTGGATGGCATTGATGAAATTACTTTTTGCGACTGCTACCTGCTGACCAATATTCAGTTTCAGGTTCTCTATCTGATCTGTGGTTAAGGCAGAAGTCAGTCGGGCTTTTTTCAGTCTTGCATTTTTGGCAAAACCCTCGAAAATCGGAATGTCGAGAGAAAGACCAACATAGGAAGTAGTAAACCAAGTGCCGCTCTTTGTAAATAAGTCGTAGGTATTGTTCGCCGCATTTTTCTGGTAAGCCCCGTTCAGTTTGAGGGTCGGATAATATGCCGCCTGATAACGTCTGATATCGAAATCGTTCAGTTGTTTCTGAATTTCGAGAGACTGATAATCGTACCTGTTTTTATAACTGTATTCAATATCCATCGGTACGCCGCCTTTGAGATTGGCTTCACTAAACTCTGTTGAAAGCACAATGGAATCCGCCGCCGGAATTCCGAGTAGAAATTTCAAAAATGTAAAGCCGTTTACAATTGTTGTGGCCGTATTTTGTTTTTGTATCTGGAAATTTGTCAGCTGTACATCTGCTTTATCCACGTCCAGCTTTTCAACAAATCCGTTTTCATTCATCACCTTGGTATCGTGCAATAATTTGGCGGCCCGGTAAATATTGGAATCTTCCAGCTGGATTTGTGTTTTGCTCACGACAAGCTGGTAATAGGTTTTGTATACCTGTACCGACAGGTCTTCCACCGACAGGTCGATCGCCTTTTTATAATAATCCAGTGCGCTTTGCCTGGCTTTCAATCCGACAAAAACAGAACCATCGAACAGGGTCTGGGTTAAATTAAAACCACCTGATGCGATGAATTTTTGCTGGAACGCAACCGGGAAATAAGTTCCGGCGGGTTGCTGAAAAAATTCGCCCGGTACAAGCGTCACCGGTATATTGAAGTAATCGGTGGTTCCAGCCGACCCCGTCACTTTCGGTAGTGCGAGAGCTGTTACTTCTTTATTTGTTTGTTCCTGCAAAGCCAGGTTCGTAAGCGCGGTCTTGACGGAAATATTATTTTTTTTTGCCAGCTCGATTGCCTGCTCAGCCGAAAGAGTATGTATATTCTGTGAATATGCGGATGCCGCGACCATGATCGCTCCCAACGAGACCAGGCATACCCGGTTAAGAAATCTTTTGCTCATGTAAAATCGTTTTTTGTCTTTCGTTCAAATATTTCTCAATCAGTTTTTTACCATTCACGTTACAAATGCTGTGCAGGTATAAAATGGCCAGTTCCTGACAGGTCTGATTCATCGGATATTTATTCTGTGGAAATGCTTCCTGGTTGAAAGGCATAAAAGCTGTTTCAATACGGTGACGCGATGTGATATCGGCGTTCAGATCCGTTCTGTACAAATCCTCCCGGATACCGCGTTCCAGGTTGTCCATAATCATGGTATATAAAAACTGATACTTGTACTGTTTGAGGCGCTTGAAAGCTGCCGGATGATGTTTTTCGAGGTCATGAATCAGCTGCGGATTCATTGTTTTCAGCATTTCTTCAATGCCTTCCATGGCCTGAAATATTTCATGAACGGCGTTTTCTGCCGACAGGCTGAATTCGCGGCATTCCTGCTCGTTTTGTTTCATTTCTTCGTTCACTACAGCCTCTACCATGGCATCCTTGTCCGTAAAAAACTGGTATATTGTTTTCTTACTGATACCAAGCTGGGCGGCGATTTCATCCATGGTGATCGACCGGATCCCGTAAATCATGAACAGCTGGGTAGCCTTCTCTAATATTCTCTCTTTATTTTCCATTTTTAGTCTTCAAATCGAATACAAAACTACGGAAACTATTTTCGTCACCAAGGTTTCCACCGATATTTATGTGTATTTCACCGATAATATGAGGAAATCCGGAGCAGGATAACCCGTTTTAAACCGCCGGTCCGCTGAATGTTTGATTATTTTTGATGACAAATCGTGTATATGAAATTTCGGATCATCGCCCGTAAGCTGTTTAAGTATTTTCTACAGGGGTTGATCATCCTCGCACCGATTACGATCACGTTCTGGGCCGTTCTCTCCTTATTTAACTGGGTGGACAGCATACTTCCTGATTTCATTCACAGAATATTGCCCCGCCTGGCATTGGATGAAAACGGAAACCCAAGGCATATTCCCGGACTGGGATTTATACTCGTAATTCTGATCGTATTAGTGGTCGGCTATGTTTCTTCGTCCTTTATAGTAAGCAAACTCGTTGAGTTATTCGACAAGATCCTGGAGAAAACGCCCGGCGTAAAAATAATTTACAGTACTATCAAGGATTTCTTTGAAGCTTTTGCGGGAAACAGACGCAAGTTCGACCGCGCCGTGCTGGTCAGTATTGAAGCGCCCGATATCTGGCGAATAGGATTTATCACGCATCAGGAACTCTCAGAATTCGGCTTACAGGAATATATATCCGTTTATGTACCACAATCCTACGCGTTCGCCGGTCATCTGTATTTTGTAAAGAAAGAAAGGGTGCGGCTTATAACTGACATCACTTCCACCGATGCCATGAAATTCGCGATTTCCGGAGGAGTAACGAATATTGAAGACTGAAATTAGTTGGCAGTTGGCGGTTGGCAGTTGGCAGTTGGCGGTTGGCAGTTGGCGGTTGGAAGTCTAACTAAATTCATCACTAAGTTGTATGGCGATCTTTCATTTGGAAGTTTAATTTGCAAGTCAATTTCAGAACCGCCAACTGTCAACTATCAACCAAAAAGATTAGCAGCAATAACACTATGAAAAAGATTTGCTGCATAATTATTCTGACATTACTCTCCCACCGTTCTTACTGCTGGGGTTTTTATATGCATGAAAAAATAAATTATCATGCAGTATTTCTCCTGCCACCACAAATGCTGATACTCTTTAAACCCAATATCGGTTTCCTTTCCGAACATGCTGTTGATCCCGATAAGAGAAGGTATATCTCGGCTAGTGAAGGCGCACATCATTTCCTCGATATCGATCATTACGGCCACTATCCTTTTCCCGATCTTCCGCGGGATTATAAATCTGCAGAGAAAAAATATTCAGCAGATACATTAAGGACTTATGGAATTGTTCCCTGGTGGATTCAGATTATGATGAGCCGTTTGACGAAAGCATTCAGAGAAGAAGACAAACAGGCCATCCTGAAAACATCTGCAGAGCTGGGTCACTATATTGCCGACGCACATGTTCCTTTGCACGTTTGCTCAAACCATAATGGTCAGCTGACACAGCAGGAAGGCATTCATGCCTTCTGGGAATCCAGGGTCCCGGAATTATTTGCCGAGGCAGACTGGGATTTCTTTATAGGTAAGGCAATTTATATTTCGGATCTCCCAGGTTTTATTTGGAACCGTATATTGGAAAGTGCCGCCGCATCGGATACCGTGCTTCGATGTGAGAAAGAAATCAGCGGGCAATTCAAACCGGATCAGAAATATGCATTCGAGGAACGGAAGGGGAAACTCATAAAGCAATATTCCAGGACCTACTCAACACTTTACGAAAACAAGCTCGACCATATGATCGAACGCCGCATGCGACAATCTATTTTCGCCGTTGCCTCCTGCTGGTATACCGCATGGGTAAATGCCGGCCAGCCACAGCTTAACCACCTCACACATGATAGCCTCTCCGATTCAGAAATAAAAGAATATGAAAGAATGAACCTGGAATGGAAGAATAATTCTATTAAAGGAAGGGACTGCCAGGAGAACTATTAAGGGAATGGCCCGCCACAAATGCGCGGGTCGCTGCGAAATATAATAAGCCTTTATCAAAATTGCCAGAAATATAAATTATCTTCCGTATATCTTCCGTATATCTATTGTATATTGTCCGATTCTTTACGGAAGATATACTTAAGTTTTACTGATATTTTACGTAAATTGGTGTAACTTTTGCTCATATTTCAAGCTATGGCCATAATCAATAACCCCTTCCTCCAGAATGCTTCCGGTAGCGTCGGACGCATGATCGTCTATAAAAGATATTACGATAAAACCGTAATCTCCAAAATGCCCGATATGAGCAAGCGGGTGCTTAGTGAAAAGCAGATAGAATCCAACGAGCGCATGCGGCTGGCCACTATTTATGCCAAGTTTATGTACAAGACCGAGGAAGGGAAAATCAAGGCCCGTATCCGATTAAAGCTACCGGCACATAAGTCCTTGTTTCATGCCCTGGTCAAGGAACACCTCGATCTGCACAGGAATCTGACCCTGGAACAGGTGGAAGATGATTTTATGAAAGATATTCCGGAATAGGCTTAAAGCCTAAAGCGTAACGCCTAACGCTAACTCAGAATTCGACATGTGGATGAAAAAATATTCGGTTGGAACAGCAGCCCGATTATACTTATCAAAAGTAAATTGTAATCTAAGTCGCGTTAAGCGTTGTGCGTTACGCGTTACGCGTTAAATTGCGCTCCCAAGTCAAATACCCACGAATGGTACACAATTTTAATGCGGGTCCCAGTATTTTACCCGCGGAGGTTTTGCAAGAAGCTTCTAAAGCTATTTTAAATTTCAATAATACGGGACTCTCCATTCTTGAAATCGGGCACCGGACACCCCTATTCCAATCGGTATTGAACGAAGCCGTACAGCTGGTAAAAGATCTGATGAAGCTGGATGCGGATCACGAAGTATTATTCCTTCACGGGGGAGCCACTACGCAGTTCTTCCAGATACCGATGAACCTGCTGAACGAAAACCAGACGGCCGCCTATCTCGACTGCGGAACCTGGGGAACAAAAGCTATTAAGGAAGCCCGCGTATTTGGCAATGTGGAAGTGGTTGCTTCTTCAAAGGATAAAAATTACACGTACATACCAAAGGGGTATAAAATTCCCGCAGACGCCGCCTATTTTCATTACACAACCAATAATACCATTGAAGGAACGGAAATGTTCTCCATTCCCGAAACGAATATTCCATTGGTGGCAGATATGAGCAGTGATATCCTGAGCTATGAAACGGACTATAACCGCTTCGCTCTGATCTATGCCGGCGCTCAGAAAAATATTGGCGCCGCGGGGGTGAATATGGTGGTACTGCGTAAGGATATACTCGGAAAAGTAAACCGCAAACTGCCGGGCATGATGGACTATCAGAAACATATCGAAGCCGGCTCCATGCTCAACACACCTCCGGTCTTTGCAATATATGTTTGCCTGCTCACCCTGCGCTGGCTAAAAAAAATCGGCGGTGTGGCAGCGATCGAAAAAATAAATAAAGAAAAAGCTAGTCTCCTGTACAAAACCCTAGATGAGAAAGAAGGTTTTAATCCGACCGTCGCAAAAGAAGACAGGAGCCGGATGAATGTCGTTTTCCTGATCAGCGATCCGGTGCTTGAAAAGAAATTCCTGGATGCCTGTAAAGAACAACAAATGATCGGTGTGAAAGGCCATCGAAGTGTTGGCGGATACCGGGTTTCACTATATAATGCCCTCCCGCTGGAAAGTGTAAAAGCATTTACCAACCTTATCAATCAACTTTGATCCACCATGGCCATTATTTCTGCTTTCCGTGCGCTCAGACCTTCCAAAGAACTGGCTTCCCGGGTAGCGTCTCTTCCCTATGATGTATTAAATAGCGCCGAAGCCAGGGTCCTGGCAGAAAAAAATCCTTATTCTTTTCTGCATGTAACAAAAGCAGAGATTGATTTGCCGGATGGCACAGACGTACACAGCGATAAAGTGTATCACAAAGCCGCAGATAATCTGTTCATCTTCCAGGATAATAAAATCCTCGTTCAGGATGAAAAACCCGCCTATTATATTTATGAACTAACTATGGGCGGAAGAAAACAAACCGGTCTGGTTTGTGTAAGTTCAGTAGCCGATTATGAAAATAATATTATTAAAAAGCATGAACTGACTCGTCCTGAAAAGGAATTGGACCGGATCAATCATATGCGCATCACGGGCGCACAGACGGGCAATGTATTTCTGGCTTATAAATCCAGTGTTACCGTGAATGATCTGATCAGCAATTGGAAAGAGGCAAATGAACCCGTGAATGATTTTGTTGCGGAAGACGGAGTGGGTCACCGGGTATGGATTGTTCATGAACCACAGGAAATTCAGGAGATCACGAAAATTTTCGAAAAACAAATACCCTACACTTATATAGCGGACGGGCATCATCGTGCCGCCTCAGCGGCAAAAGTAAAAAATGCGATGGGTAAAGATGCCACCCCGGAAGCCGGATATTTTTTAACAACTCTTTTCCCGCACGACGAACTGCGCATCATGGATTATAATCGCGTTGTAAAAGACCTGAACGGATTAGAAGTAAAAACTTTTATTGAAAAGCTTAGTAAAAATTTCATAGTTGAAAAAACAAACGAAGCATATAAACCTGAGCTACTGCATCACTTCGGTATGTATTTGGAGGGAAACTGGTACCACCTGGAAGCCAGGAAAGATAGTTTTTCGAAAGACCCGATTGGTATCCTGGACGTGAGTATCCTGCAGGAAAATATTCTGTCCCCGCTCCTTGGCATTCAGGATCCCCGAACCGATGACCGCATCGACTTTGTGGGTGGAATAAGAGGTTTAAAAGAGCTCGAAAAAAGAGTAGACAGCAAGCAGATGAAACTGGCTTTCAGTCTTTATCCCGTTAGTATGGAACAGCTTTTCGATATTGCTGACAGCGGCCAGATTATGCCACCGAAATCCACCTGGTTTGAACCCAAACTGCGCGATGGTCTTTTAACACATCTGATCAGATAAACAGTATTTTTGCATGTACAATTATTCTGACAATGGGCCGTTTCATAAAGCTGGCCTATATTCAATACATGAAAAGACTCTTGTTTATTTTTGGATTATTTCTTTGTCTGGATACCTGTTACGCCCAGCAGGCTGATTCTCTTCACCGGGTAGCCAAACAATTCATGCGCGGCGGGGATTATCCCAATGCCATTATCGTTTTGTCGAATGCATTAAAAAAAGATCCGGAGAACCTGGAAATACAAAAGGACCTGGCTTTTACCTATTACCTGCAACGGAATTACAGCGCTTCAGTAGAATCGGGAAGAAAACTGATCGCACGCAATGACGCCGACGAACAGTGTTACCAGATACTGGGCATGGCGTATAAAGCCATAGACGAAAAAAAGGAAGCAGACAAAATGTACAAACAGGGAATTAAAAAATTCCCTGGCAGCGGCGAATTGTACAATGAATATGGCGAGATGCTCTGGGCGGAAAAAAATGCAGAAGCCATCCGTTTCTGGGAAAGAGGAATTGAAGTGGATCCAAACTATTCTTCCAATTATTACAATGCAAGCAGGTATTACTATTATACTTACGATAAGGTCTGGAGTCTGATCTACGGAGAAGTATTTATAAACCTGGAAAGTTATAGTAAACGAACGCCTGAGATCAAGTTGTTGCTGGTAGACGGATACAAGAAATTATTTATAGACCTGAAATCCCCGAAAACCCAGTCGAAAAATCTTTTCTCAACCGCTTACCTGACGGTTATGACGGATCAGGCCCAGAGTGTCAGTCTCGGCGTGACACCAGAATCATTGAACATCCTGAGAAGTAAATTTGTATTGGAATGGTTTGAAAAATACGGAGATAAATACCCGTACAGGCTATTTGAATATCAGCGACAGCTGCTGAAGGAAGGTCTCTTCGACGCTTACAACGAATGGGCATTCAGCGCTTCGAGTAGCCTCGCCTCCTTTCAAAACTGGACAGCACAGCATGCAGATGATTATTCCCGATTTATCAATTTCCAGAAAGGGCGGATATTTAAAGTACCCACCGGGCAGAATTACCGAAATCTGAATTCGAAATAATCATTATGAATAAGCCCGAACGATTGTTTGATTGTATTGCTTATCAATTGGAAAAATTTCCCAAACCGGATATGCTCGCCGCAAAAGAAAAAGGTGTCTGGAGAAAATACAGCACCCGGGAAATATCCGAAACGGTTGATGCGCTGGCCTGCGGCCTGATGAATATTGGCGTTTCAGGAAATGACTTTTCGGTAGAAAACCAGGATAAAATAGCTATTATTTCAGGCAACCGGGCCGAATGGCTGATTACGGATCTGGCCGTCCAAAAACTGGGCGCAGTGCTGGTTCCGATTTATCCGACAACAAACACACACGAGATAGAATTCATTTTCAAAGATGCCGGGGTGAAATATGTTTTTGTCAGCAATACGGAACTGTTTGAAAAAGTTCAGCATGTACGCCCTAATGTGACCAGCATACAAAACATTTATACGTTCGACCAGATTCAGGGGGCATTACACTGGTCGTCTCTGATTACCCCCGTGACCGATTCAAACAAAAAAGCGCTTGACGCCATCAGTGCAACCATTCGCCGTGATCATCTGGCAACACTTATTTATACTTCCGGCACAACCGGTACACCCAAGGGGGTTATGCTGACACATAATAATATTCTGAGCAATGTCATGTTTTCCAAGGAAAGTTTTCCATTTGAAGACCGCCCGGATTATAAAGTACTCAGCTTTCTTCCCCTGAACCATATATTCGAAAAGATGGTGAGTTATGTTTACCTGTTCAGTGGAAATAGTATTTATTATGCCGAAAGTATGGAAACGATCGGCGCCAATTTGCTGGAAGTAAAACCAGATTTGTTCACAACGGTTCCCCGACTCCTGGAAAAAGTATACGAAAGGATTATGGCCAAGGGCGCTGAGCTGAAAGGCATTAAAAAAAGTTTATTTTTCTGGGCCGTAGAGATCGGAAAAAAATACGACAATAATCTGAACCAGGGTTGGTGGTACAATATGCAGCTTTCACTGGCAAATAAACTCATCTTCAATAAATGGCGCGAGGCCCTTGGAAATAATATCAAATATATCATCACGGGCGGTGCCGCCTGCCAGGAACGGCTCTTACGCATTTTTAACGGCGCCGGTATTCCGGTTTATGAAGGATATGGTCCAACTGAAAACTCTCCAGTCATTGCAGTAAACCGTCGCGGTCCGGGGCTCAATCGTTTTGGAACCGTAGGTCCTGTTTTAAATGGAGTTGAATTACGCCTGGAAGCCGACGGAGAAATTTGTGTGAGAGGTCCCAGTGTGATGAAAGGGTATTTCAAGCGTACCGATCTGACTGCAGAAACGATTATTGACGGATGGCTGCATACCGGAGATATCGGCATGTTTGAAGATGGAAAATTTCTTCGCATCACCGACAGGAAAAAAGAATTATTCAAAACCAGTGGCGGAAAATATGTTGCCCCCTCGGCAATCGAAAACAAGCTGAAGGAATCCAGGTATATTGAACAGGTTGCCGTTGTTGGGTCTGAAATGAAATTCGTGGGTGCCCTTATTGTGCCTGCCTTTGCACAGCTTACAGAATGGTGCAAACAACACAATTACGATACCTCGTCCCACGAAGCGATGACTCAAAATCCGGCTGTTAAGAAATTTTACCGGGAATTGATTGACACATTCAACGAGCAGTTCAACCATGTGGAGCAGGTAAAAAAATTCGAGCTGCTGCCTGTTGAATGGGGCGTTGAAACCGGTGAACTTACACCGAAACTGAATTTCAAAAGAAAAGTAATTCTCGAGAAGTACAAGTCTTATATAGATAAAATCTACTCCTGATTCCACGCCTGTTAATAAGCTGATATGACCGAAGAAAGTAAAAGACTGAAAGATCCGGCCTGGAAAATATGGGGACCTTATCTGAGTGAAAGACAATGGGGAACCGTGCGTGAAGATTATAGTGAAGACGGATCTTCCTGGGAAGCTACTTCCCATGAAATGGCACGCAGCAAGGCCTGGCGATGGGGCGAAGACGGACTGGGTGGCATGGCCGATTCCAAATTACAACTATGCATGGCAGTTAGTTTGTGGAATGAGCGGGATTCCATTCTCAAGGAAAGGTATTTTGGGCTGACGGGAAACCAGGGGAATCATGGCGAAGATGTGAAGGAATTATATTATTTCCTGGATGCAACCCCCACCCACTCCTATCTGAAAATGCTTTATAAGTATCCTCAGGCGGCATTCCCCTACGAGGATTTGCTGGCAGAAAACGGACGCCGAAGTAAAAAAGATCCGGAATATGAAATCCAGGACACAGGCATTTTTAATGAGAATAAATATTTCGATGTTTTTATTGAATATGCAAAATATTCACCGGACGATATATTATTGAAGATAACGGTATTTAACCGCGGCCCGGAAGCCGCACCCCTTCACGTTTTACCCAATATCTGGTTTCGTAATAACTGGAGCCTGGGATATTCAAATGACAAGCCGGGTATTGAAAGAGAAACGGATAATCGGATTATTATTCAGCACAGGACACTCGGCAAACGCAGGCTCTACGCTGATAACCCGGCGGAATTGGTTTTTTGCGATAATGAAACGAATGTTGAAAAATGTTACGCGGCTCCCCCTAAAAAAGATTCCTATTTTAAAGACGGTATCAACAACTATATCGTGCATGGTACAAAAAGCATCAACCCGGGACAGAGCGGCACGAAAGCAGCCTTTCACTTTAATAAAACAATCGATGCGGGCAAATCAGAAACATTTCGGTTGCGCATGAGCGTTTCCGAACTCGAAAGACCTTTTGAAGATTTTGACAAAATATTTTCAACACGTATTGAAGAAGCGAATGCATTTTACGCAGAAAAGCAAACCAACCTGCCTACAGAAGAGTTAAGATCCATTCAGCGGCAGGCATATGCCGGAATGATCTGGTGCAAGCAGTTGTATTATTATAATGTGGAGAAATGGATTACGGGAGATCCCGCCGGTCCGCCGCCACCACCCCAAAGAAAAAAAGGCAGGAATCATGACTGGAGACACCTGAATAGTTCCGACGTCATATCCATGCCGGACAGCTGGGAATATCCCTGGTTTGCGGCCTGGGACCTGGCATTTCACTGTATTTGTTTTGCCGATATCGACATTGATTTTTCCAAACAACAACTCACCCTGCTCACCCATGATTGGTTCATGCATCCCAACGGTCAGCTTCCTGCATATGAATGGGCTTTTTCGGATGTAAATCCACCTGTACATGCATGGTCAACCTGGAAGGTTTACAATATTGATAAAACTGCCACCGGCATTGGCGATCAGAAATTCCTGGAAACCATTTTCCTCAAACTGCTCATGAATTTTACCTGGTGGGTAAACCGGAAAGACGAGCAGGGAAATAATATATTTGAAGGCGGATTCCTGGGAATGGATAATATCGGACTATTCGACAGGAACACAGCACTGCCCGATGGGTCGATTCTGGAACAATCTGATTCCACCAGCTGGATGTGCATGTATTCGCTGAACATGATGCGTATCGCATTGGAACTTGCCAAAACAAATAGCGTATACCAGGATATGGCTACTAAGTTTTTTGAACATTTCCTGTATATCGCACATGCTATGTTTGCGGATGGAGATCAGGGTACGGGCCTTTGGGATGATGAGGATGAATTTTATTATGATGCCATCCGGAAATATGACGGCAAGGATCTGAAATTAAAGATCCGTTCGATGGTGGGACTGATTCCTCTTCTGGCAGTAGAAATATTGGATGACGATCTTCTGAAAGATCAAAAAGAATTTACAGAACGCTTATACTGGTTCCTGAATAACAGGCCGGAACTTGCAAAGCTGGTTTCGAAATGGGGAGAAAAAGGGAAAGATGAAAAGCATCTTTTATCTCTTTTGCGCGGGCATCGAATGAAACGTATACTATGTCGCATGCTGGATGAAAACGAATTCCTGAGTGATCACGGTTTACGAGCCCTTTCAAAATATCATGAAGCGAATCCCTATGTGTTGAAAATCGACGATACCTGGTTCTCCGTTCATTATTCACCAGGCGAATCGGATTCAGGACTATTTGGAGGTAATTCGAATTGGCGGGGCCCGGTATGGATACCCATGAATTACATGCTCATTGAATCCCTGAAAAGATTTCACGATTATTACGGCGATGATTTCAAAGTAGAATATCCGACCCATTCCGGAAACCTGTTTTCCCTGAAAGAAATTGCAAATAAACTGTCTGAACGGATCATATCATTATTTACGCTCGATGCAAAAGGAAACCGTCCCATTTATGGCGATCAGCCTCTGTTTCAAAACAATCCCTATTTCAAGGACTATACCCAATTCTTTGAATATTTTCACGGTGATACGGGCAAGGGCCTGGGAGCCTCTCACCAAACGGGCTGGACGGGCCTTGTTGCACGTCTTCTGATTGTCAGATAGCTCCATATTCAGTTATCTTTGCAGCCCCAATAAAACAAAGTGGAAAAAAGCAATTTTGTAGACCAGATCCGTGTTTTTTGTAAGAGTGGCCATGGCGGAGCTGGAAGTAAACATTTCATGCGAACGAAGTATAATGCCCTCGCGGGACCGGATGGTGGCGACGGCGGACGAGGAGGTCATATCATTCTTCGTGGAAATAAAAATACCTGGACCCTTCTTTCTCTCAGATATTATAAAAATGTTCTCGCTGAAGATGGTGAAGCCGGCAGCGGTAATAATTCCAGCGGGCGGTTTGGAAAGGATGTTTTTATTGATGTCCCGCTGGGCACAATCGCCAGGGACGAATCCACCGGATCCATTGAAGCAGAAATTCTGGAAGACGGCCAGGAGATCATCTGGTTGAAGGGAGGCCGTGGTGGCCAGGGAAATGCACGTTTTGCCACACCCACCAATCAGGCACCTGAACATGCCCAACCGGGAGAGGATGGTGTAGAGGGCTGGAAAGTGCTGGAACTAAAAGTGCTCGCAGATGTGGGCCTCGTGGGTTTTCCCAATGCAGGTAAATCGACGCTTCTTTCAGTGATGACTGCCGCGACACCGAAAATCGCGGATTATGCGTTTACTACGCTGACTCCGCAATTGGGCATGGTGGAGTACCGGGATGGAAAAAGTTTTTGCATTGCCGACCTGCCCGGTATTATTGAAGGTGCAGCGGAAGGGAAAGGACTGGGACACCGGTTCTTAAGGCATATTGAAAGAAATGTCGCTCTTTTATTCATGATCCCTGCAGACAGTCCGGATCACCTGAATGAATTTGAAATCCTTCGAAATGAATTGGAACAGTATAATCCGGAATTACTAGATAAACGATTTGTGATTGCTATCAGTAAATCAGATTTGCTGGATGAAGAATTGATTACAGCAATCCGAAAGGAATTGCCCGCCGGGATCCCGAATATTTTTATTTCATCTGCTACGCAGAAAGGGATTCAGGCACTGAAAGATCTGCTATGGTCCATCATGAATGAAGACGATAAAAAAAAGATTCCATGAATTGTGTAGCGATGATCCCCGCAAGATATGCTTCCACGCGTTTCCCCGCTAAGCTGATGCAATGGCTGGGAAATAAAACCGTCATCCGCCATACTTACGACAATACCGTAAATACCGGTCTCTTTGATAAAGTGATTGTAGTAACAGACAGTCCGGTAATTTTTGATGAAATAAAATCAAATGGTGGTGAAGCGATGATGAGCATCAGACAGCATGAAAGCGGGAGTGACCGGATCGCGGAAGCTGTGGAAAATCTGGAAACGGATATCGTCGTAAATGTTCAGGGTGATGAACCTTTTGTGCAAAAAGCACCACTGGAAAAACTATTGGATGTTTTCAGAGAAGACCCGGTCGTGCAGGTGGCATCCCTGATGCAGATAATTAAAGACAAAAAAAATATTGAGGATCCGAATTATGTTAAGGTCGCAGTGGACCTGCAAATGAATTCCCTGTTCTTCAGCCGCAGCGTGATCCCTTATCCACGCGATCATTCAGCGGCCATTCATTATTATGAGCATATAGGCGTTTATGCATTCAGAAAACAGGCGTTAATGAATTTCACGCGATGGCCCATCACTGCACTGGAAGCGGCAGAAAAAATCGAATGCCTGCGATATCTTGAGCATGGTATACCTTTAAAAATGGTACTCACCGAATATATGGGTATTGAAATAGATACACCGGAGGACCTGAAGCTGGCGATTCAAAAGTTGGGTTAAGTCATGAAGAAAATTCTAAACGACGCGATATGAAACAAACGATGTGGGGCATCGACCTGGGGGGAACCAAGATTGAAGGCATTATTCTCCGGGGGGAAAAAGATCCGGAAACCCTGATCAGGACCCGGGTTGACACTGAAGCCGCTCAGGGATATGATCATGTAATCGGCCAGATTGAAAAGCTGGTCAATAAGATGAAGGCAGAATCCGGACTGACTCCTGCAACCATTGGATTTGGAACTCCGGGCATCCTGGATCCGATTTCACACACTTTAAAAAATTCAAACACAACCATATTAAATCACCAGCCTTTAAAAAAGGACCTGGAAGAAAAATTGCAATTGCCCATCATCCTGGCCAATGACGCAAACTGTTTTGCACTGGCTGAAGCAACCTGGGGTGCCGTGAGAAAGGCAGCACCAAAGGCCCGTTTGGTGTTTGGAATCATCATGGGAACCGGTGTCGGAGGCGGGCTTGTAATTGATGGAAGGATCTGGGAAGGTCATCATGGAATCGCCGGAGAATGGGGGCACAATTTTCTGGATGAATCAGGCGGCCCCTGTTATTGCGGTAAAGTCGGATGTGTTGAAAAAATAATTTCCGGCCCTTCCCTTCAGCGCTTTTATGAATCTATTGCAGGCACAAAAAAAACCCTGAAGGATATCGTTATGCAAAAAGAAACGGACCCGTATGCCCGTCATACACTGGACCGGCTCAATCATTTTTTTGGAAAAGCGGTTTCATCAATTACTAATATGCTTGATCCGGATATCATTGTGGTGGGCGGTGGTGTTGGAAATATAGATGAAATTTATACGGAAGGAGTGAAATCATTGAAACATTTTATTTTTAATAATTATTGCACGGTACCTGTAATCAGACCTGAACTTGGTGACAGTGCGGGTGTATTCGGTGCAGCTGCATTAACGCAGGAGGCTTGAGGCTTGAGAGAGGCGATAAAAAAAATGATTAATTAAAGAAGCCTTGGGCGTTAAGCTTTAGGCGTTAAGCTTAAAATATGAAATTCAGGAATTTCAAAATGGTCAGTTATGTAGTTTATGGCAGGGGAAGTTTCAACCAGCTGGACGAAATATTAGCGCCCCAGCGAAAGGGAAACGCTCCGATGATTTTTTTACTGGATCATTTTTTCGAAAACAAACCCCTGGCAAACCGGATTCCGGTTCGTGGTCCCGATAAAATAATTTTTGCCGATGTAAACCATGAACCCAAAACAAAACAGGTGGATGCCCTGGCCAATCAACTAAAACAGGAGTTTAAAAGCATCAGCGGTGTCATTGGTATTGGCGGTGGTTCGGTAATGGATCTTGCCAAGGCCGTTTCACTCATGATGAATAATCCCGGTTCTTCTTCTGATTACCAGGGATGGGACCTGGTGAAAAATCCTGGCGTTTATAAGGCAGGCATACCGACTTTAAGCGGCACTGGTGCAGAAGTCTCAAGAACAACAGTACTTACAGGACCTACGCGCAAACTGGGAATGAATTCAGACTTCACTCCATTTGATCAGATTGTTCTCGATCCTGAACTCACAGCCAATGCGCCAGTGAATCAACGATTTTATACAGGAATGGATTGTTATATACACTGCATCGAAAGTTTAACCGGCACTTTCTTAAATGAATTCAGCAAGTCCTATGGCGAGAAAGCTTTGAATCTCTGCCAGGAAGTATTTCTTGGTGATGGAGAATGGGGGCCTGCCCAGGATGACAAACTAATGATGGCATCCTATGCTGGCGGAATGAGTATTGCGTATTCACAGGTGGGCGTTGCTCATGCGGTAAGCTACGGTTTAGGGTACCTGTTAGGAACAAAACACGGAGTCGGTAACTGCATTGTGTTCGATAAACTGGAAGAATATTACCCGGAGGGTGTAAAGGAATTCAAACAAATGGTGAAAAAAAACCAAATTGAAATTCCGCAACACATAACCGAAGGCCTCAGCGATGAACAGTTTGACACGATGATCAATGTTTCGCTGGGTATGAAACCCTTATGGGAAAACGCTTTAGGAGCGGACTGGGAGAAGATCATGACAAAGGATAAGCTGAGAGCGTTATATGAAAAACTCTAGTCAAGCATAACGCGTAACGCTTAACGCCTAAAGCCAATACAGAGCCTGGAACTATCTTAATGTAATGAACTTCATTAATCATTAATCATTAATAATTTATAATTAGTTTTAAGCGTTGGGCGTTACGCGTTAGGCGTTACGCGTTAAGCGTTAAGCGTAATAAATGAGAATAGCGTGTATCATAATGGCTCACAAAGAACCCCGGCAGATTGAGCGGTTTATAAAAAAATTTACATCCCTTCCATTCGACTTTTACATTCATCTGGATAAAAAAATCAACCGCGAACCATTTGATTACCTGTCAGATATTCCACAGGTTTATTTTATAAAAAAAAGGATCCGGGTAAGATGGGCTTCCTATAATTTTTTTCACGCTGAGATCCAGTCCTTCAAAGAAGTATTGTCTGGCGGAACAGAATATGATTTTATCAGCGTGATGAGTGGACAGGACTATCCCATTAAACCTGTATCGGAAATTTTACAGTTTCTTGAGAAAAGGCCAGGTAAAAATTTTATCTCCTATGAAGATGATGGTGTATGGTGGAGCCGTGCGATCATGCGAATAACTAAATATCACTTTACAAATTTTGGATTTCGCGGCCGGTACAGGATCCAGTTTTTATTGAACACCCTGCTTCCTGTAAGAAAATTTCCGCTTCCCTATTCGCTCTACGGAGGACCTAGGGCCATGTGCATGACACTCTCCAAAGATTGCGCTGCTTATATTGTTGAGTTTATTGAATCGAATAAAAAACTGAGAAATTTCCTTCGCTTTACCTGGGGGGCAGATGAATTTATAATCCCCACGCTGATCATGAATTCAAAATTCAAAAGCACCGTAGTCAATAATAACTTCTACTATATTGATTGGTCGAAAGCTGGTGCAAGCCCCAAGACGCTCGGGGCAGAAGATTTCAAATTGTTGCTTGCATCAGATAAAATGCTCGCCCGGAAATTTGATATCCAAGTCGATTCGACGATATTTGATTTGCTTGACAAAGGAGTTGACGGCTGATCCCGCATATGCGGGAGCGGTTGGCGGCTTTGCCCGCTGGAGCTTCAGCGAAGGCGGGTTAGCGGCTTTGCACGCCGGAGCTTCAGCGGACAAAGCAGTTGACAGAAAGAATGCTCCAAGTTTTAAGCGTTACGCGTTTAGCGTTACGCGTTACGCTTATTTAGGTAAATTCTTGAAAACGCCCTCGTTAATTACAACCGGATACTTTTTCTTTAACTCCACGATCCATTGATTTTCCAATTCATTCTGATAGTCGTTAATCACCAGGCCGCGGGCATCGTCATATGTCCTGGGAGATGGCGCATTATATGATCGGATAATGTAGGCGAATTGTACTGATTTGTCCGTATTCGTTTGTAGTGCAGTAAATCTGACGGTCTCGCGCGCTGAACCTTTAGCGAAGGCGGGTATCTGTTTCCATTCATACCGACCCGAATCAGCATGAATCTGCCCGGCATAACTATCAACCAGCTTTCTCCAGTCCTTAATATTTTTCCCGAGCTCAGTTTCCAGTTTACCGGCAATCAAACGATTGGGACTATTAAAAATAATCGCCTCAGCACCCGGCTTCCACCAATATTTCCTGGAATGGATATCAAAATATTTCTTTAGCCCCACTGAATCTGCGGCAGCCCTGTTCCAAACCTGACGCTGCATCACTTCAAACAAGAGATTCCCGTCACTGAATTCGTTAACCTGTGCAGCAAATGCCGGATTATATTTTTCCAAATGATCTTTATAATATTCAAAAGCTACAGTCTGCCGATATAAATCCAATATATCGGAATTCGTCTTCCCGTTGGTTAAATTAGGAGCTGACCGGAGACTTCTTCTGTAGGCTATCCAATCGCCAACTGTAAGTTTTTGAAGCGGAAACTGAAAAAGGACCGACTTGTCTGAGATTCCTGAATTCGGAGCAGGGTTTTTATTTTGCAGAAGACTATCTGTATAGTCCCATAAAAGATTTCCAGGTGGAATAAATTCTTTGAACTGCGTTTGTTTTAATATGGTCTGCGTCATCTGCTTTCTGGAAACAGCCACCCGGGCATCTGCCTTGACTTTTTCCTTCATTTTATCCAGGGTTTTCTGATTTGCGGTTGCAGGCACAGGTTCTCTCGCAATTCTTTTAATAATATGAAACCCGAAGGGCGATTCGTATACCTGGCTGATCTCTCCATCTTTTTTTAGATCGAAGGCCGCATTTTCAAATCCCTCTGCATATTTCCCGATTCCAAATTCCGGCAATACTCCGTCCAATTGATAGGATAAATTGTCTCCACTATATTTCCTGGCCATTGCTCCGAAATCAGCCCCGTTCTTAAGGGCCTGATAAATAGAATCTGCTCTTCTCCTTGTGTTAATTCTTTCTGCCTCATTTGCATCAAATGGAAAAATAATTAATATCTGCGCAATCCTGATCAGACCCTGTGCGGGTCTTTGTGCTGTTTTCTTCAAAATAATATACCCTCCGTTGGTCCTGAAAACCGGACTGTATTTTCCCAAACCTGTATTATAAGCAACCGTTTCCATTGCGTAAGGCAAATCGAAAACAGTAATATAATGCAGATCTCCCCGGTTATCTTTTACAAAAGGGTCTTCTGAAAATTGTACAGCGGTTTCAGCAAAATCCTTATTGTTTTTTAAAGCAGCATAGGCGGCCTGGATTTTATGCCAGGCTTTGGCTGTGTCTGCGGGTGAAGCATTTTTAGAAGCTGCAACAAATATGTATGAAATACGGAGGTCATGCTGACTTCTGGCGAATGCTTCTTTCGCCAATTGATTCAGACTGTTTTCATCATTTATATACTGATCTACGATCTGGCTTTTGAAATTTTTCAATTCCGTAACCTGTCCGGCAAGTGTATCCAGTCTCAGATCCCTTGCTGCCTGTACCTTCAGTCTGTATCGTATGTAAAGATCCAGGTAATCGCGATATGCTTTATCGGTGGCCTTGAGTTGGGCATTATTTTTTCGGAAAGCAGTCAGAAATTCTCCGCGGGAAATAGTTTGATTTCCGTAACTAACCAGGGTCTGACCGTAAAATGAATTGCAACAAATGGATAAGAGAAAGGCTAAAGCAACATTCTTCATATCAGGGAGTATTGACCTTTTTCAGTTTGAGGCTGATGACTTCATCCACCTGCTGATAAGTAAGTTTTTTCGCCACGATTCGTTTTTCCTTGTCCAGCAAATAGAGTACCGGAGTTTGGTAAACATCATATAGTTGACGGTAGTCGGGCCGTCCGGCTGCAACTACTGCATCATGTTGGGCCGTGGTCTGATAAACGTTCGTCCAATCCCCCAAATTGTGGGCCCTGATAAAATTCCGCCAGTTGTCCTGACCTCCGTCCACCATGACCGCATACACCTGCACGCCCTGGTATTTCCACTTGGCCTGGTAGATCGAATCCAGTTTGGGAATCGTTTCTTTACAATGACTGCAAGTGGGATCCCAAAAACAAACAACAGTAAAATTAGCGGGTATCTCGTAGAGAGACTTTGTTTTACCTGAGGAATCCGTCATTTCGAGGTTGGCAGCCGGCTGGCCAATCAGGTTGGCCATAATACTGTAAGCACGATCGTCCACATATTTTCTATACTTGTCTGTGAAAAAATCAGCCTGCCCGGTATTAATATATTTTTCAAATATGTGAACGAACACGGCATCCTGGCCCATGAATTCAGGATTGATATATTTCTGTGTGAAATAGACCAGAAGGAATTTAAACATGTCCTTATTGGTGCGTGAGAACAGGAGCATATGGTCTATTTCCCGGTTAATAGAGTCAGGTTCCGGAGAAACCAGGTCCTTGTAATATCGATCCAGCTTGGGTTCAAATATTGGTGTTCTGATCAGGCGGTCATCGGTAAAAGAAATATTATCCCAATAATGTTCTTTATAATAACGATAGGCAAAAGTACTGTCGGGCCTGCCATTAGCGAGCTTTGGAATGGGTGGAACCACGGGGTCTTTCAGAGCACGAAGCAGGGTAGCCAGCAAAGAATTCGCTGATTTGTTCTGAACTTCATCGCGTTCATTTTTTACCGTCTCATTTACCTTTTTAATGTCTTCTTTTATAGCTGCAGAATCATTTTTTGTTTTTGCCTTTGCCAAAGAAGCCTGGAGGGAGCTAAGATCTTTTCCATGAGTATTCATGAAGGCGGTATAGTCGAGAAAGGCTTTGTTCTCGGGTGAGCCGGTAAATTCAATACTGGCCGGAAGCCGTGCCGAATCTGCATAAATCGAGAACTGCTGCTGCTGATCGATCAGCAATTCAAAAAGAATTTCCTTTTTGGGGGAGACGATAAAATAAATGCCACCGGCTAATTTTTCTTTACTATGAAAAATACCAGACGAATTACCGTCAAGGATAATGGAATCCGCGACCGCTTTCACTTTTCCATAATGATAGCCCAGGTAAACCTTGGAATTTGTAAAAGGCATTAAGGTGAGATGGATCTCGTATCCCTGGGAATAGCTCCAAAGGGTTATCAATAGAAAACCCAAGGCTGTAAAAGTCTTTTTTAATAAAGGGTTGATCATAGGAATGCTAAATTAGGATAATCCTACATTTGCCGCCGTGGGAAAAAAGAAAAATATTGTTTTAGAGAACCTGCTGGTCACCGGTTATGCAGCAGGAGGCAAATGCCTGGCTAAACACGAGGGCAAAGTTATTTTCATGGAGAACGCGGTTCCGGGGGATATTGTTTCAGTCAGGTTAATAAAAAATAAAAAAGACTGGGCTGAGGCCCAGATTATCCGGATCAGCCAGTTTTCCTCAGAAAGGATTGAGCCATTCTGCAAGCATTTTGGCATTTGCGGTGGCTGCCAATGGCAAATGCTTCCCTATGAAAAACAGCTGGAATACAAGCAGGACCAGGTATTGCAGAGCCTGAAACGTATTGGGAAACTTGAATTGCCAGAAATCCGGACCATCCTGGGTTCTGAAAGAACCACCGGTTACAGGAATAAACTCGAATATACTTTTTCCAATCACAGGTACCTGCTGAGGGAGGAACTGGCTGATCCTGAAATTTCGAATTTGCAAAATGCAGCGGGATTTCATGCCCGGGGAATTTTCGATAAAGTGGTGGACGTCGATACCTGTTATCTCCAGGATGAACCCACCAATGCCATACGCAAAGAAATTAAAAGATGGGCCACTGAAAAAGCCGTTTCATTCTATGATATTCAGCGCCATGAAGGATTTCTGCGAAACGTACAGGTACGGCTATGCAGAACCGGAGAAATCATGGTAAACATCGTTTTTGGCTATTTGGACGAACCATTACAAAATGCACTGCTAAAACATATAGAAAATGGGTTTCCTGCTATTACGACCCTGCTCTATACGATCAACCCAAAGTGGAACGATAGTATAAACGACCTGCAGCCTCTGGTATTTTCAGGAAAGGGGTATGTGTTTGAAAAGCTTGAGAAATTCTCTTTTAAAATCGGACCGAAGTCTTTTTTTCAAACCAATACAACGCAGGCAGAACGTTTGTACCAGACTGTGAGAAGCTTAGCCGGACTCACAGGAAAAGAAACCGTCTATGATCTCTATTGCGGCACCGGGAGCATCGGCATTTTCCTGAGCGACCAGGCAAAAAAAGTGGTGGGCGTCGAACTGATACCGGAAGCCATTGCGGATGCAAAAGAAAATGCTTTGTTAAATCATGTTGATCATGCAGCATTTTTTGCAGGGGACGTTACGGACATCTGTGATGATGTTTTTTTTGAAGCCCACGGCCGGCCTGATTTGATCGTAACAGATCCGCCCCGTGCAGGCATGTCGGATAAATTGGTCAGCAAGCTGCTGGATATTGCAGCTGAAAAAATAATTTATGTAAGTTGCAATCCGGCCACGCAGGCCCGTGATCTAAACCTGCTTTCTGAAAAATATCAGGTTTCAGCCGTACAGCCGGTGGATATGTTTCCTCATACTCTTCATATTGAAAATGTAACTGCGCTTTTCTTAAAGCATTAACTTGCAGCCAGTAATTTTTACATAAATATGGCCGATTTCAGATTGGGGCGTTCCCAGGTAATGCCGCCCGTAGTTAAAAACCTGATCATTGTCAATGTCATTGTTTTCCTGCTCCAATTGGCTGTTCAGAGCCGCGGCTCTAATCTAATTGAAAATTATTTTGCCCTTCACGACATCCGGTCGGATTTTTTCAAGCCTCACCAGGTAGTTACCTATATGTTCCTTCATGGAGGCTGGATGCATATTTTCTGGAATATGCTTATCCTTTGGATGTTTGGCTCCATTCTTGAAAATTTCTGGGGACCGAAACGCTTTCTGACTTTTTATATCGTCTGCGGAATCGGTGCTGCTATATTGCATTTATTGGTTTTATATCACGAATTGAGCCCGATCTGGCTGGAATTGAATAATTATCCGATCCACGAACAACTGAGCTATAAAATGGATCCGAATTCACCTCTGAATACTGCCACTCTGGGAGCATCGGGAGCCATATTCGGCTGTATGGTGGCATTTGGACTGCTTTTCCCGAACAGCCTGATTTACATTTATGCCCTGATTCCGGTAAAAGCTAAATGGGCTGTTCTGGCCTATGTTCTATTTGAATTATTTTCGGGCATTCAGAATACAGCAGGTGATAATGTGGCCCACTGGGCTCATTTGGGCGGAGGGTTGGTCGGACTTATTTTGGTATTTTACTGGAGAAAGACGGATCGGAAGAATTTCTATTGAACCAGTATCCAGTCCGGATGTTAATCATTCAGGGCCTGAGCCAATATCAGTTCTAGTAAGAAGATCGATATGGATGTAAAAGAAGAAAATTACCGCAAACGAATGGGCCTTGGCCAGGATGGAAATGCCCTTATTCAGCTACTTGTGCTGAATGCTGTCATTTTTGTCGTCCTGCAGTTTGTTTTCGTTTTTTTTCTTGCTACGGGAAATTCCAAAGACTCATTCTTCACCCATGTGTTTAACTGGTTCATTCTACCTGCGAATCCGGAAAAAATTATATGGCGACCCTGGACCCTGGTCAGTTTCATGTTTACCGATCGTGAGTTGTTTCGTTTCATTTCCAATATGTTCTGGTTATGGAGTTTTGGATATATCCTCCAGGATCTGACCGGTAACAGGAAATTAATTCCTATTTATTTTTACGGAGGTGCGGGTGGCGCAGTGATTTACGTAATGGTACATATCCTTTCCCCAAATCTTCGGGCACTGGTCGACACTGATTTCCTGTATGGCGCGAATTGCTCTATAGCTGCTATTGCCGTTGCGACCACTGTTATTTCACCTGATTACCGGATATTCCCCATGATCAGCGGGGGCATACCGTTGTGGATCCTGACGCTGGTTTTCCTTCTGCTCAATTTTTCAGGAGTCAGGAACGGCGACATGGCCACCTACCTGGCTTTTGCCGGTGCAGGAGGGATGGGGTTTTTATTCATCGACCAGTTACGCCGCGGACGTGATGGCAGTATTTGGATCAACCAGTTTTTTGATTGGTTCGGGAATCTCTTCAACCCGGATAAGAAAAAAAAATCAAAGAATAAAAAAGACGAATTTTACTATAATGTAGCCGGCACTCAGCCGTACAAAAAAATTCCCAACATTACTCAGAAAAGAATCGATGAAATACTGGACAAGATCAACCAGCAGGGATATCGCTTTCTTACCAGTGAAGAAAAAGAAATCCTGAAGCGGGCCGCGGAAGAAGATGATTTGTAACTTCAAAGAATCTTCCTCATGACATCCCTGCGGCGATTTACCATACGTTTTTTCCTGCTATCGAATATTATTATTGGTATCCTGTTTCTAATCGCCTGCTGCAATGCTTTCTTACATCCTGATAAATGGTGGTTCATTTCTTTATTGGCATTTCTCTTTCCGCTCTTCCTGATTTTACTAATCATTCTTTTATTTATCTGGCTTTTCATACGCGGGCGTTATGTAATCATTTCATTATTATGCCTGCTCATCGGCTGGAAGAATATTCATGCATTTTTTGGATTCAGTCTGGCTTCGCATGATTTCACTCATAAGGACTCCGCCAGTATAAGGATCATGACCTGGAACGTGCGGAGTTGGGATGAATTCAGTACAAAAAAAATCGGCAGTTCCGGGCATCGTCTTCCGATGCTGGAGCTGGTCGGTAAGCAACAGGCGGATGTTCTCTGTTTCCAGGAGTTTATTGAACCATCTGATACTTCAAAATCAAATATCCGGTATGTCCAAAACCAACTTCAGTTTCCCTATTATTTCTTTTCCAGGGACCATCACGATCGCAGTTATAAATATCAAAATGGCGTGATTATCTTTTCTAAATATCCGATCATCGCAACGACCCAAAAACATTTCAGTGCGAATTCGACATCTAATTCAGAAAGTCTTATTTCTACGGATATTCAGATAAATGGTAAAATGCTTCGCATATTCACTACACATCTTCAATCGGTATTATTTAAACAAAAAGATTTCAGAAGCGTAGAAATCATTCGTAACGCAGAAGACAGCATGCTGGAAGCCTCCCGTTCTTTAGCAAAAAAATTGAAATATGCCTTGGGACTTCGCGGATATCAGGCTGATATGGTCAGGGGACAATTGGATGCGAGCCCTTATCCATTGGTTATTTGCGGTGATTTCAACGATGTTCCCAATTCCTATACCTATTTTCACATCCGGGGGAAACTTCAGGACGCTTTCATCGCCAAAGGTTTCGGCATCGGCAGAAGTTATATTCATATTTCTCCGACACTTCGGATTGACTATATACTTCCTTCGAAGGAATTCAGTGTTATTCAAACCATGAAACTAGCTTCTCCATATTCAGATCATCACGCAGTCATCACAGACCTGCGGCTTCCGGAGTGAAAGATATAAATGTTTATATTTGAGCGTAGCTATGAGCAACTTAAAAGTTTATAATTCCTATATCAGACAGAAGGAAGAATTTATTCCCATCACACCCCATCACGTGGGCATGTATGTATGTGGTCCTACCGTGAGTGGCGAGAGCCATCTTGGCCATGCCCGGCCATATATCACATTTGATGTTATTTACCGTTACCTGCTTCACCTCGGTTATAAAGTGCGCTATGTAAGAAATATTACGGATGCCGGTCATTTTGAAGAAGAGGGACGCGAAGCGGAAGACAAGATTGCAAAAAAGGCTGTAATAGAAAAGCTTGAACCCATGGAACTGGTACAGAAATATACCAACCTTTTCCACTGGGCGATGCATCAGTTCAATAACCTGGATCCCAACATTGAGCCGACCGCTACGGGCCATATTGTAGAACAGATCAATATGATACAGGAAATCATTCAGGCGGGGTACGGCTATGCTGTTAACGGATCCGTTTATTTTGATGTAAAAAAATATGCGGAGAAATATCCCTACGGAAAACTCAGCGGTCGCAAGCTGGATGACTTATTGGAAACCACGCGCGACCTGGATAACCAGGAAGAAAAAAGAAACCGGCAGGACTTCGCTCTTTGGAAATCTGCGCCTCCGGATCATATCATGCGATGGACAAGTCCATGGGGAGAAGGATTTCCCGGCTGGCATATAGAATGCTCAGCCATGAGCACCAAATACCTCGGAAAACAATTTGATATTCATGGCGGTGGCATGGACCTTTTATTTCCACACCATGAAAGTGAAATCGCCCAGAGTATGATTTGTAATCATAGTTTGGCTGCCCGTTATTGGATTCATAATAACATGATCACTATCAACGGGAGAAAAATGGGTAAGAGTTATAATAATGTGATTAAGTTAACGGAAATGTTTTCCGGAAATAATCCGCTGCTGCAACAAGCCTACCATCCCATGACCATCCGGTTTTTCATTCTGCAAACCCATTACCGAAGTACATTGGATTTTGGCAATGAAGCATTGCAGGCAGCTGAAAAAGGATTGAAACGACTCTGGGAAGCCTACCGGGAGTTGATGAAAATGAAAACAGATCCTTCCAAAATTGTAAATACCCAACTCGAAAATCAATTCAGGACTCTTTGCCGGGAAATGGAGGATTTTATGAATGACGATTTCAGCACAGCCAAAGTGCTGGCTAATATGTTCCAGCTGGTAAACCACATCAATTCTTTCCGGAGTGGCGACCTTGAAAAAACAACACTCTCTGCTGAAACCTTGTCCTATGTACAGCTCCAGTTCAAAACCTACCTGGAAGATGTGTTGGGCCTCAGGGAAGAGGCCAGAAGCGGCTCAGAAAAAATCAATGGCATCATGAACCTGCTCATAGATATCCGGCGGGAAGCTAAAGCTAAAAAAGACTATCAGACCTCAGACCGCATCCGTACACAGCTTTTAGAAATCGGCATATCTCTCAAGGATGAGAAAGATGGTCGAGTCAGTTTTAGCACGGAATAAATTCACGCTTCTGCATACCAGAAACAGATTTTAAACGTCATATTAAGCTCAAAGCAGAAAGCGTAAAGCTTAAAGCCTTTTATAAATAATTCAGCGGGGACTATGATCAAATTTAGAAAAACGCAGTTATACTTTTCACTGGTTTTAGTGAGTGTCCTGTCTTTTTGGGCCTGCAACAAACAGGAATCGAGTGGAATTAATCCGCAGACTTCTTCCCTCGGATATATTCTGGCCAATGGAACCAATACAACGATTTTTAATTCAGCTGTTGTGAAGGCAGGTTTAGACACGGTATTCAACGGTCCTTCGATATTCACGCTTTTGGTTCCGAATGACCTGGCTTGTACCCAATCGGGTTATACACAGTCAGTGATCAACAGTTTCACGCCTGACCAGGCAAGACAATGGGTTCTTTACCAAACCTATGCGGGAACGGCACTTACTTTCGAATCTTTTATCGGTAAAAAAAACGAGAAGCTGATTATGGCCAATGGCGATTCCATTTTTGTTTCAGGAGATTCAAACAGGACATACGTTAACGGCTATCAGTTTTCAAATTCTGAAGCGTCGGGCAGCAATGGGACCTTGCTTGCATTGCAGAATGTATTAATCCCGCCGACCCAAAATCTTGCGCAAATGGTGAGTAGTGACACGTCCTTAACTTTTTTCAATCAGGCTATTTTGCTGGCGACACCTGTTCCCGATACAATAAGCAACCTGATATCAACAGGAGGGCCATTTACCCTGCTGGCCCCGAACAACGATGCATTCAGAATTCTTGGATATAATTCCCCGTCAGATGTGAGTGCTATTAGTCCGGACAGTCTGCGTACCCTGGTTTTAACCAGCCTGGTTCCCCAAAGAATATTCAGTTATGATGTCGTAGACAGCATGCAGGTTCAAACAGTCAACGATAGTACCCTGTTACTAAATATCACAGGGTTAACCACTACGGTAAGAGTGATTGGCAGTCCATATTCTTCAAACTTTGTTTCTTATAACACAATGGCCCTAAACGGCGTATTATTTAAGACTGATTCATTACTGGTGCATTAAACGCATTAATTTGCGCAGATGGATCTCCGGCAATCTCAGTATTTTTTACACCTGTCCAAGGACAAAAAATTTGCTAAAATACTTGCAGGAAAAGAATCTTTCGTTCTAACCAAAAGAAGGGATGTTTACCTCTACTTATGTTTTTCCATTCTGAGCCAGCAGCTTTCAACAAGAGTCGCGGATGTATTTCGCAAACGCTTCCTGAATTTATATTCCGGAAAACCAACTCCGGAACAGATACTGGCGACTTCTCATGAAACACTTCGCTCCATTGGATTGTCATGGGCCAAAGCCAGATACGTTCATAATGTAGCGCAATTCTCTATTGAATTTGGGATGGATCAAAAACTGCTGGGTAAAATGACTAATGAAGAAGTCATTGAATACCTCACGAAAATTAAAGGCGTTGGCCGGTGGACGGTAGAAATGCTGCTCATGTTTACGCTCGGCCGGGAAGATGTATTTGCGGTTGATGACCTGGGAATCCAGCAGGCGATGGTCGCCATTTACAAACTTGATAAAACAGACAAAAAAAAATTAAGGGCCGATATGCTACAGATTTCAGAGAAATGGTCGCCATACCGGAGTTTTGCCTGCCTGTACCTTTGGCAACATAAGGATAAAAAAGCCTGATGACGATAAAAACTCATGGGAAGCAACCCCGCTTGTTCACAGCCGTATTGAATGAAAAGACGGATGAGTGGCGGCAGCCGTTGGAAGAAATAAATTATATTCGTGTTTTACCGCTCATTCATTCATATATTAAATAGTTTAAGATGAAAAACTTCAGAAGTCTCCTGGTCGTAGCTGCGATTTTATTGATTGGCATGATCAGTTGCAGTAAAGGAAGTACCGGACCGGCCGGACCGGCCGGACCTGCGGGACCCGCAGGACCTGACAGCGTGGTTTATTCTCCATGGATTCCGTTGGCATTCACTTACAACGCCGACGATACTGCATATGAAGATACACTGCTTGCACCCTCCATAACCAAAGCGATTCTGGATAGTGGTGTGATTCTGACATATGTGAATGCAGTGGGTCAGGATGGGATATATCATGTTATCCCTACAGGTGCCTTAAACACGCTAAATATATTTGAAGATTTTTCCGTAGGGAAGATAAATATCGTTTCTGAAAATGATTATAGTACGCTGCCCTACCGATACGTGACGATACCCGGTTCACTAAAAGCGGGAAATAGTGCGGCTGGTCAAAAAATAAAGGGATACACTATTCAGGAATTGAAAGCCATGCCTTACGAACAGGTGCAGCAGGTACTGGGGAATTAAGCCGAACGCATAACGCTGAACGCCGAAAGCTGAACGCTGAACGCATAATGCTGAGAGATTAATAAATAAATTAAATCTTTTGTTAACCCTTCAGACATCTGGAGGGTTTTTTGCGAATATCAGGGAGATCAATCCGAACGCGTTATGCGTTACACGTATGCCTCCAGCGTTCAGCGTTCAGCGTTCAGCGTTCAGCTTACTTATCATATCTGTTTAAAAACTCAACCAGGTAAGGATCAACATGAGTTACCGTATCCGACAGGGGCTTGCCAAAAAAATGTGTCTCGTATTCGTTGCGGTATACTCCCTTTGCCTGTGCCTTTGAAAATTCCCTCCTATTGAACGAAGTATAGGTAATATAAATAATGGAAACAAGACCGAGTGTCGAATATGCAATAAGATAAAGCGTGGCAACCACTCTGGCAATCCTGATTTTAGAAATGGGAGTCTGGCTAATTACAGCAGCTATCAGAGGTATAACGGGGACCCAGAACCGTGGATCAGCAAAGGGCCAATTGAACATCAGCAGTATGTAAAACGAAAGATAAGCCTTCACGATAAAGGGAACACTATTCTTCCGTATAAAACAGATATAAATAAAACCGGCTACTCCCAAGATCCCAACGATAATAAACAGCCAGTCACCCAGATGTCCGGGGAAAAAACCAACCACTTTGAGGCGGGAGATATTCATCATTATTTCTCCCCATTCTGAAAAATGCCATCCGATGACATCTGAAAACCGGAGACCTTCTTTAAATTGTTTTGTCATTACGCCTGTATAATGATTTAATCCAAGTTGTCTGGAGAAAATCATCATGGCTCCGGCACAAAACAATAAAATCAAAATAAGGATTCTGTTTTTCCTGATAAGATGTATCAGCTGGCTCCTGTATTCCCATATCAGCGCCGCAAATAAAGCAGCGACCAGCGTCAGGCCAATGGTGCGCGTAATAAATGCAAGGCCTGCCAGAATAAAAGCCAGCAAGAGATTCCAAATATTTTTATTCCGGGTAAACCGGTAGAACGCATACACGCTGGCAATGGAAAAAAACAGGTACTGGAGTTCAGATAAGGGATGGACAACAAATTTGATAACCGTCCAGTTAAGTAGGACCAAGAAAAATAAAAAGAACGGAAAGCGGATAGAGGTGAAAATCTTACCTGTAAAATACAATCCACCTAAAAGATAAATACAGTTCACAAAAACAAGTGGGAAGGATTTTAGCAGTCCGAGTTTTGAAAACAAGAGCAGGAGAGCCGTATAACCATAGGGCAGGTAATCGTTTGGGTCTGCATCCGGTGGGCATTTGGATTCAATGCAATCTTTAATCGCAAAATAACGAAGCATATCATAATGAAGCCTGAGTGGTGTAAAACAATTCAGAAAAAAGAGTACAGCCAACAGGTAAACGCTCCATTTAAAAAACAGGACCTGCTTTTTGTCCGGTAATTGAATGGTGTTGTTTTGAAACATAGGTCAATTTAAATTTTGATACCTAATGAAATAACTGGAGAAGTTTTCCAGTGTTTCAAAACCCGCAGGATCCGACTGTATTCCGGTAACCATCAGCGAAATAAATTATATCTGAGAATACAATAGATCGCATGGAAACCATCCTTCCATCCAATTTTTTTGCCTTCCCGGTAGGTACGACCGTAATAAGATATACCCACTTCGTAAATCCTGATTTCCGGTATACGGGCCAGCTTGGCCGTTAACTCGGGTTCAAATCCAAACCGATTTTCTTTTAATTCAATATTCTGAATGATTCGTGTATTGCATAATTTATAACCTGTTTCCATATCTGTCAAGTTAAGATTAGTGAGCATATTGCTCAATCTTGTCAACACTTTGTTGCCTATGGAATGCCAGTAAAAAAGTATCCGGTGCGGATTGCCCCCCATGAAACGTGATCCATAAACTACGTCAGCAGCACCTTTCAAAATTGGCTTGAGCATTTCATTGTATTCTTCCGGATCATATTCGAGGTCCGCATCCTGGATAATGAGAAATTCACCCGTTGCTTTAGCAATTCCGGTATGAATAGCTGCGCCCTTCCCCTTATTTATTTCATGTTTAAAATATTGAAGGTTCATTTCCGGATTTACGGTCCTGTATTGAAGTAACACTTCTTCCGTTTGATCTGTTGAAAAATCATCTACCAGGATTACTTCTTTCCGTAAATCATTGGACAGGCTGACGGCATTAATTTTGTCCAGAATGAGATGGATTGTATTGGCCTCATTAAACGCGGGAATAATAATCGAAAGGGTCTTAAAGGAATCCATGGTCCAGAAGGGTTTTATAAGCGATCCAGGGTTTGGATTTTCAAATGCACATCAGAAAATAAGTCGCGATTTTGCGCTAGATCTGTAATATTCAATGAATTGAGTTACTAAAATAGCCTATCCCCCCGTAAAATACAAGCCAGGATTAAATAAAATTTGTTGCCCGGAAATGAAATACTACATTTGCAATCAATGTTTAAACTTTAAAGCTAAAATATGAAAAAGATTTTATTCTTCAGTATGATGGGTTTTGTAGCAGTACTTTCTGCCTTTGCGCCTTCTTCCCGTTCCAATTCAACTGCTTCTTTGTTTTCCTCTTCACAAACCAGTCACTGGGCGACTGATAAACCACATACCAGTGTAAAATTTACTGTGGCCCATCTGGTAATTTCCGATGTGGATGGTAATTTTAAATCATTTGAAGGTTCAATGGAATCAGCAAAGCCTGATTTTTCTGACGCTAAAATTACTTTTACTGCAGATGTCAATTCAATAAATACTGACAACGACCAGCGTGATGGTCATCTGAAGAGTGATGACTTCCTGAACGCAGCCAAATTTCCGCAAATAAAATTCGTAAGCACCTCATTCACACCCCTGGGAGATAATAAATATAAACTGGTTGGTAACCTCACCATTCGGGACGTAACCAAATCCGTAACATTCGATGTGAAATATGGCGGAACAGTGGTTGCCATGGGCGGTACACATGCAGGATTTAAAGCCACTACAAAAATTGATCGTTTTGACTATAACCTGAAATGGGATAAAACCACAGAAGCAGGCGGACTCGTTGCCGGTAAGGATGTAGAAATAACCATTAACGCAGACTTCAAGAAATCATAATTAAGCTGAAAGCGCAAAGCTCTAAATATTAATAAGCCCTTTTGGATTTTCCAAAAGGGCTTAACTTTTTATAGGAGACCAAATTTATTTACTACTTATTCTTTTCATCATATTTCTTTTGTGCTTCCTGTGCACTCTTAAAATCCAGCACGACACCGTTGATGCAATAACGGAGACCGGTTGGGGGTGGCCCGTCGTTGAATACATGGCCCAGATGTGATTTGCACCTGCCACATTCCACTTCCGTTCTTTCCATCCCGAATGAATTATCCTTCAAATAAATAATACTGGTTTTACTGATCGGTTCGTAAAAGCTGGGCCAACCGCAACCACTCTCAAATTTTGTATCACTTCTGAACAAAGCATTTCCACAAACGGCGCAATAGTAGGTTCCAATTTCTTTGGAATGCTCAAATTTACTAGTATTAGGCCTTTCCGTCCCTTTTTGCCGTGCAACATAGTATACATCGGTCGGAAGAAGTTTTTGCCATTCTTCATCCGTTTTATTCACGAAGGAAGAATCGGGATGAACCGGATTTTTATCCATGGTTGAGTTTTTACTTTTAGTTGATTGGGAATAACATTGCTGAAACAAAAATGCCAGCGCTAAAATTCCGGATGTTTTTAATATTCTGATCATTGTAATTATTATTATAACAAATCTACGTACCCCCGGTTCGCTTGGTTTGTCATTTCCTTGACATATACAAGGTTTTACATTTCTTTATCATGTATTGAACTGATTCAGCTTTCTTTATGCGGGGATTCGCCCGATTTGTTAACGGAATTATAAGAACCGTACACTATATTTGTTTATACCTAAGGCTAGTCACCATGTTTAACTTAATACTATTCGGTCCGCCCGGAAGCGGGAAAGGCACGCAGTCTGAAAAGCTGATTGCCCGCTACGGGTTCAAACATCTCAGTACCGGAGATATTCTCCGAAATGAGATAAAAAACGGGACCGCTTTAGGTCTGGAAGCCAAAAATCTGATGGATCAGGGGCAACTGGTACCGGATGCTGTCGTGATTGGCATGATTCGAACGGCACTGGAACAAAATTCCGGTGTGAATGGTTTCCTTTTTGACGGTTTCCCCCGAACCAATGCCCAGGCAGAAGCCCTGGATGCACTTCTTACCGAAAAAAATACTTCAATAAAAGTCGTCCTCGCACTTCAGGTTTCCAAAACGGAACTCATTAAAAGACTACTAAACCGCGGCCTCACGTCGGGTCGAACAGATGACGTGAATGAATCCGTAATCGGCTCCCGTATTGAAGAGTACGAACGGAAAACAGCTGCCGTTGCAGACCATTACAAAAAGCTGGATAAAGTAGTTTATATCCCGGGTGAAGGAAGCCTTGAACAGATTTTCACATCACTTTCAAAAGAAATTAATGAGAGAAGTTAACACAATTACACAAGTATGGAAGTATGGAAGAAGAGAAACAAAAAACTAAAACACTAAAACACTAAATAACTACTTCCATACTTCCATTCTTCCATACTTGAATTTAAGCTCGCTTAAAATTCAGCATCCCGTTTCCTGATATTTTTCTCTACGCGTACTGAAATACGGATACTGATTTCATATAAAAGAATCAGGGGGAGGGCAACAATGGTCTGGCTCATCCAGTCAGGCGAAGGGGTAATGATCGCTGCCACAAACAGAATAGCCACATAAGCGTATTTACGGTAAGTTCTCAGAAATCCGGGTGTGATTAGCCCGATATGGGTAAGCACATAACTAATCAGCGGTAACTGAAAGGCAATACCTGATCCGATGAGGATATCGAGCAGGTTATCGAGGTAATCATCCAGGGTTGGTCTTGTAATGAGCATACCACTCATACCGAGTTTATAATTCGAAAGAAAACTGAATGTAAAGGGAGCGAGCAGGAAATAACCAAAGGAAATCCCCAGCATGAAAAAAAACGTCACAAAAAATATCGAACCGCGTGTGCTCTTTATTTCTTTAGCAGAAAGGGCCGGTTTCACAAAACGCCAGAATTCCCAGAACACGTAGGGAAATGCAATAATAAACCCACAAACAAAAGCGATGGTAATACTGGAAATAAACTGGGACCCGAACGCGGTGGTTTGCAACTGCACATTTGCAGCCGGTAAACAAAGCGTATCCCCGATATGCAGGAAATGACTCAGATTACAAAGGCCGACGACAGACAGGAAATCCTGTTTGAGCGGGCCCATGATAATATGTTCAAAAATCCAGTCGATTTTTAAAAAGGCAAATACCGCCAGTACAACGATTGCCAGAACGGAACGGACGATATGCCAGCGCAACGCTTCCAGGTGCTCTATGAATGACATTTCTGCCTGTCCGGGGGTCCTTTTAAAAAAACTAAAAGCCATATTTCACAAATTGCTATTTTCGAAGAGTCGCAAAGGTAATTTGAAAAGGACTATTTAAAGCCTAAAGATCAAAGCCTAAAGCCTAAAACTCATAAATAAGTCTAATTCAGGAGACAGGCATGTAACTCTGTCATTTTGAAACGAGAAACCATTGGGTTTTGGACTTACAATCGATGTGTGAGATATTTTGGGCCTTAAGCGTTCAGCTTTAAGCTTTCAGCTTACTTAAGCAGCTTCATTTTTACCATCTCAATCCGGGTATCGCTTACGCCAAGGATTTCAAACTCATAGTCATCTATGATGATATGTTCTTTAAGCCGGGGAATAGCTTCATGACGGTTTATGATGAAGCCCGACAGGGTTTCAGATTCGTTTTCAGGAAAATCCAGGTCGTATTTTTCATTTAGATAATCCAGTTCAAGTCGCCCCGCAAAAATAAATTCGTCATTCGATAATTTCTTCTCTTCAAATTCTTCAGTATCATATTCATCCCGGATTTCTCCAAATATCTCTTCCAAAAGGTCTTCCATGGTTACAATACCTGCAGTTCCGCCAAATTCATCCACAACCCAGGCAATACTTTTTCTTTCCCGGCTGAATTTACTGATCAGGTCGGTAGCACTCATACTTTCAGGAACGGCGGGAATGGGAAGCAGTATATCTTTTATGGAAAGAGGTTCCTTGAACAGATCCAGCTGATGAATATATCCCAACACATGATCTATGTTTCCATCATAAACGACCAGCTTACTCAGTTTACTGCTCATGAATTTTTTCCGGGCGTCATCAATAGTCGTTCTGAAATCTATCCCTTCAATTTCTTTCCTCGGAATCAGGCATTCCCTCACCTTCACTTTAGGAAGGGAGAGCGCGGCTTCAAAAAGGTCTGTATTCAATTCCTGTTGCAGTTCATCCGATTCTCCGATTTGCTGGAAAAAATTACTCAGATCCGCTTTTGCGAAAAGATCCTTGCGTTCGTCGATCCGCACATTAAAAACATATTTCAGAATCCATTCTGAAATGCGGGTAAAAAAAACCGAAACAGGATAAAATAAATTGTAAAAGAAATTACTGACCGGGGCAAAGAAATCCAGCAGGCTGTCGCTTTTAGCACGAAAAAAAGCTTTAGGCAAAAGTTCACCGAAAAAAAGTATAAAAATTGCTGAGGTCAGGGTTTCAAATGACAAACGGATAATATCCACCCAAGCCTGTGGAACGACTGTTTTTTTGATAATAAATTCCCATAAAGGAGACAGGGTTTCGCCTACCAGTAATCCGAAAATTACCAGGAAAAGGTTAAACCCGATCAACAATGCACTTATAAAGCGGCTGGGAGTATTCAGGAAACCGGCCAACAGAATGCTGCGTTGCAGGCCCTGTTTTTTTTTGATTTCAATAGTGAGCCGGTTCGCATTCGCAAATGCGATCTCTATTCCTGCAAAAAAAATGATCATGAGCCAGGCGATAATGATCCAAATCAGGGTATTGGTATTGATCATGCAAATACGAATATAGCTTTTTAAGCCTAAAGCTAAAAGCGGAAAGCTTAAGGCTTTTTATAGGTCGCGTCCTCCTCCTTCAACTGCCGACTGCTAACTGTCAACTGTCATCTGCTAAGGCCCTGTCTTTCGAGGAAGTCAGATATGATATGTCTTGCTTCCTCACAGGCTATTTGCAGGTTGTCGTTTACAATTATATTATTGAAATGATGGCGGAAAGAAATTTCATATGCTGCCTTATTGAGGCGGTCCTGCAGTGCCTCCGCAGATTCGGTGTTCCGGAATTCCAGCCGCCTCTTCAATTCTTCGATGGATGGGGGCTGTACAAAAATAGAAAGACTTCGTTCTGGAAATTGCTCCTGCACATGAATGGCACCTTTCACATCAATATCCAAAATCGGAATTTTTTTATTGTTGCGAAGGCGCTGAAGTTCTGATTTCAAAGTACCATAATACCTTCCCTCATACACCATTTCCCATTCGACAAATTCCTGGTTTTGTATTTTATGCTGGAATTCTTCCAGACTCATAAAATAATAATCTACCCCGTTCATTTCATCCGGTCTTTGCGTACGCGTAGCTGCAGAAACAGAAAACGCCAGTTGCGGAAAATGCTGTAACAGGTAACGGGTGATGGAAGTTTTTCCGGCTCCCGAAGGTGCAGTTATGATGATCAGCATCGAAAATATTTATATTCTTTTAATAGAAGCCCCGAGACGGTTTAGCCGTTCGTCAATATACTGATAACCCCGGTCGATCTGATCAATATTCTGAATAACACTTTTCCCTTCTGCACTCATTGCCGCAATGAGGAGGGAAACTCCGGCGCGGATATCCGGGCTGCTCATCGTTATACCTCGTAATCTGTGCGCCCTTCCCAATCCAATCACAGCTGCACGGTGCGGATCGCAAAGTATTATCTGGGCGCCCATATCGAGCAACTTATCTACAAAGAACAACCGGCTCTCAAACATCTTCTGGTGAATGAGCACGCTACCTTTCGCCTGTGTCGCAACGACCAGCATTACACTGAGCAGGTCGGGGGTTAGGCCGGGCCAGGGGTGATCATAGACCGTCAGAACTGAACCATCCAGGTAGGTCTGGATCTCATATAAGTCCTGCTGGGGAACATAAATATCGTCGCCCTGTACTTCGAGCCGAATGCCCAGTTGCCGAAACTTATCCGGAATCTGCCCGAGTTCCTGTACACGACAATTCTTTATCAGAATATCACTCTGGGTCATAGCTGCCATACCGATAAAAGAACCGATTTCGATCATATCAGGCAGCATATGGTGTTCCGTTCCTCCTAGGTCCCTTACTCCTTCAATCACCAACAGATTACTTCCTATACCAGCAATCTTTGCTCCCATACGGTTCAGCATGAGACATAATTGCTGGATATAAGGTTCACAAGCTGCGTTGTATATAGTGGTTATTCCCTTCGCAAGACTGGCAGCCATAACAATATTGGCAGTGCCGGTTACAGAAGGTTCTTCTAGAAGAAGGTAAGTACCCTTCAACTCGGGCGCTTCCAGACGGAAATAATCATCTCCCTGGTCATAGGAAAACTTTGCGCCTAATTTTTCGAAGCCTGTCATATGTGTATCCAGTCTTCTTCTGCCAATCTTATCACCACCCGGCTTGGGAACAAAAGCTCTTTTGAATCGGGCGAGAAGGGGTCCTGCCAGCATCACGGAACCACGAAGCCTTCCACTTTTTTTGCGGAAGGTTTCACTATTCAGGTAATCCACATTCACATCGTCTGCCTGGAAGCTGCATTCATGACGCGAGGGGCGATTGATTTTAACACCCATTTCATGCAATACTTCGATAAGAAGATTCACATCCAGGATGTCCGGAATATTTGAAATGGTGATTTTACTGTTTGATAATAAAACAGCACTGATAACCTGGAGCGCTTCATTTTTTGCTCCCTGGGGAATGATCTCTCCTTTCAACCGTTTGCCACCGGTTACTTCAAAAGAATTCACTAGTATCTTTTCTTTTTGAATTTGCTTCCGCCCCGATCGTTGTTATTCCGGTTGTTGTTGTTATTGTTCCGTTGAAATTTCTGATTGCGTTTATTGCGATCATACCCATAACCACCAGTTCTTTCGCGATTATCACTTGGACGGAAACTGCGCACGAAGGGTGTATTGGTAAATTCCAGCTGTCCATTGGTAATGGCGTTGAGTTCTCCCTGGATAGCATCGTCGTGAACCGTTTCCTTATGCCAGTTATTATAAGCCAGCTTCATGTAATAAGCAATGGCATTGGCGAATCCGTTTTTCTTTTCAGGATTTTCTTCCAGTAAAGCTTTATCAATGATCAGCTCCAGATTTTTGCCAAGATGCGCATGTTTCGGATAACGCTTCGGATATGGAAGAGGATCTGTTTTGGGCTTGAGCGTTTCTGCTGTTGGTATCGGATAGGGAGAAGAAACATCCAGTTTGAAATCAGATATCAGAAAAAGATGATCCCATAATTTATGGCGGAAATCCTCCACATTTTTCAGGTGCGGATTCAGAAATCCCATTAGCTCTATTACCACTGCTGCGTTCTTTTCCCTTAATTCCGGGTCCTCAATCGTAAGTAGGTGTTCGATCATCCGCTGGATATGGCGACCGTATTCACGCATTATCAGGTGATTACGCGTTGTATTGTATTCCATTAAGTATTATTTAAGCCTGACAAACCTACGGAAAAAAATCAGTTCACGATCACCTTGGTCAGGAACAGCTTGTTATTGGCCATATTCACCACCCTCAGGAAGTAAATTCCACTGGCCGGTTTCCTTGAAAGGTCCATATTAGCCATGCTGACACCTGAAAGCTGCACCTGCTTTTTTGCAATCACCTGGCCGGTTGTTCCGACTAGTTCCAGACTGTAATTACCCGTTTGCAGTTCATCAAATTGAATTAAAATTTTCTGAGTTACCGGATTTGGATATATCTGGATTCCCGGACGCTGATCTTCCTGCTGAAGATTCACCACTTTGATCACGGAATAAACGATGTTTCCTTCCGCGTCTGTACGTTTGATGCGGAAATATATGTCTCCCACATCAGCCTTAGTAGGGTTGTATTGATACTGGTATTGTGCGACAGTACCTGTTGGAGCAGATCCAGCCGGGACGGTTCCCGTTGCCTGCCAGTGTTCGTTGTCGTTGCTGTAGTCAATTTCATAAATTATGTCCTTTTGATCTGTTGTGCCAAGCCATTGTAATGAAACGATCCCCTGTTTTTTGTATACTGAAAAATTGCTGATCGCCGATCCCAGCGGAACGGTCGGGCACCAGTAATATGTGAGTTTCATGACACCACCTATCACGGTCGTGACAGAAGATTTATAATTTGATCCTCCCTGGATAGTAATCATACCCCCGTTGATGTCATAAACAAAATTTACAGTACCTACTCCAAGGTAAGCAGCGTTCCCACCCGTAGAAGCAAAACCATTGGGGTTGGTAATGATGTTTTCAGGCCCATAAGTTATAGAATCACCTGGCACCACACCAAAGGCTTCCAGTGTGTCAATACCATGGGTTGCCGAATATATATTGCTGATCGAAATACCCGGGCCGGTAACCTTGTTTACCAGTGTAAGCTGAAACAGGAACGCTGTTCTGATCGGACCGGTATTCAAAGCGCCTGTAACGGAATTTCCGCTGATGGTATCATGTAGAGAAACACAACTCAGGTTCCCAATAGCCGGATTGAATTGCTGAAAACTAAAATTAAGTGTACTCGCTGTGGTTGGAGAAATAGAAATAGTTTGATCAACGGCAGTAGCAGGGATTCCACCGGTACATAAACATTGTGCGTATGAGGCTGAATGATTGAAAAAACAGATGTAAACATAGATCACTATACCCCTTAAGTAAAGATTTTTCATAGTACGGATTTTGATGACGGATGACGGATGACGGAAAACGAATTACAGTAAAATTATCTAATAACAAACTCGGATCACAGCGCATAAATACTTGAAGGTCCGTCTCGTATTTTCCGCAATTTCAATGTCCCCGGATGATGATGAAAAGACCAATTAATTTCACAGTAACTTTGTCTTTTAAGCCAAAAGCCTAACGCCCAAGGCCTAAAAATAAAACATTGATTTATAACTATTTATAGTCTATATAATGTTTTCAGACCAGATCCCGATCACCTCCTGAATAAAAAAAAATGACTGATTCTTCGATCCATATCCAGGTTGAACTGGATGAAAACAAAATGCCTTCTGAAATCAGCTGGAGCGCCTCCGACAATAAGCCCGAAAATACCCGGAAAGCCAAGGCCTTCCTGCTTTCCCTTTGGGACGGTTCAGATAAGGCAGCCCTTCGGATCGACCTCTGGACCAAGGACATGATGGTGGATGAAATGGAGGACTTTTTCTACCAAACGCTGATGACCATGGCTGATACCTACAAAAGAGCAACCCGGCACGAGGACCTCGCAACTGAAATGAAGAATTTTGCCAAATCATTCTTTCAGAAATCGAGAGCAAAACAGCTTAATGAAAATAAATTATAATTTATAATATGAGCCTGGAACAAAAAGTAATGACCGACCTCAAAACGGCCATGTTGGCGAAGGATGAAAAAGCGCTTCGGTCCCTGAGAGCCATCAAAGCAGCCATATTGCTTGCAAAGACCTCCGAAGGTGCGGGCGGAGACCTGAAGGAAGAAGATGAGGTGAAACTTCTTCAAAAACTACTCAAGTCGAGGAAGGATTCCCTGGAAATCTATAATGCCCAAAGCCGCAGGGATCTGGCAGTTAAGGAAGAAGAAGAGATTGCCATTATTGAGAAATACCTGCCCGCACAAATGAGCCAGGAAGAATTAAAAACGATCCTTCAAAAAATCATCTCCGATACCGGCGCCAGTTCACCTGCTGATATGGGAAAAGTGATGGGCGTTGCTACGAAACAACTTGCGGGAAAAACAGATGGGAAGAGTATCAGCACAATGGTAAAAGAGCTCCTTTCTAAATAGTGCAAATCTCCGAATAATTTCAGTTGCCTTCCTAATTCTGTATAACCGGCAAGTCTATTCTGGTAGGGTATTGAGGAGAGAAATAAATCGTTTGGGTGGCTTTGATAAAATCCGATGGCTTCGCTTCGTAAATATTTGGAACAAATGTTTGCGGGTTCCGGTCGATCATTGGAAACCAGCTGCTCTGCACCTGTATCATGAGTTTATGTCCTTTTTTAAACATGTGATTCACCTGATGGAGCCCGATAATAAATTCCTCCGGTATACCCGGAACCAAAGCCTCAGGGTTTGTAAAACTCTTCCGGAATCTGCCGCGGAATACTTCCATCGTAACCGGCAGCTGGTAATCACTTAATTTGAAATTCGCAGAATCCCAGTCCGGGTACACATCGATCAGCTTCACAATCCAGTCTGCGTCGGTTCCCGTGGTGGACGCGAAAAGATGTGCATTCACGGCGCCTGTTATTGCCATATCTTCTTTTAAAGAGTCAGTTGTAAAACTGATTACATCAGGCCGGGTATAAACAAAACGCTGATCCTCGACCTGCCATGGACGCCAACGGCTGCCAACTCCATATGTTGCTTCTATTGGCAACATGCGGTACGGCACCGGATTTTGCGGATCACTGATATATGAAACAGATCCTTCTGCCGAAGGTTTTGAAAATCCAGCAGTATGATCGGGCCCGGCGTATAATTCTTTTATCGAGGCCTGTTTCGGAGGCCATGTTGTATAAGTTTTCCAAACATTGGATCCGGTTTGAAAAATGTAAGCCTCATCAAATTTTCCATCCCCGATTCCTTTCAGATAATAATCAAACCATTTTTTCTGCAGGACGCGAAATTCCTCGCCTGTTTGGGTTCCAAAACTGATCAGACCAATACTGTCTCCCTTCCCTCTTCCCCATTGTCCGTGATACCAGGGCCCCAGGACAATATGGTTAATATTTTTTTCATCCGATTTCTCCATGTGACTATACATCAGCTGAGGGCCATTCAGATCTTCCTGATCAAAATAGCCGCCCACATGAAGCTGTGGAACTTCTATTTTATTCACGTAGGATAGCGGTGAATTTTTTTTCCAGAAACTATCATAATTCGGGTGCTCTACAAAGTGATTCCAGGTAGGAATCCGGTTATGAAAATAGTTTTCATTTACATTTTTTAAGCTTCCGAGTTTTAAATACCAGTTGAATAAATCAAATGCAGGAAAAGGAAAGTCACTGTTAGTGTTATTACTTTCCAACTCATATGTGTATTCAAATCCATAGCTTAAGCGGAAAGCTCCATTATGATGGAAGTCATCTCCCAGAAATAAATCTGACATACAAGCCTGTTCTGACGAGGCTTTCAGGGCAGGATGCGGATTCACCGAACCTGCCAATGCGAGCCATCCGGGATACGAAATGCCGGTGATACCGGCTTTACCATTATTGTTTTTCACATTGTACAGAAGCCAGTCGATCGTATCCCAGGTATCCGTACTCTCATCAATGGCGTCTTTTTGATTCTTACTTACCAGAGACTGGTGAATTTCAAATCTGCCCTGGCTTTTGAATCTCCCTCTTATATCCTGGAAAACAAAAATATATCCATCCTTCACCATGTTATAATATGGAAATTTATCCGACAGCGAAATAACCTGGTTTCCAGCCGGGTAATTTCCATCGATACCATAGGGCGTCCGGTTGATAAGGAAAGGATATGCGGACTGTTGGTTTACCGGAGTGAGTACAATGGTATTCAATAAATTTCCATCGCGCATGGGAATCATATAACTCGTCTTCAAATAGGAAAAGGATTCGGCCGGCTGCGCAAAAACAATAAAGTGAATGACTGCTGCGAAAAACAGAAGGGATAATTTTTTCATCAATACTTTTTTTGGCTATTCGTAAATACGGAGGCGGGCTCTTAAGTTTTCCGCTTCCAGTTGAAGTTGTTTTATTTTCTCCAGCATATGTTTCAGCGCGTCTATTCCCGGAACATTTATATTCAGATCATAATACATCCGGCTGAATTTCTCCAATTCCGTCACTTCTTCCATCAGAATAAAACGTTGTTCTTCCCGGTAACTGATTGATATCAACCCGTGTGATTCAAGGGTTTCTATAAAAGCAGGTTCCACATTATAAAAGTTGCAGAAGGTTTCGATCGGTATGATTTCTTCGTCTGACATCCGGCGCGTTTTATTTCATTTTAGAAAGTTCGGTAAAAAGTTCTTTTTGCCTCGGAGTCAAATGCTGTGGAATTAAAATATTATAGGTAACAAAAAGGTCCCCAAATGACCCCTCCTTTTTATAAACCGGGAAGCCCTTAGCTTTCAAACGCGATTTCGCACCGTTCTGAGTTTCGGCATTCACTTTCAATTTGATTGTCCCGTCCAGTGTTTCTACCATCACTTCGCCGCCCAGCAACGCAGTATACAAATCGATATTGAGGTTGATGTATAAATCAATTCCCACCCTTTTAAAAACGGGATCAGGTGCTATTCTGAATGTAATGTACAGGTCGCCCTGAGGTCCGCCATTGACACCCGGCGCACCGTGATTTTTCAAACGGATTACCTGTCCGTCTTCCACCCCCGCCGGAATGGTGATACGGATATTTTTTTCATTGACTGTAAGAGTTTGTGTATGTGTTTTTGCTGCATCGCGCATGGAAAGATGCAATTCTGCCTGGTAATCCTGTCCTCTGAATTTTGTATTGCGCGATTTTGAACCGCGTGCACCGGAACCAAACATCTGTTCAAAAAAATCAGAATATTGTCCTTCACCGAATTCTTCTCCGTTTCCGAAATCTGAAAACGGATTTGCGGACTGACCTGATCTTCTTTCTCCTGCATAAGCGCCGGACTGACGGGCTTTTTCAAACTGTTCGGCATTTTCCCAGTTCTCACCGTATTGTTCGCCGTACTGGTCATATTTTTTTCTCTTCTCCGGATCGCTGAGAACCTCATTGGCCTCATTGATCTGTTGAAATTTTTTATTGGCTTCCTTATCATTGGGGTTGAGATCAGGATGCAGTTTCCTGGCCAGCTTACGATAGGCTTTTTTGATATCCTCTTCTGAAGCTGTTTTGGATATGCCGAGAATTTTATAATAGTCAGTATACGCCATAGTTTATGCTTATACCAGTTCTTTCACAACATTCCAGATAACTTTCGGTTTACCCAGTGTATAATAATGTAGAACGGGAACACCCGATTTTTTTAATTCCTGGCTTTGCTGTAGCAACCATTGGGTGCCGATGATTTCGACTTCTTCATCTGTTTTGCATTTCATAACGGCATCTGACAGGTCGGTCGGAATATCAACATGAAAAACTTTTGGAAGAAGGCTAAGCTGTTTCTTGTTTGTAATGGGTTTCAATCCGGGTATGATCGGCACGTTAATACCATTTTCCCTGCAGGTTTTTACGAAATCAAAAAATTTCTGATTGTCAAAAAACATCTGCGTGGTAACATATTCGGCGCCGGCTTCAACCTTTGCTTTGAGGAACTTCATATCAGTCGCCAGGTTGGGTGATTCAAAATGTTTTTCCGGGTAGCCCGCAACACCGATACAGAAATTTGTTTTGCTTCCATTTTTAATATCTTCCTCCTGGTATAGTCCCAGGTTGAGATTCGCTACCTGTTTCAGCAGATCGAGTGCGTACAGGTTACCACCGGGTTCGGGAGTGAATGCTGCTTCATTTTTAGGAGCATCCCCTCTCAGCACCAGTACGTTGTCAATACCCAGAAAATGCAGGTCGATTAGCGCATCTTCCGTTTCTCTTTTGCCGAATCCACCGCAGATCAGGTGCGGAACAGCGTCCACCTGGTAATGATTCATGATGGCAGCGCAGATACCAACCGTACCCGGCCTTTTCCTTACTTCTACTTTCTCGAAAGTACCATCACTCTTCTTCTTGAACATGGTTTCGCTCCGGTGATAAGTCACGTTGATAAATGCCGGTTTGAACTCCATGAGGGGGTCCAGATGGTCATATATCGAACTAATCGTTTTTCCCTTCAGGGGTGGAAGAATTTCGAAGGAAACAGCAGTGTCTTTCGCCTGACGGATGTGATCAATAACCTTCATTAGTGGATTCCAGAACGTTTTATTTATGGATTGCAAACTTAATTCAATAGCACTATAACACAAGCACCTGTTAAACTATTTTAAAATGAACCGATTAAGCATTCTTCTGGTATTTTTGCTGAAATTTTTAAGGCCTTGAATCTCACAATTCATACAAACGATCTCGTTAAAAGCTACCATAACCGTACTGTAGTAGACCATGTTTCGGTGAATGTGAAGCAGGGAGAAATTGTCGGATTACTCGGACCCAACGGAGCCGGAAAAACAACAACCTTTTATATGGTGGTCGGACTGATCAAACCCGATGAAGGCCAGGTTTTTCTGGACGACCGCGACATCACCCGCCTGCCCATGTATAAGAGGGCTCAACTAGGCCTGGGTTATCTCCCCCAGGAAGCATCCGTTTTTCGCAAGCTTTCGGTAGAGGATAATATCAAGGCCATCCTGGAAATGACCCGGATGCCCAAAAAGGAACAACGTGAAAAGCTCGAAGCCCTCCTGGATGAATTCCGCCTGCACCATGTTCGTAAAAACAATGGGGATTCCCTGAGTGGCGGAGAAAGAAGGCGTACGGAAATTGCGCGTGCATTGGCTGTTGACCCCAAATTCATTCTGCTGGATGAACCTTTTGCGGGCGTCGATCCCATCGCAGTAGAAGATATACAGGCCGTGGTGGCCCGTCTGAAATACAAAAACATAGGCATACTGATAACCGATCACAATGTAAATGAAACACTTTCCATATGTGACCGGGCTTACCTTCTGATAGAAGGAAAAATCTTCAAACACGGCACGGCTGAAGAGCTCGCTGCTGACGAACACGTGCGCCGTCTATACCTGGGCAAGAACTTCGAATTGAAGCGAAAAGACTATCTTCATGAGGAAGCTTCCAGGCCCGTTATATAGATCTTTATAGACGCGAGTGAAGATATTTTCTATGAATGATACCCACGCAACTTGAAATTATTAAGTCCTGCCATATCGCGACTGGCCAGGATGAGACGCTGGCAAATTGAACAATGGGTGCTCGACCCGATTGCTGTTCAGCGTGAAGTATTGCAGGATCTGGTGACCTCTGCACAGTATACCGAATTCGGACGCAAGTATAATTTCTCGAAATTATTCTCCATCAAAGAGTTCAAAAAAGCCGTTCCCATTCACGAGTACGATGATATCAAACCCTATATCCTACGTATCATGCAGGGAGAAGAAAACCTGCTCTGGAATACCCCGATCAACTGGTTTGCAAAAAGCAGTGGAACAACCAGTGATAAGAGTAAGTTCATTCCGATCAGTGAAGAAAGTCTGAAGGATAATCATTTTCTTGGAGCCAAGGATGTGTTAACGATGTATTATTATGCTTATCCTGAATCTGACCTGCTTACGGGCAAAGGATTGGTGATCGGCGGCAGTCATACTATTAACCAGGTAAATGCCGACGTGCAATACGGAGACCTTAGTGCCGTCTTATTGCAAAATTCGCCCTTCTGGGGCCACTGGATCCGGACTCCGGAACTGCATATCGCACTACTGGATGAGTGGGAAAATAAAATTGAACAGCTGGCAGAAATTACGATTAAAGAGAATGTCACCTCCATTTCGGGCGTCCCCACCTGGACCCTGGTGCTGATGAAGAGAATCCTTGAAATGACGGGTAAGAATAATATCCTTGAAGTATGGCCCTCGCTTGAATTATATATCCATGGTGGCGTTTCGTTTACGCCTTACCGTGAGCAGTTTGCGAAGATAATCGGAGGCCCGATCAATTACCTCGAAATGTATAATGCGAGCGAGGGGTTTTTCGCTGCTCAGGATTCCCCGGGCGAAGATGGTATGCTGTTGTTTACCAATCACGGCATTTTTATGGAGTTTATGCCCGTGGAAGAATATGGCAAACCGGATCCACAAACCATCGGACTGAAGGACGTTGAGCTGGGCAAAAATTATGCATTGGTGATCAGCACCAACGGAGGTCTCTGGCGCTACCTTTTGGGAGATACCATACAATTTACCCGCCTCGGGCCATACCGGATTAAGGTAAGTGGCAGGCTCAAACATTTTATTAATGCTTTTGGAGAAGAACTCATTGTGGACAATGCCGACAGGGCGATTGAGCAGGCATCGGACAAATCCGGATCGATTGTAAATGATTACACTGCTGCTCCGGTTTACTTCGGAGATCATTCCAATGGTGCCCATGAGTGGCTGATAGAATTTGAAAAAGAACCTGCCAGCATGTCCAGGTTCTCGGAAGAACTCGATAAAGCCTTGAAAGAAGTTAACAGCGATTATGAAGCCAAGCGTCATAAAGACATTGCACTGCGTCCGCCTATTGTAAAATCCGTTCCAAAAGGACTCTTCGTCAACTGGCTGCGCAAAAAAGGGAAATTGGGAGGACAGCACAAAGTTCCGCGACTTTCAAACGACAGGCAGTATGTTGACGAACTGCTTGAGATGCTGAAACAAGTATGAAAGTATGGAAGTAAATTTCATGTCACTTCCGTACTTCCATTCTTCCATACTTTCATACTTAACAGGTTGGCAGCAATAATCAGGCTCACGAAAGATGAGGTGTAGAAAAGATATCCATATGGCACATCAATGAACTGATAAAAAATTACCAGGCTGAATTTGAAACAGGCGAGGTTGATATTCTGAAATTTCCATTTTTTTTGCAGCAGACAAAAGCATATGAACAAAAATGGAGCTGCAAAAGTCATAATCAATAAAGTATCATGCAACAGGCCCATCCTGTGGGGGCCAAAGAATTTTGCCAGTCCCGGATTCAGCCAGTATACTTCAGGGCTAAATTCCCATACATGTTTGGCAAAATCTACATAATGGGCCGGCAGTGAAATCATCTGTGCAAGAGTTTTATATCCAAAAGGAATTAAAAAAAATAAGAGTATACAAGCCATACCGCTAACCGAAAAGGCAATGAGTTTTCGATAATTTTTCCGGGCAATATAAAAAATCAGGCAGGGAAGCAGCCATCCGATCATACTGTACCGGCTCAGTAAACAACAGGATGCCGCAATGGCCATAAAAAAAGGATTATCGGAAATGATTGCGATGCTGAGCAGTACGAAATAGAAAATGACCACACCTTCTTCACTCATACTGATCAGGCTGTGCACGTCATTTCTCGCGAAAATCCACCAGAATAATAATGCAGCTACTGCGATCTGAACGTATCCAAAATACCGGTTTCCCCTCACCCTGATACTGAATAAAATAATTGCAAAACTCAGCAGTACCGCCCCCGCGGTAATCCATCGCATATCTATGCCAAACAAGACAGCCGGTGCATATGGAACCCACATTGCCGGAAGATAAATAGGAAGAACCCCATTCCAGATTTCAGGAATCGGATCATACACATGTTTCCACTCGCCGTTCAGGAGTCTTTCATTCATCACTTTTATGATCGGAAGCATGTCGGCAAAGTCCGGATCCAGGGGTATCTGATCAATCCAGTACCGGGACGTGATGAACGCCAGTAATATCATCAATGCCAATAATGGAAACTTTAAATAAGAATCTTTTTTCAAATCCCGCAATCCCTGAAGGGTTGCCTGGTTCGCCAATAAAATAGAAACTATAAAACAAAGGGAGGCTATGAGATAAAGAATGGAAACGATCGCAGTTTGTTCGCCAATCAGGAGTCCATAGCTGGCAAGAAAGGTTTCGGCAGCCAGAGAAAGTAGTAACAAATTCTTTCTACTATTAAAATTCATGGTTCGCGGGAAAGGCTTAAATTAATATTTATATTTACCTGCAAACTCTCGAGTTTATATATTTGAGGCAACTTAATGCAATGACATGAAACTTTTAGAGGGTAAAATAGTGATCATTACGGGCGCCGCGCGTGGAATCGGTGAAGCCATTGCGCTCAGAATGGCGGAGCAGGGCGCAAATATTGCGTTTAGTTTTCTTTCCAGTGATGATAAAGCGAAGGCCCTTGAAGATAAACTGCGTTCATTTGGCGTGAAAGCAAAGGGATATAAAAGCAACGCGGGATCATATGAAGACTCCGAAAAATTCGTCAACGAAGTAGTCTCTGAACACGGTACCGTTGATGTTTGTGTAAATAATGCGGGCATATCCAAAGATAGTTTGTTGATGCGTCTTAATCCCGCCCAATGGGATGAAGTTATGGAAACCAACCTGAAGAGTGTATTCAATATGACCAAACAGGTGATTAAGCCCATGATGAAAGCAAAAAAGGGTTCCATCATAAATATGAGTTCGATTATTGGTATCCGTGGAAATGCGGGTCAGTCGAGTTATGCTTCTTCCAAAGCCGGCATCATCGGATTTACAAAATCCATAGCCCACGAATTAGGCAGCCGCAATATCCGCTGCAATGCGATCGCGCCTGGTTTTGTTGAAACAGATATGACTCATTATTTACAGGATGAGGAAGGAGCCAAATCCTTCCTGGCCAAAATACCGCTTAACCGCTTCGGTAGCGCTACTGAAATTGCAGACACAGCCCTGTTTCTCGCATCAGATCTGAGCAGTTATATTACCGGCCAGGTTATCAGCGTCTGCGGAGGGCTTAATATATAATAAATAGATAATCCGGTATAAGCTTGTTAAAATTCTGTACCGCATTTTAATTTTTCGGTTTGATCACTAATTTTGCGATCATTAAATGAAGCTTAAAAAGTTCATATCAATATTTCTGTTCCTGGTGTTGAGTATCCAGGTTCTTCCCCTGCAGCAGATTGCCGCCTGGCTTTCATCCGGGCAGGTTACGGAAGAAATATCCCATAATCTGAATTCCGCAAAGGGCAAATCCGGCATGGATGAAGTGGATCTTTCTTTCGCTCAGCACAACTTCCATACCGGTATCCACGCATTCATGTTGACATCTCTGGAGAAACATCTTCGTGACGAAGCCCTCTTCGTTCGGCACCCGGATGATATTTTAGTTCCTCCACCCAACGAATAACTTTCTCGTTTTATTTTTTCAATTACCTTGTCATCCGTTAAGGCTGACCGTTATAAATTCTTTAATCGATAAAGTTTATGAGAAAGGTTTTTAAAAATGCGGCCGCAGACATCCCCGCTTCGGTGGTTGTATTTCTGGTTGCATTGCCATTATGCCTGGGTATTGCGCTAGGCTCGGGTGCCCCCCTTTTTTCAGGAATTATAGCCGGCATGGTAGGAGGAATAGTCATCGGTTTACTCAGTGGTTCTCCTTTAAGTATCAGCGGCCCCGCTGCAGGTCTCACGGCCATTGTGGCCGTTGCAGTTGGAAAGATGCCGGCATATGAAGCATTTCTATTATCAGTCGTAATTGCGGGTGTTCTGCAAGTGATTTTAGGCTTTCTAAAAGCCGGTATTATCGGAGACTATATTCCCAATAGCGTCATTCGCGGTATGCTGGCTTCCATCGGACTGGTTCTGATCCTTAAACAATTTCCTCATCTGATTGGATTTGATAAAGACTATTCAGGCGATGAAACTTTTTTCCAGATTGACAGCAATAATACGTTTTCGGAACTGATTAATTCGGTTAATAATATTACACCATTCGCATTAATCATCGGGTTGATATCTATTGTTATACTTCTGGTTTGGGACCGGTCGGCATTAAAAAAGAAAAAATTCTTCAAGAATTTACCCGGGCCTCTGGTAGTTGTTGTATCAGGCATCCTGATAAACGTATTTTTCTCAGTACCCGGAACGCGCAATTCCCTGAACATATCCCAACTCGTAAATCTGCCTATTGCCACTGATTTCGCATCTTTCAGCAGTTTCTTTATGTTTCCTAAATGGGAATACTTAAATAATGCGGATGTGTGGACTGTCGGACTTACGATCGCATTGGTTGCCAGTATCGAGACCCTGTTGGGTATTGAGGCCGTTGATAAACTGGATCCATTAAAAAGAAGAACTCCTGCAAACCGGGAATTGAAAGCACAGGGTATTGGAAATATCCTTTCCGGATTATTGGGAGGATTGCCACTCACATCAGTAATTGTCAGGGGATCCGCTAATGTGGAAGCGGGTGCCAAGAGTAAATTTTCAGCGATCATGCATGGTTTTCTGATTTTACTGAGCGTGTTGTTTATCCCCGGCCTGTTAAATAAAATTCCGCTTAGCGCGCTCGCCGCCATTCTGATCCTGACCGGTTATAAATTGGTGAACCCTTCCATTTTTAAAGAAATATATCAGAAGGGATGGGATCAGTTTGTTCCGTTTATTGTAACATTGATTGCTATTTTATTTACTGATTTGTTAATAGGGATTCTTGTAGGAACGGTTGTCGCTTTATTTTCACTGATCAGAAGCAATTTTAAATCGGCTGTGATGGTTGTTCATGATAATGATAAATATCTCGTGCGGTTCCGGAAGGACATTTCATTTTTGAATAAGCCGATCGTAAAAGAAAAGCTTGAGTCTGTTCCCGCCGATTCCTATGTGTTAATCGACATGACCCGGGCAGATTTTATTGACAAGGATATCATTGATGTCGTAAATGAATTTCTTCAGCATGCACATTTAAAAAACATCGTTGTTGAAATTAAAAAGAGCCGCTTTAAAGCCGGGCATCAATTGGTACACGATCAATCGACAATCCATGAGTACGCAGTTGCCAGTTTACATTAAAAAACGAAATATTACTTTATGCAATCTATAAATAAATTACTGCTTGAAAATAAAGCCTGGGCCGCCGAAAAAAAAGCGGACGACCCGGAATATTTTAAAGCGCTTGCTACCTTACAGACGCCAGAATTTTTATGGATCGGGTGTAGCGACAGCCGCGTACCAGCTAATGAAATTACGGGAACGCAACCGGGTGAAATTTTCGTTCACCGGAATATCGCTAATATGGTTATCCATACGGATGTAAACCTGCTCAGTGTTCTGGAATATGCTGTGGCTCACCTAAAAGTGAAACACGTTATCGTATGCGGTCACTATGGATGCGGTGGAATTAAAGCGGCCATGACAAATCACGATTTTAAACAGGTACTGAATATGTGGCTCCGGAATATTAAAGATGTTTATCGCCTGCACCGCGATGAACTGGAGGCCATCTCTAATCAGGAACAACGGGAGGACCGCCTTACGGAGCTAAATGTTCAGGAGCAGGTATTGCACCTGGCAAAGACTTCCATTATACAACGTGCATGGAAGCATCGCAAGGCGCCAGATCTGCACGGCCTTGTTTACGGATTGAAAGATGGATTGCTGAATACCATTTTCACTATGACGGCCGAAAGCACGGTAGACCCCCTGTACGCATATAATGATTTGGGAGTCGACTAGGAAGGAAGTATAAGAGTGTATGCGCATCTACTCCTATACTCTTATACTTTCCTCAAGCTTTATTAAAAAGTGCAATGGCCTTTTGAGCAATGGGGCTGGTTACCAGGTTGCCGCTGATTTTTGCACGATCAGAAAGAAGCTGGTCCCAGTGCGCGGTATCATGCCAAAGCATTTTCTTTATTTCTCTTATTGCCGAAGGGCTTGAACGACTCAGGTGACTAACCAGCCTTTGAATCGACTCATCGAGATCTTGCAGGCCGGTATGTACTTCTGAATAGAGACCACGGGTTTTTGCCCAATCAGCTGTTCTCCATGAAGCCGCATCTATAGCCAGTTGTGAAAATGCAGAGAGTCCCAATTTGCGTTCTACTGCCGGGCCCACAACGAACGGGCCGATACCGATTTCCAGTTCACTTAATTTGATATCAGCTCCTGTTACTGCAATCGCATAATCCGCAGCTGCCGCGATGCCGACACCACCACCAACACATTTCCCCTGAATTCGCGCAATGATAAACTTTGGGCATTTGCGCATACTATTAATGACATGAGCAAATCCGTTGAAAAAATCTTCCCCTTGGCTGCTGCTGTTTATTTTTGATAGTTCAGCGAAAGAAGCTCCGGCACAGAAAGCTTTTTCCCCGACAGATCTTAAAATAATTACTTTGACTTCTTCATCCATTCCGGCTCCATGAATTTGTGTGGCCAGATCATTCAACAGAGCTCCCGGGAGAGAATTACTTTGCGGATGATAGAACTCAATGGACATTGTTGATCCATGCTTCTCTGATTTTACGTGTCCTGACGTTTGTTCCTGCATAACTTATGATTTTTTTCTGACCATTGTAAGAATCGTTGCAATCATTACGGATTCGCCGGTTTCATCATAAACATCCACATACCATTTTACGATGCCTTTCGGAATATCATTTTCTTCTCTTAAATCCTGTCCGGTTTTTTCCTTGCAGGTAAGACGAACGGCAATCTTTGTACCAGCATACACCGGTTTTAGAAAACGACATTCATCAATTCCATAGTTCAACAATACGGGACCCTTTGCCGCCTCTACAAATAAACCGGCTGCTGCACTGAGTATAAAATACCCATGGGCAACCCGTTTTTCAAACATGGTATCTTCGAAAGAACCATGTTCATCATGTGCGTAAAAATGATCTCCGCTGAGATCTGCAAACTGATTGATATCGGCATCGGTAATTGTCCGCGTAGCTGTATGTACGCTATCCCCAATCTGTAATTCCTCGAAATACTTTCTAAACGGATGTTTTTCATCCAGGCTCTGCGTAGCATGTGCCTGATAAACTGACGTGATCGCTGTGATGCTGTCCGGTGACCCCTGGATCGCGGCTCTCTGCATATAATGTTTCACACCGCGGGCGCCCCCCATTTCCTCTCCACCTCCAGCACGTCCGGGACCGCCATGAACAAGCATGGGGAGCGGTGATCCATGTCCTGTACTTTCTTTTGCATTAAAGCGGTTTAACACAAGGATTCTTCCATGATGTGTTGCAGCACCGACAACATAATCTTTCGCAATAATATCTTTTGACGTTACAATTGTACTGCAAAGCGAGCCCTTCCCTTTTTTTGAAAGCTGTATGGCTTCATCCATATTATTATAAGGCATGATCGTGCTGACAGGTCCGAAAGCCTCAATATCGTGGGCACCTCCTCCATGAAACGGATTTAGATTTTCCAATAACAATGGGCTCATGAATGCCCCTATGAACATATCGGCATCCAGGAGCTCCACGCTGTCGAGTGAACCATAGATTATATGGGAAGAGGCGAGTAATTTTTGTACCTGTTGTTTCACATCCCTTCTTTGATCCTGACCTGCTAATGAACCCATCCTTACTTTTTCATTTGTAGGATTCCCGATCAATGTTTGTGCCAGCGATGCTGAAATGGATTTACGCAGCTCTTCTATCCTGTTAAGCGGAACAAATATCCGCCGAATCGCAGTGCATTTTTGTCCGGCTTTGACAGTCATCTCTTTCCGCACTTCTTTTACAAAAATTTCCCATTCGGGCATTGTTGGTTCCACATCCTCACCCATTACAATACAATTCAGGGAATCTGCCTCCATGGTGAATGATACATTTTCTCTGACTATGTAAGGGTTCGATTTTAATTTTAAACCGGTAGAAGCAGAACCAGTGAAAGTAACCACATCCTGTGCATTGAGCAGGTCCAGCAGATTTCCGGTGCTTCCGCAAATGAGTTGCAATGCTCCTTCAGGAAGTATTCCGGAGGCGTGGATTTCCCGCACCACCGCTTCTGTCAAAAAACTCGTGCAGGTGGCCGGTTTTACAATGGCGGGCATACCAGCCAGGAAGTTGACGGCAATTTTTTCCAGCATGCCCCAGACGGGGAAATTATATGCATTGATGTGAACAGCCACACCTTCTTTCGGCACCAGGATATGCTGAGCCATGAATGTATGATTCTTGCCCAGTGATATCGGATCGCCATCTGTACAAAAAGGCTGGTCAGGAAATTTTCTTCGCAGGGAAGCATAGGAAAACAGATTCCCGATTCCACCTTCCAAATCAATCCATGAATCGGCGCGGGTGGCACCCGTCTGGTAACTGATCCGGTAAAATTTTTCGAGATGATTTTGAAGATACACTGCAAGGGCTTTCAGCATCCTGCCCCTTTCATGAAAACTCATTTTACGTAAGGCTGGATTACCCACCGTTCTGGCATACTGAAGGAGATGCTGAAAATCTATTCCCCCGGTCCCAGCCTGGTATAGTGGAATGCCTGTTACTGCATCAGCAAGTATTTGCATATCACCTTCACCTTCGATCCAGCGACCTGTTACAAAATTCCCCAACTTTTTCATATGACATTTTTAAGCTGAACGCGTAACGCTGAACGCATAGTGAGCTATTTAAGTTCCACTTCCATTCTTCCATACTGTTAATTACCATCCTAATATCCAGGCAAAAATCAGCGGCACAACGATGGTCGCATCACTTTCCACAATATACTTTGGCGTATGAATGTCCAGCTTACCCCAGGTAATTTTTTCGTTGGGAACCGCGCCGGAATACGAACCATAAGAAGTAGTTGAATCAGATATCTGGCAGAAATAACTCCAGAAGGGAACGTCGTGCCATTCCAGATCCTGGTACATCATGGGCACTACGCAAATAGGAAAATCTCCGGCGATGCCGCCACCTATCTGGAAAAATCCGATGCCTTTTCCACCGGAATTGTCGCGATACCATTCCGAAAGCCAAACCATATATTCAATACCGCTCTTCATTGTGCTAGCCTTCAGTTCACCCTTCACGATATAAGAAGCAAAAATATTTCCCATGGTAGAATCTTCCCAGCCACCTACCACAATCGGTAGATTTTTTTCCGCAGCTGCGATCATCCAACTGTCTTTCACGTCAATTTCATATCCATCCTGCATCACTTTACTCAGCAATAATTTGTACATATATTCATGAGGAAAATATCGTTCACCTTTCGAATCGGCATCCTTCCATAACTGTACGATATGTTTCTGAATTTTTCTAAATGCTTCTTCTTCGGGAATACAGGTATCCGTTACTCTGTTCAGGCCCTGTTCGAGCAATTCCCATTCCTGTTGTGGTGTGAGATCCCTGTAATTCGGCACTCTCTTATAATGTGAATGAGCGACCAGATTCATGATATCTTCTTCCAGGTTTGCTCCGGTACAGGAAATAATATGCACTTTGTCCTGACGGATCATCTCGGCAAGCGAAACACCCAGCTCCGCAGTACTCATCGCCCCTGCCAGCGTGACCATCATTTTTCCTCCTTCGGTTAAATGGGTTTCATATCCTTTGGCAGCATCTATCAGCGCTGCCGCATTGAAATGCCTGTAATGATGCGCGATATAGGTTGAAACGGGTCCTTTATTCATAATTTTAATATGTGGATGGCAAATTTAGACTTTTTGGAACAACGGCAAGTATGGAAGTATGAAAGTATGGAGGTATGGAAGTGGAATAAATACATTAATAATTAGTTATTTTTAATTCATACTTCCAGACTTCCATACTTCCATACTTCCATACTTTCTGCCTACTTTTATCGAGATGAACTATCTGGCTCATGCATACCTTTCGTTCGGTGATCCTGATATTCTGGCCGGCAATATGATCAGTGACTTTGTGAAGGGTAAAAAAAAATTCGATTACACAGCCCGGATACAAATGGGCATTCTGCTTCACCGTAAAATTGATGAATACACGGATACACATCCCGCTACCCGCCAGGCTAAAGAACTACTCAAAGAATCTGCCGGGCCCTATGCAGGCGCATTTCTGGATATCATTTATGACCATTTCCTGGCTAACGATCCATATGAATTTGAAGAGGGTGCCTTGGCGGTTTTTGCCCGGAATACCTATGAGCAGTTAGTTCCCTTTGAGAAGGATTTACCGGAAAATTTCCGACGGTTCTTTTATTATATGAGAACGCAAAACTGGCTGCTGAATTACCGGTCAACCGAAGGCATACATAATAGTTTCAGGGGCCTTTGTCACCGGGCAAAATATATAGATGATCCGGAACCTGTTTTTAAAGCCTTTTTGATTTATTATGAAGAGTTAAAAATGGCCTATGAATTTTTCTTTTCTCATGTAAAAACCTTTGCATATCATGAACTGCTCTACCTTCGCGGCAGTTAATGGGATTTCACTTATTAATTTTGAAGTTATGAACAATATTAAAACCATTTTGCTGGCAGTTTTATTCCTGTCAGTCTCCAGTTATGGTATCTCCCAATCAGCCCTGCCGCCACTGGATAAATCGCCCATGGACATGTGCTATTACCCGGTAGATTATCCGGTACTGAAAATTCAACATAAAGCAGATGCTCCCCTGATTGCACGGGTTATCTATGGGCGGCCTCAAAAAAACGATCGTAGTATCTTTGGTGACCTGGTGCCCTATGATATGATTTGGCGAGTGGGCGCTAACGAAGCGACAGAAATAGAATTCTACCGCGATATTAAAGTCGACGGTAAAAAACTTCCGAAAGGTCGCTATACGCTTTATGCCATTCCGTCCACCGACAAATGGACTCTGGTACTTAATAAAGAAACGGATACATGGGGTGCTTTTGGCTATGACGCGAAAAAAGATGTGCTGAGAACTGATGTTAAAGTAAATACGAGACCCGATATTATCGATGTGTTCACAATATGTTTCGAAGGGAAAGAAAAAAATAAAACCAGCCTGATGATCGGGTGGGACAACAAAGAAGTACATATGCCAATCAGCTGGTAAGCCCTTCATCTTAAAAAAAGTATATGAAATTTGCAACCCGTGTAATTCACGCAGGAATGGAACCCGACCCGAGTACCGGTGCGATCATTCCACCCATTTACCAGACTTCAACCTTCGTGCAGGCTGCTCCTGGCGACAATAAAGGATATGAATATGCCCGTTCTGCCAATCCCACAAGAAAAGCACTGGAAACAGCATTGGCTGCGATTGAAAACGCAAAATTTGCACTCTCATTCAGCAGTGGCGTAGCCGCTTCGGATGCTGTCATCCGCCTGTTGCTGCCAGGTGACGAAGTAATTGCTGCCAATGATATGTATGGCGGAACATTTCGTCTCTTCTCAAAAATTTTTGAAAAAACAGGCATTCATTTTCACTACGTGAATATGCAGAATCCTGAAAATATAAAGTCGCTGATCAACGAAAAAACCAAACTGATCTGGGCTGAAACACCGACCAATCCGTTAATGAATATTGTGGACCTGGCTGCTGTTGCATCACTTGCGAAAGAAAAGAATATTTTATTTTGTGTTGACAATACGTTTGCATCGCCTTATTTACAAAATCCACTCGATCTGGGCGTTGATATTGTGATTCATTCAGCCACCAAATATCTCAGCGGTCATAGTGATGTGATCCATGGATGTCTGATGATGAATGACCCTTCATTACGCGAACAATTATATTTTATTCAAAAATCCTGCGGGGCCGTGCCCGGTCCTCAGGATTGCTTCCTGGTATTGAGAGGAATAAAAACACTGGAACTACGTATGATCAGGCATTGTGAGAACGGAGAGAAAATTGCACACTGGATACGCAAAAATAAAAAAATAAACAAAGTATACTGGTGCGGCTTTGATGACCATCCGGGTTATGCCATCGCCAGTAAACAAATGCGCGGATTTGGAGGAATGATCAGTTTCGAATTGAAAAATAATTCAGCAGATGAAACCAAGCGTGTTTTATCATCGACACATTTATTTTCACTGGCGGAAAGCCTGGGCGGTGTAGAATCCCTGATCAGCCATCCGGCAAGTATGACACACGCATCCATACCCAGAGAAGAAAGAATTAAAAACGGTCTCAGCGACTCCCTGATCCGTATCAGCGCCGGTATTGAAGATGCCGGCGACCTGATAGAAGACCTGGATCGGGCAATTGGTTAATAAATCTCCATTCCGGAATAAAAAAGAACTTCAGGATTTTCTTGAAAAGAAAGTTCTTGAATATAACCGTCCGTCATTTATCGCGAAGGATCCGGTTTCGGTGCCGCATCGTTTCAGTAAAAAACAGGACATAGAAATCGCGGGATTATTCGCTTCTGTATTTGCCTGGGGTAACCGGACCACCATCATTCGGAAATCCAATGAGCTGATGAATGAAATGGATAATGCTCCCTATGATTTTATCAGAAATCACCGGAGTACAGATTTAAAAAGATTTCTCGATTTCAAACACCGCACATTCAATGCGACCGACCTTTTATATTTCATCCGGTTTTTAAAATCACATTACCACTTGTCCGATTCGCTGGAATCAGCATTTATTCCGAATCATTTAACTGAAGAAAATGAGTTTATAAAAACCGGATTATCGGTTTTTTACACAAGATTCTTTTCTTTGAAAGATGCGCCGCGCAGAACGCAAAAACACATAACGAGCCCGGAAAAAAATTCTACGTGTAAAAGGTTGAATATGTATTTACGCTGGATGGTGCGGCAGGATAAAAAGGGTGTGGACTTCGGTATTTGGAAAAATATATCTGCTGCTGATTTGATTTGCCCGGTGGATTTGCATGTGGCCCGTGTCGCCAGGGGGTTTGGGCTCATCAGCCGGAAACAAACGGACTGGCAGGCTGCGATGGAACTCACCATCGCATTAAGGGAGATGGATAAAAACGACCCGGTCAAATTTGATTTTGCTTTATTCGGACTTGGTGTGACAGAAAATTACTGATGTATCCGTAACGGTCTATGCCGCAGTCAATACATCAGCTCCCTGACTTTTTCTTTGTCTTCCTTTTCCTTTTTCAGATCGAACATGGTTCCAAAAATACGGTCCCAGAATGTAGTGCTTACACCAAATCCTTTATGGTCGTCTTTGTAATGATGGAGGTGATGGTTTCTCCATAAGGGTTTCATCCACTTGAACGGTGGATTCCAGGCATGAATAGCAAAATGCATAGTACCGTAGATCAGATAGCCAAATATAAACCCGGAAAAAAATACAAATGCATATTCCTTCATGCCAAGATACATGATCCCGAAAATGGTAGAAGAAATGATGATACTGGGAACTGGGGGCATGAAAAGACGTTCTTTATCCCGCGGGAAATGATGATGATTACCATGCATCACATAGATGAATTTCTGAGCCCGTTCACTGTCCGCAATCGCATGAAAGGCAAAGCGATGCATTAGGTATTCAAAAAAAGTCCAGAAAAAACCTCCCGCCAGAAAGGTGAAGAAAATCGCCGTATAACTGAATTCCAGCCGAAAATGGCTGAGATAGATAAAATAAACAATCACTGGTATGTACATCCCCCAAATAACCAAAGGGTGAGTCTTGGTAAGCATTTCCATGTAACTGTTCCGGAAAAGCTGGGCCTGCCCCTTGTTATGAATCTTTTCAAACTTCATTTTCACTGGATTTATGGGACGAAAATACATTAAAAAGGTCAAAAAGCTGCCCTTTCCGGATTGGGATTAGATGGTTGGCAGTTGGCAGTTGGCAGTTGGCAGTTGGCAGTTGGCGGTTGGCGGTTGGCAGTTGGAGGTTGGCGGTAGAAGTTGACGTTAAGAGATTTGCACATTTCCGCAGCTCCGCACTGGCATATTAGTTTTGAGCTTTAGGCGTTAGGCTTTAAGCTTAAAATGTACATTTGCGGGAATTTCGAAACCGATCCCCAATTATGTCTCACTCGTCATTGTCAGAACAGGAAGTCATCCGCCGCGAAAAGTTGAAATCGCTGGCTGAAATGGGCATTGATGCCTATCCGGCTGCCGCTTACCCGGTAAATATCCATGCGGCTTATATCAAGTCCAATTACAACGAAGAGAATAAAACCGCGTTCGAATCCGTATGCCTGGCCGGCCGTATCATGAGTATCCGCGATATGGGAAAGGCTTCCTTTGCCGTGATCCAGGATAGCAGTGGCCGTATACAATTATATATTAAAAGGGATGATATAGCTCCGGGAGAGGATAAAACTGCCTATGATAAACTTTGGAAACGCCTCGTAGATCTGGGTGACATTATTGGCGTTAAAGGTTATGTTTTTATAACCAAAACGGGTGAAATATCTGTGCATGTAAGGCAACTAACCCTTTTATCGAAAGCCCTCCGACCCATCCCCATCATTAAAGAAAAAGAGGGAGAAACCTTTGATGCAGTTACTGATCCGGAATTCCGTTACCGTCAACGTTACGCTGATTTGATCGTCAATCCCCAGGTAAAGGAAGTCTTTATCAAAAGGACAAAGATGATCAACAGCATGCGCGAATTCCTGAACGGGGCAGGAGCTTTGGAAGTAGATACTCCGGTACTGCAATCTATTCCGGGCGGAGCGGCTGCCAGGCCTTTCATTACACACCATAATGCGCTCGATATTCCTTTTTATCTCCGTATCGCCAACGAATTATACCTGAAACGCCTTATTGTGGGTGGCTTCGACTGGGTATATGAATTCAGCAGGAATTTCAGGAATGAAGGGATGGACCGGACACATAATCCGGAATTTACTATTCTTGAATTTTATGTTGCATACAAGGACTATTTCTGGATGATGGAAACGACAGAATCCATGCTGGAAACGGCTGCAATGGCGGTTAACGGAAGTACCATCGCCAAAGTAGGTGAAAAAGAAATTGATTTTAAAGCACCATATAAAAGGATCAGCATTTACGATGCGATCAGCGAAGCTACCGGAACTGATGTTTCTGTTCTGGATGAAGAGGGGCTACGGGAACTCTGCAAAAAACTGCATATTTCTATAGATAACAGTATGGGCAAAGGAAAATTGATTGATGAACTATTCGGAGCTGCGAGCGAGCATCGCTTTATACAACCCACATTTATCATAGACTATCCGGTGGAAATGAGCCCGCTGACCAAAAAACATCGTGCAAAAAACGGACTGGTAGAAAGATTTGAGCTCATCATCAATGGCAAAGAAATAGCAAATGCATATTCGGAACTGAATGATCCCGTTGACCAGCGGGAACGATTCGAAGAACAGGTAAAACTCATGGAAAGAGGTGATGAAGAAGCCATGTTCATCGACAACGACTTCCTGAGAGCGCTGGAATATGGCATGCCGCCCACCGCAGGTATCGGCATTGGTATCGACCGTTTAACGATGTTACTGACGAATCAGCCTTCTATTCAGGATGTGTTGCTTTTCCCGCAAATGAGGCCGGAGAACCAAGTATGAGAGTATGGGAATATGGGAGTGGCTTTGATTGTTATTCCCGTTCAGATGGAGAATCGGGGAAAATGGTCAATGCTGTAGGGTTAATCTTTGCGAGTTCAAGCATTTTGTTCAATATTTCAGCCCTTTCCTGTTCATTTTTTAATTCAGCTTTCAGCTCCAAAATCTGTTTCTCCAACTCTATATTTTTTTCTGATTCTTTATACATCCCGATTGCTTTTAATTACTATTAGTAAAGTTCCCGAAATTTCTCGATAATATACAACGTTAGTCGTTAAGATTCAGAACCATGCTTTAGGCTTTACGCGTTATGCTTTGAGCTTAAAACGTAGTTTTACGATTTCCCGCAGTATATACTGTAAATCTTAGATCGAGCGCAAATCCGCTTGTAACGGCATACGTAATTTGTATGTTTATATCGTCATAGTGATTGATGCTCGGTTAAATGGTACCATATCCAATTCCTTCGAAAAGCTAACTATGAAACCAACCAAAACCATTTAGCAGAGTCCGGTCACGGACAGTTAAAATCCAAATTCCACGAGAAGACCAAATCCTACGAAGTGTAAATTTGTACCCTATTGAATGACCAACTTGGTAACGGTTAGGTTAAGTACA